>RCNC010001330.1_pt1 | contig 16539 bp, 12 predicted proteins | sample 2041301 | NCBI WGS metagenome assembly RCNC01 (sample SAMN09708231, study PRJNA481090) | Marine sediment metagenome, whole genome shotgun sequencing project. | biome: marine sediment; feature: ocean; material: sediment; isolation source: Sewage treatment plant 13A marine sediment (STP13A) ... | reverse complement strand
TACTGGTCATCCTGGGCCTGGCCGCGATGATGGATCTGCCGGTACGGCAATACCCAGATGTCGATTCACCGGTGGTTTCCATTGACACACGTTACCGTGGTGCCTCGGCCGAGGTTGTCGAATCCAAGGTCACTCAGATTATTGAAGACCGGGTTGCCGGTATTGAAGGTATCGAAAAGCTGACATCCAGCAGCCGTGACGAGCGTTCGGACATACGCATCGAATTCAATCTGGGCAGGGATATAGATGCTGCCGCAAATGATATTCGGGATCGGGTATCACGCGTGCTGGACCAGTTGCCTTCGGAGGCCGACGCACCGGAAATTGCCAAGGTTGACAGTTCCCGGCAGGCGGTGATGTACCTGAACCTGACATCCGACCGCATGGACGGTCTGGAGATTACGGATTACGCGGAGCGATTCCTCGTGGACCGTTTTTCAACGGTAGCTGGTGTAGCGCGTGTCGGGATTTCAGGTGCGCGTCGTTATGCGATGCGTATCTGGCTTAAACGCCGGGCACTGGCCGCAAGGGGGCTGACTGTCACCGATGTTGAAAGTGCACTGCGATCGGAAAACGTCGAATTACCCGCCGGACGTCTTGAGTCGGTGGAACGGGAATTTACCTTACGTACGGACACCGGTTTTAATACTGAGGACGATTTCCGGAAGCTTGTAATCGGTCGCGGTGTCGAGGGGCAACTGGTGCGCCTGGGCGAGGTTGCGGATGTTCGAATTGGTGCGGAAAACGAGCGTAGCATCGCACGCGCAAACGGAGAATCGGCAGTCTCTCTATCGATTGAACAGCTTTCTAAGGCCAATAGCGTACTGGTATCCCGGGCCATACAAGAGGAAGTGGCCAACATGGAAGATGAGCTACCCGAAGGTATGGTGCTGAGTGTTAACTACGATCGCGCCGAGTTCATCGAAGCATCCATGAACGAGGTCTACAAGGCACTGGCCGTGGCCCTGTTGTTGGTGCTGGCGGTGATATATTTCTTTCTTGGCTCATTTCGAGCCACCCTGATCCCTGCGATTGTGGTGCCGATCTCGGTGATTGCAACATTCATCGTCATGAATGCGATGGGTTACACCATTAACGTTCTTACGTTACTTGGTTTGGTACTCGCCATCGGCCTGGTGGTAGATGATGCTATTGTTGTCCTGGAAAATATCTACCGGCGCATCGAGGAAGGGCAGAAACCATTACTCGCAGCGCTTGATGGTTCTCAGGAAATTGGCTTTGCAGTCATCGCCACGACGCTGGTCCTGGTCGCGGTATTTGTTCCCCTGTCTTATATCGAAGGCGATATTGGCCGCCTGTTCCGTGAGTTTGGAATAACCCTGGCCGCCGCGGTCCTGTTTTCTAGCCTGGTTGCACTTACACTCACGCCCATGTTGTGTTCCAAGTTACTCCGTGGACGTGAACTGAGAAAAGGTTTGCCGGCGAAGGTTGACGAGTTTTTCACATGGTTACGCAAACACTACCAGAATTTGCTCAATCGTGTGATCGACTGGCCCAGGTTAATGCTGGCATTGGTCATCCTGGTTACCGTATTTGCCGGTTACCTGTTGCAGGCCCTGCCATCAGAGTACGCACCTAGCGAGGATCGCGGTGCATTCTTTATATCCCTGCGCGCACCGGAGGGTGCAACGCTGGAAGCAACGGACAGGTCGACGCGTCAACTGGAAGAGATTCTTAAGTCCGAAACCGGTGAAGGCAAACCAGTAAAACGATTCTTGACACGTCTCCCTGGCTGGGGCAGTTCTGCGGTCAATAGTTCGTTGGTTATTGTCCTGTTGTCTCACTGGGACGATCGAGAGGAAACTGACCAGGAAATTGCGGGGCGCCTGCGCTCGCAATTGGGTGAGATTCCCGGTGCGAGAATTTTTGCAAGTACCCCCAAGGCGCTTGGAATCCGGGGCGGTGGCTCACCGGTGGAGTTGGTGCTGGGTGGACCGGACTATGAACAACTAAAGGAATGGCGTGACAAGATGCTGGTTGAGATGGAGTCCATGCCGGAACTGGTCAATGCCGACAGTGATTACCAGGAACGCAAACCACAGATGAAGATCAGCGTTGATCGGAACCGTGCTGCCACGCTGGGTGTATCCCTTTCGAATGTTGGTCGTACCCTGGAGACCATGCTGGGCTCGAGAATTGTCACCACTTACGTGGACCGTGGGCGTGAATACAACGTGGTGATTTTGGGGTCGGATGCTGACCGTTCCAGTACCGATGATCTGTCTAATTTGTATGTGCGCTCCTCGCTGACCGGTGAGTTGGTGCCCCTTTCCAACCTGGTTAACATCTCGGAAATAGCGGGCCCGTCAGAATTGAAAAGATTTGACCGGATGCGTTCTATCACGATGTCTGCTGAACTGTCAGAGGGTACCAGTCTTGGTGAAGCGATTGAAAAGCTGACCGAGGTCGCACGTCAGACACTACCCGCCAGCGCCCGCCTGAGTTGGGATGGCGAAAGTCAGGAGTACCTGGACTCAGGCAGTTCGCTCTACCTGACTTTCGCGATGGCTTTACTGATCGTTTTCCTGGTGCTTGCCGCACAATTCGAGAGTTTTGTTAATCCGATGATTATCCTGGTAACCGTGCCGCTGGCGATGACGGGTGCTTTGCTTGGCTTGTGGGCCTATGGCAGCAGCGTGAATGTATTCAGCCAGATTGGAGCCGTCCTGCTGATTGGTCTGTCCGCCAAGAATGGTGTCCTGATTGTGGAGTTTGCCAACCAGTTACGTGACCGTGGCATGCGCTTTCGCGAAGCTGTGATTGAGGCAGCAAGCGTGCGTCTGCGACCTATCCTGATGACCAGCGCCTGCACTACGTTTGGAGCGCTGCCTTTACTGCTTGGCACGGGTGCTGGTGCAGAGGCGCGTCAACCCATAGGCATCGTCGTGGTTTATGGCGTCACGATTTCAGCGATCCTGACGCTGTTTGTTGTACCGGCCCTTTATGTTCTGTTCGCACGTAGCACATCGTCACCGCAGCATGTTTCACGCGCCATTGACCGTTTACGTGAAGTTACGGCAAATGAATAGTTGGAGTTAACATGCGTGTTTCTAACTGTATTTATTTGCCATAGGTGATTTACCCAGTCCATGTCTGAAACACGCTTGATCACGCCTGCTGGTGAATTCGAATTACACCGCTATCCGGCGCGCAAACGTGAGCTACTGCGAGCCTGGGATGCCGCCGATGAATACTTGTTACAACAGTTGTCAGGGTCGAATCTGCAGCAACGACACACCCTGATAGTAAATGATAGTTTTGGTGCCCTGGCTGTCTGCCTGCAGCAACTATCACCGTTTAGCTGGTCGGATTCGTGGCTGGCGCACCAGGCCTTGCGCGAAAATATGAAACGCAATGCTTGTGACCCCGGTAGTGTGAGAATTCTGCCAGGCACAGAAATCCCCGATACATCGCCCGCCCTGGTGCTGATCAAGGTGCCGAAATCACTGGCCTTGTTAGAGGATCAGTTGATCCGCTTGAAGCCTCTGTTAACTGAGCGTAGCCGTGTCATTGTCGCTGGTATGGTGAAAACGATGCCGTCCTCGCTTTGGAAAATGCTGGAGAGAATCATCGGCCCAACCGACACCAGCCGGGCGCAGAAAAAGGCGCGCCTGATTGAGGTGAGCGTGGACCTTCAACTACCTTTAACCGAAAATCCTTATCCCAGGTGTTGGACTCTTGAAGGCACAACTTTTGAAATCATCAATCAATCCAACGTGTTTTCACGCCAGCGTCTGGATATCGGTACACGTTTTCTTTTGCAGAATCTTCCCCGCACTGAAGGACCACTGGATATCATAGACCTTGGTTGTGGCAATGGCTTGCTCGGCCTGATGGCCGCGCAGCAGAACCCTGAAGCCGGGATAAGTTTTGTCGATGAGTCTTATATGGCGATTGCATCCGCGCGAGTAAATTTCAAGCAACTTGATCCCAACTTGCAACGTGCCGACTTTCATCTCGGCGATGGGCTTGCTGAATTCGACAAAAATGCCGCTGACCTGATTCTGTGCAATCCACCATTTCACCAGTCCCATGCGATAGGGGACACGGTGGCGCTGTCGATGTTCAGACAGTCTGCGCGTGTCCTACGTGATGGCGGTGAACTGTGGGTGGTGGGCAACCGTCATCTGGATTATCACCGCAAGCTCAAACGTTGGTTCAGCTCGGTGGATGTGGTGACGTCAAATAAGAAGTTTGTGATCTTAAAAGCGATGATCGGGACACAATGGGAACCAAGGTGAATTTTACATCTCTGACCAGACCGCATATTCATTACCATTGGGGTCGACAAAATGAAACCTGGATCCCCCAGGGAATGAGAATATGGGTTTGACAATCGTTCCGCCTGCCTCTGTTATTTTATTCTGTGTTTGCAGCAAGTCCTCACTGTAAAAAACAATCAGTGCGCTTCCGCTAGAGGTAGATGATGCATTGTCAGATTTATAAAACCCGCCACTGAGTCCTTCATCACCGAAGGAAATATAATCGGGGCCATAATCCTTGAACTGCCAATTAAAAACCGAGGAAAAAAATGACTTGGATTTCTCGATGTCCTTCGAAGGAAATTCAACATAATCCATTTTTTCGTGTGTGCTCATATTTAAGTCCCTGGTGTTTCTACAATTAGATTGGACCGTCTGTCATTCCAGCCGGTTTGCTACTCATGTTCAGATTACGCAGGTCGTTACCCGTCGGGTTTTGATAGACACGAAGATCAAACTCAGGCAAAACCGCGAGGATGTGGTCAAAAATATCTGCCTGGATGGCTTCATAGTTTGCCCAGACTTTATCCTTGCTGAAAACATAAATCTCTATCGGTAAGCCGTTTTCTGTTGGTTGCAACTGGCGAATCAGAAAAGTCATATCCTGGTTGATCACAGGCAGGCCTTTCAGATAGGCATTAACATAGGCCCGAAAGGTCCCGATGTTGGTCATACGTCTGCCATTGGCGAGGCTGGCATTATCGACTTTTGTCGATTTATTGAATTGTTCCAGTTCACTCTTCGTGGTTTCGATGTACTCGGAGATGTACTGAATTTTCTCATAACGTTCAAGCATTTCTTCAGTGCAAAACCGGATGCTGCTCATATCGATGTTCACTGAACGTTTGATGCGTCGGCCACCGGAATCCTGCATGCCTCGCCAGTTTTTGAATGACTCAGAGATCAATGCATAAGTGGGAATGGTAGTGATCGTTTTGTCCCAGTTCTGTACTTTCACCGTGGTCAGGGCTACCTCCAGCACATCACCATCCGCGCCATAGTTGGGCATTTCAATCCAGTCACCTTGCGATACCATCTTATTTGCGGCGAGTTGAATGCCCGCTACAAAACCAAGGATTGCATCCCTGAAAACCAGCATCATCACGGCAGTGAGAGCGCCGATTCCACTGAGCAGATACATAGGTGATTTGCTCAGAAGAATGGAGACAACAAGTATGGCTGCCAAAAAATACAGAACAATCTTTGATACCTGGATAAATCCCTTGATAGGCCTTTCTTTAGCCGCCCTGAAGCCCTGATAAATTTCTTCAATCGCGTTGAGCACAGAATCGAGTGTCAGTACCAATATGATGACTATGCAAATTTGAGTGACGTGTCTTATGAGTGTGATGGTTGTCGGCATACCGTCGAGCGCCATCGGGGTAAGCACATATATAACCAGTGCCGGGGCCAGGTGGGTAAGATGGACCAGGGCCCGCTGATGAAGCAAGGCGTCATCCCATCTGGTCTTGGTCTTTGAGATGAGATAAGCCACGCTTGATAAAACATAGCGTTTTGCGATGAAATTTACGGCAATGCTTAATGCCAGCAAGATCACAACAGCAATTGCACGTGTTAAATAAAATGCCAGGTCTTCACTGAGACCTTGATTCAGTAGCGAGTTTTGTAAGAGTTCTAACATGGGCCGTTACACAAATGAGGGAGGCATGCAGTATAAACCTTTTGCTATTAAAGCTTCGAACGAACTAACAGGAATTTGGCCAGCATCATCCACTTAACGCCCTTCATTGACACGGAGTTGATGACTTCATTATGGGTCCGAAAAAACCTTGGACTTCACTCCACAGGAACCCTAAGCTACGGGGCTTTAGCATGATCAGTTTGTGTTGAATTTTCTATTTGAGGAGACGTTCTAATGTATCGTATTGTTTCTACTGCTATTGCACTACTGCTGGCCGTCAGCGTCCAGGCTGAGGACTGTGTCAGCTGCCATGAAAAGACCACACCGGGTGCGGTTTCCGACTGGAAGCTCAGTCGTCATTTTACTGAAGAAGTCAGCTGTGAAGATTGTCACGGCGATGGCCATTCTTCTGCAACCGATCTGGAAAAAGTCTTGACCGTTACACCGGAAACCTGTGCGACCTGTCATGAAGAGCGTGTCGAGGAGTACAAGAAGGGTAAGCATTCTCTAGCCTGGGCGGCACTGAAGGCCATGCCAACCACTCACTTCAAACCGATGGAACTGATCGACGGGCAGAAGGGTTGTGGCGGTTGTCACAAGATCGGCATCAAGAGCGAGGAAGCGATCGCCGAAATGAAGGCCAATGGGTCAACTTTTGGCCATTCTGCATGTGATTCCTGTCATACACGTCACACTTTCTCTGTTAAGGAAGCACGTGACCCACAAACCTGTTCAAGCTGTCATATGGGTTTTGATCATCCGCAGTGGGAGATGTACTCCACTTCCAAGCATGGTATTCGCCACAGCATGAAACGGGATGGTATTTTGCCGGAGACTGCCATGGCGCCGACCTGCCAGGATTGTCACATGGCCGATGGCAATCACGAAGTTCGTACTGCCTGGGGTTTTCTTGCCGTGCGTACCAATGGGCTTGAACGCTATCCCGGTGAGAGCGACCAATGGTGGGCGGACCGGGTAACGATCCTGATGGCGCTGGGTGTGTTGGATCCCGAGGGCAATCCCACGGCTCGTCTTGATGTTGTAGCCGGTGCCCAGGTTGCACGTCTGAGTGCTGAATCCTTCGATATTGAACGTGCCAAGATGGTTAAGGCATGTAGCAAGTGTCACTCCGAAACACTGGTTAATGAGGAGTTGGCAAAAGGCGACTCATTGATAGAGAAGATTGATCACCTGATGGCGGAGGCTATCCGCGAGATCGTTGCCTTGTACAAGGATGGAATACTCGAGAAGCCGGAAACTTATGCTTATGCATATCCCGACTTGCTGACATTCCATGATTCACCAACGCCTATTGAAAACCGTCTTTTCACCATGCATCTGAAACATCGCATGAGAGCTTTTCAGGGTGCATTCCACATGAACCCGGACTACACGCTCTGGTACGGATGGAACGAGATGGTGCAGGATCTCCGGGACATCCGCATGATGGCGAAAGAGATGCGCGAGAAGCACAAAGCTAAATGATATGACAGGACCAGCCCTCCTCGAGCAGGGGGGCTGGTCCTGCACCATTCATCCTGGAGCACCACAAAGGAGCTAAGATTTAGCTTGAGCGCCTTTTAAAATGCCCATTGGTACTGGTTTTAATTTGGCTGCCTGGTACAGCGGATGCGCAGGCTCGCCTGATTTGTTTAGTCTAAGACAGTAGAGATTCGGCAATAACTCTTTGACTTGCTCGGAGCGCTCTAAATAAGAGCCATCATTGCCCCAGGCTGCAACAACCAGAGCTGCATCTTTTGCCAGTTTTTCAAGCCACTTGTTGTTTTCTGTGCCAATAGGTTCGTCTGATGCCTTCATATCAGAAGGCTCAGTGGCTCGAAACGCAAATAAATTTGCCATGCATACGCCACCGTAACCCCAGGATTTTGCGAAATTAATGCATCTGGTTAAAGTTGGGTCATCAGACGTTTCATCTGCGGTAGAAGGGTTAAGCCCAACAAACATCACAAAAGGCTTTGAGTTATCCCAGGTTCGCCATAGCGCGTAACGATAATTTCTACATGCTGATAATTTTGCCGTGTTCTTCAATTATTACTCCAAACTTCCTTGGGATCACAGTCGCTTGTTATGTGATTTTGACATTCGACTAGAAAACTGCACGTATTGTAATAACGGCCATTACAATTTGCACCGAATCATAGATGGCATGGGCTATGATTAATGCCCTTATCCGGCCGGTGGCCAGGAAGTACCATCCCATCAATATTGATTTAAAGCCTATCGAAATGATAGCAGCAGGCCCCTGGTAGCCGTGTGCCAGACCGATTAACGCGGAAACACCAATCAAGACCAGCCATTGACCTGCAATATCGCTAGAAACGTTCCAGAACCTGCGTAATACAAAACAGCGCCACATTTCCTCAAATGCCGCGATACCAATCCATACAACAGGACCAAGCCACAAGACCAGCAACCAGGTATTACTACTGACGCCATAAATAAGTTGAAGGATTTCCTGGCTGGGTGGACGGGGGGCAAACAATCCATTCAGCAGTGGTTGTGTCAGAGACCGCAGGAGCAGAAATCCGGCACCCAGTCCGATACCGGTGGCCGCGTCTCTCCAGAATCCGTCTATCCTGAATCCAAGGGACTGCAGATTGTCACGGCAAACCACGATATGCAGAAACAATATCCAGAAGATCATTCCACCACCGAACAGCAGAGGGCCCAGAAAAAACTCGCTCTGACCTGGTGCGCTGTCTCTTATCAAATACATCCAGATGGTCAGCAATGCCATTGGAAGAATGGCTGCAATGGCCGCGAATATCTGTACCAGATTCTGTTGTCGCGATGTGCGTTCGGAAAAAATATTCATAAAACACTCCCTGGCTATTTGTTTGTCCATATTGTCAAATGGTCAATAAGCCGTGAGTATTAAGCTGTCGAAGCTTCCTAACAATCCGAAAAAAGACGGGAAAAACACAATCCCAACTATAGTTGGGTAGGGCAGGTGGGCGACTGTGTTATATCATGGTCACATGACTGAACAGTTATCCCTGATGGTGCTTGTTGTAGCGTTGGCGACCGGCCTGGTTACCAGCGTTGTTGCGACAACTCATATGCAAAAAGGTCAGCCCGTTTTCTTCCGCTATTTTTTGGCCAATATCCTGCTATTTAACCTGCTGATTCTTTCCGGATTGGTCGCGCGATATCTGCAATTAACGCTTCAGATACCCGAGTTGCAATCTTTTGAAGGGGTTCTGCCAGGTTTGTTGATCATTATGGCTGCGCTCAAGCTTGGCTGGTTGTATGCGTTTGTTCTTATGAATAAGGCCCTGCCGGCGGACATGTTACCCAGGAACCTACCAGTAACTATAGCCAGGGCAGGGGCTGTGATCTTTCTGGTTTTCAGCGGTTTACTAATAACGACCTGGCTTAAACACCTGGGCAGTCTGCAGCAATATGCAAGCATCGTGTTTGAAACCATCATTATCGGCGGTGCTTTGATCGCAACACTTCAGTTGACATGGCTGGCTTACAAATTACCCCAAAAACCGCGTCGCAATTCCATTCTTGTCTTCGGTGTTTATCATCTGTGTTTGATGGGGGTAATCCTGGTGGTATTGATCGTGGGGTGGGTTCAGCCGGGCCCCCAAAGGGTGGTGCAGTTGATGATGAATGGTGGGTTCCTGATTCTTTACAACGTGTTCCCACTGATCTGGCTACGTTGGTTTCAGCCGATGCAAACGATTTCCGAGTCAGATAAGTTTGAATTACTGGGTATTACCCGGCGTGAAAAAGAGATTATTGGTTTGATTCAGGCGGGTATGACCAACCAGGAAATCGCAGATAAGCTGTACATCTCGGTTGCCACGGTCAAAGACCACAACCACAATATTTTCAAAAAATGTGGAACACGCAATCGTCTTGAGTTGGCCCGGTTGTTCCAGTAAAGCCGGCTGTTCCAGCAGAGATTGTCCAGATGAGCTGTATATCCCGGTTGCGACGCTTGGAAACCACAACCATAATGTTTGTAAGGCTTCAATAAAAAGGGAGACTCTAATGTCCACGACAAGAAGGAATTTCATTCAAACCGGTGTGGCAGCCATGGGGGCGCTGGGATTGGGTGGGCTTAACCCTGCCGCGGCAGCCGTCAAAACGGCAAAGAATTCATCAGAACCCATGCGCTTGCTGATACTGGGTGGTTCCGGTTTTCTCGGACCACACATGGTACAAACCGCGCTTGACCGCGGACACCAGGTCAGCATTTTCAACCGGGGTAAGACCAACCCGCATCTATTCCCGGATATTGAAAAACTCAAGGGTGACCGCGATGGCGACTTGGAATCCCTGAAGGGCAGGGACTGGGATGCGGTGATTGATAACACCGGCTACATCCCGCGCCTCGTAAAAGACTCGGCGGACCTCCTCAAAGGCCATGTTGGTCGCTACCTGTTTACCTCCACCGGGTCGGTCTATGACCTTAGCCAGGAAGCCATCGATGAGGATTCAAAACTCCTGGATGTACCTGAACCCGAAAGTGAAGATGTTAAGAAATACTATGGTGAACTGAAAGTACTATGCGAGCAGGCCGTCCAGGAACGATATGGTGATGCCGCAACCATTGTGCGGCCACATATCGTAGCCGGACCCGGTGACAAGAGTGACCGCTACACCTATTGGCCGGTAAGAATTGACCAGGGCGGCGAGATGATCTGCCCGGGTGATCCGCTGAACCCCGTTCAGTATATTGATGTCCGTGACCTTTCAGAATTTTGCCTGCACCTGGTTGAGCAGAACACGCCGGGCGTCTACAACGGGGCAGGGCCGAGCTATTCAGAACTGAGTATGCAGGAGTTCATTTACGCGGTCAGGGGTGTTACCTCTTCAACGGTTAATTTCAACTGGATTGACGAGGCATTCCTGGCCGAACATGGTGTCGAGCTATTTGGTTACCCGCTGTGGATTTCGCTCAACTCGGATTACCGCGGACTGGCCCGGGTCAGCAATGAGCGGTCTGTAGCACATGGGCTTGAATTACGACCCCTTGCGGTCACTGCTCACGACACCCTCGAGTGGTTCAAATCACAGGATCAGGCGCGTCAGGACAAACTGCTACTTCACCTTGAGCGGGATGCGGCCATTATCAAAGCCTGGAAACAATAATTCGTTCATAGATCATAAAGCGATGGGGAGAAAATGATGGCTAAAACTGAAACAGCAAGCATTGGCGATTTCAAGCTGACCGCCAGGACGGATGTCCCTGATTTCAGGGATTACAGTTACAGACCGGCGCTGATCAATCTCAAATCCAGTTGGCCGGTTCCCAGAAACCTTAAGATTCGTAACCAGGGTTCGGAAGGCGCATGCACGGGCTTCGGTCTCGCCGCTGTAATCGACCGGTTGATCGTTGAAAGCAAACGTACTTCAAATGGTAAACGGTTAAACGTCAGTGCCCGTATGCTCTATGAAATGGCGCAGCGTTATGATGAGTGGCAGGGTGGGCAATACGAAGGTTCAAGTTGCCGTGGCGCCATCAAGGGCTGGTACAACATGGGTGTGTGCGAGGAGTCGCTTTACCCCTATGAGAAAAAGACGGGTGAAGGTTACTCGATTGAAGCCGCCAAAGACGCGCGTAACAATACCATCGGCGCATATTACCGGCTCGGCACGCGCATCTCCGACTACCACGCAGCATTGAACGAAGTCGGGGCAATCTTTTGCTCTGCCAATGTTCATGATGGCTGGGAAGCACCTCCCAAAAGGACCGGTCTGATCACCTATGACAAGACGGTCAAGGGTGGACACGCTTTTGCCATCGTGGGTTATAACGATAAGGGGTTCTGGATACAGAACTCATGGGGGAAATCCTGGGCCAAAAACGGTACAGCCCTTTGGACCTATGAAGACTGGCTACTAAACATCCAGGATGCCTGGGTATTTCGTATGGGACTGCCTACGCCGCAGATATGGCATCTGCCCGCCAAGGGTCATGTCAATGCCAGCACCGCTGAGAAGACTCCGAAGCCTACACGGGCGGAAATTGCCGGGCACTTTATACATCTCGATGATGGGCAATTTCACGACAACGGACGCTATTGGAGCAACCTGCAAGACGTAAAACTGACAGCCAATCTGGTTGCCAACTCAAGCAAATATGATCATCTTCTTTTTTATGCCCACGGTGGCCTGAATAGCCCTGAAGCATCTGCCCGGCGCATCGCGGCCATGAAGGAAACATGGAAGGCCAACAGGGTGTATCCCTTTCACCTTATGTACGATACCGGTCTGCTCGAAGAATTGAAGGATATCATCATTGGTCGGCGCAAAGAGGCAGACGCCCGTGCCGGTGGTATGAAAGACTGGCTCGATAAGCTGGTTGAAAAACTCACACGCGTACCCGGACGGGCCCTGTGGCGCGAAATGAAGTCAGGTGCCGGCTTGCCATTTGAGGAAAACCTGGCCGGTTCGCAAACACTGGCCGCTTTTATCGACGCCTTCACGCAGGTTGGTAGTGCAAAAAAGATTCACCTTGTTGGCCACAGCACCGGCATGATCCTGTTATCACACCTGCTAAAAAGGCTGTCTGTACTGGCGCCTCAATCATCAATTGAATCCGTCAGCCTGATGGCACCTGCCGGTACACTCGATTTGTTCAGCAGTCACCTGCAACCATTTTTGAAAGCACCTGCAGGGTCATTTCGCATCAAGGAAATGGCCATGTACAACCTGATCGATGATCTTGAACAGGATGATGAAGTCACCAAGGCATACAATAAATCCTTGCTCTACCTGGTCTCAAAAGCATTTGAAGAGGATATACCGGCACGAATACTCGGTATGCAGAACTACAGCAAGTTGATAGAGCGCCGAAACATTTCGAGATTAAAAATTCACTACTCGAAAGGTCGTGTGCCCGGTGCGAGGGTTTCTGCCAGCGAATCCCATGGTGGCTTCGACAATGATCCGCTGACGATGAACCATGTACTGAAGCGAATTCTGCGCAGCGCAGATGAGTCACCGGTCAGTGAATTTACCAGGGAAAGTCTGGGCTATTAAATACCTACTTAAATATTTTAATAATCGTTCCAGGGTATTCCCAGAGTTCTCCCTCATTGGCTTTGATTCCACCGTAGACCGCAAAGATGACAGTTGCGAGACCTAAGGCCATGAAGCCAAAAATACCAATGATCACGAATGTGAGAACAAAGCAGATCATGGCGTAAACCAGCGAAGTCACAATCCAGTTAAGCACAACGTATGCGTGCGGCACGATACCCGGCAATTCATCCTTCTTCATCTGCCAAAGAATGATAGGGACAATCAGTCCACCAATGGGCACGACCCAGCCAGCCAGGATGGAAAAGTGAATAAACATAGCCCATTGGTTGGTTTCACGATCCCGCGCGGGTGCAGCAGGTTGCACGGATTCGGTGACTTGAGATGTCCGGTCTTCTTCGGGGCCAGGTCCTATGTCGCTCATTTCGCACTCCCTGTTAAATGACTTTCGTGTGTTCAATAAAACCCGATCAGGCGGGTATGATGTAGAAATTATAGCGCTTAATGAACTACCGCGCCTGTCTACCAGGGCAGGTTTAATCCGGTGACTTTTTACTTACAATATTTTGAATGGCGGGTGTACAATTCTTCACTAGATCGAGTGGAGAGGTGCCGGAGTGGTCGAACGGGCCTGACTCGAAATCAGGTGTACGGTTTTCCGTACCGTGGGTTCGAATCCCACCCTCTCCGCCATATAGTCTGGTCTCCGACGGTGGTCTCCATCGGAGATTAAGATTAATCAAAGAATTCAGTATCATATACGCATTCAGGTCGCTTAAAAGCGAACTAGTTGAGCTCCATTTTGCTTGAATTTACCCCATTCTGTCCATCTGTCTCTTTTGGCGAAATCAGAGGTTCGGTTTTGAAAAAACTGAATTTAAACAGGGTGTTATTTGCGATGGGGCTGATTTCAGTCTGGCATATTAATGGAGACTAATATAAGGGCGTCAATCGGCGTCCGGAAAATTTTCGTCTCCAATCAGAAACCGAATCATTTTATGCAAGCAATTTTAACGTTAGGAATGACTGCTGTCAGCCGACTCAGGTTATAAGCATCACTGAAAATTGCACCAGGTGAGTAACTGCTTACTGCGTGCACCGGCCTCTCGGTCTCGGTTGTGGCGTATAGCGGCCAACTGCAGCCATTCGCGTGATAGACTAATGAATGCCTGCTAGTGACCTGTTGTGTTGAAAAACTCTGTTTTCAAGGCCGATAAAAAATCAACGCATCTCAGACGAATTAGATATTTTCAGACACCCTGGGGGATAGACTTCACTCGAAAGCTTGCTGTAAAGCAACTGGTGCAGTCAGAGGCACGAAACGCATTGGGTTTCTCAAGTGATCGGTATTTAACACAAAACCAATGTTTTAGAAATTTGGAGTTTTTCAAAAGAATAGACCCAAAGCTGCCATATAACCGGCCTGTCCGGGGTGCTATTTTCCATGTTTGCAAACGACAATATATATTTATTAGCGAGAATTGCTAGAAGGCCGAAGTATGCCAAATGACAAAGCTGTTTCAGAACATTACTTGCACGGAAATTTGCTAAATGCTATTCAGGCTTCCCTTGCCAAGCTGGGCAAAACTATTGACAACGTCACAATCGAAGATCTTGCACTTGTTGATGAGTTCCATATTGGTGGGCGACTGGCAACCGAAAATTTTCTGGGGCAACTCAAACTTTCTCAAAAAGACCATATACTAGATGTGGGGTGTGGTCTGGGCGGAGCTGCACGGTATGTCGCAAATAAGTACAACAATCGTGTCACCGGAATAGATTTAACGGAAGAATACGTCGAAGCAGGTAATGCCCTATGCGCATGGGTAAGCCTGGATAAGCAAATCAGCCTTCATCAAGGCAGTGCGCTATGTATGCCCTTTCAAGATGAGACATTCGATGGTGCTTATATGATGCATGTGGCGATGAATATTGAGGACAAAGCTCAGCTCTTTAATGAAGTATATCGGGTGTTACGATCAGGGGCACTTTTTGGTATTTACGATGTGATGCGGATTAAGGACGGCGAGTTGTCTTATCCTGTTCCATGGGCAACAGAAAAAAGCACTAGCCATTTAGCTACCCCAGTTCAATATAGGCAAGCCTTGATCAATGCAGGGATTGAAGTTTCAGCAGAAAACAATCGTCGCGAATTTGCGATGGATTTCTTTAAGCGGTTACGCACCAAAACAGAGGCCAATGCCGGCCCTCCACCGCTCGGCCTGCACACATTGATGCAAGAAAGTACGGACGTTAAGATTCAGAATATGATTGGTAATATTACAGAAGATTGCATTGCTCCTGTTGAGATAATTGCAAAAAAAATACAATAAATCACTAGACTTCCTTCCCTGTCAACGGCCGTTTTGGGATGATTCCGCCATATACTTTTTTCTGTAACGCCTCCCTGCTCGGTGGCGACTAAATCCGTCTGTGTAGCGCCGAATAGGAGGACACCAGAAGATGAATCCACGGACCCTATAACGAGAAGATAAAGCACTTGTACTTGGTGTTGTAAATGGCAATGAGATCGCCACTGTGTTGTCGAGCGAAGAGGGCGGTTTACCAGGGCGGATGAAATGTGCCGTTGATCATCAGGGGGTCGCCCTCTTGCCACGGTAGTGGCACTCGATCACGGGAGCGCGATCACAAGCATCGAGACGGGTCGGTTGGTCGCATTCTGCACGGATCGGGTCTCTCCGGGAGGGATGAGGCAAGAGTCCAGGGGGCCGAGCAGCACGGCCCCGTCCTCCGTGGTCACGGTGATCTGCCCCTCCAACACCACGTAGACCCTCTCGGCCTCACTCGAGGATTCATCGGCGCCGCCGCCCGGAAGGAAGTGCGACAGACCCACCACCACACGCTCGGTGTTGGTCTGCCCCCCTCCGTGAAGTCGAAGAGCGGCGATGCCGTGATGTTTCGGGGCCTCGTAGGGGAGAGCGTCCGCGAGTCGGGTGACTTCCATGTTCTTTCTCCGATCAGTCGATGGTTATGCTGGACTTGGGCCCTGGCGAGGTCCCGTTCGAGCCTGTCCAGCCGAGTGCGAGACTGGCATCGTGCGCGGTTCTGCGTACGATCTCAGTGAGGAACTCCTTGCGACTCTCGAAGCGGGCGGTCGGCATTGCGGCGCTAATCGCAGCGTAGTTGTTTGCATCGTCGACGACGAACGCTGCGATCGCACTGATACCAACCTCGTGTTCTTCACGATCGTAGGCCACGCCTTCGGTCGTGATACGGTCCAGTTCGTCCATGAGGCGTTCTGGATCCGCGATGGTCCGGTCGGTTCGGGCTTCCAGTTGTTTCGGCAGCATTCCGCGGACAAGCGCTCGCGGAAGAGTGGCCAGGAGAATCTTTCCATTCGCAGTACAGTGCGCAGGGAAAGTCGAGCCGACGAGTGTGACGGCGCGCAGTCCCTGTCCGACGATCGCCTGGTCGAGGAACCGCACGTTGAGTCCTTCAAGAACGGTGAGACTCACGCCCTCTGAGGTCTCTCGCGCAAGATTCTCGAGGAAGGGACGTATCGTGGGAATGAGCGCGTGCCGGGAACTCGCGGCGAGACGGTCGAACTCCGGTCCGAGTCGGAGGCCTCCGACT
>RCNC010001329.1_pt1 | contig 16542 bp, 16 predicted proteins | sample 2041301 | NCBI WGS metagenome assembly RCNC01 (sample SAMN09708231, study PRJNA481090) | Marine sediment metagenome, whole genome shotgun sequencing project. | biome: marine sediment; feature: ocean; material: sediment; isolation source: Sewage treatment plant 13A marine sediment (STP13A) ... | reverse complement strand
AATCCGGAGCGAATTTTAGCACTTTTAACAATGTTTTCAGGTGCCTGCCTGTTTCCGGCATTATAGCCACTCAGGGCAATAACATCCTGGTATTCCACTTCGGCTTTCTGCATCTGGTACTGGGCTTTTTCGAGGGCCTGTTCCTGGTTGAAGCTAAACAGGCGGGCAATAACCTGGCCTTTGTTCACTTTATCGCCATTTTTAAAGGCAAGGTATTCCAGCTCTTCACTTATACGAAACCGGAGTATGCTTTTATTTGCTGCCAAAAGTTTGCCATTGCTTACCAACTCCTTGCTAAAATTGCTTTTTTCAAGCACCAATACCTCCACTGGGTTTTGCTCAGGAACAGGGTTTAATTTGCCGGCATTTAGAGAATCATCAGCAGGGCTGGTTGAGCATTGACAAAGAATAAAGACAAACAATATTATCAGGGTGTTTTTCATATCAAAATGTTTATTCTCTTTTGAATAATACTAATAAAGATAGTAATTCCCTGAAATCATGGCTGGATTATCTGAAATAAGTAAAGTCATTTTTATACTAACAAACTTTTCTTTATAAAGGTTATGAGGCCTCAGGTAAGAAATGAAACAACTATTATTGCTTATTTGTGAAAAAATTATTTTCGATAACAATTGCAATATAATTCTCAACTAAATCCAGCAATGTCTGATCAACAAGCAATAAATTATTAACTTTTAAATCACTATCTACAGTAAACAAAAATGGAATGTCAGCAGTAGCGATTGAAACATTAAGTTTACTTACTAAATTATACAAAGGATATTCAACATTATTGAGATGTGAAAATAAATACATATTTCTAGGCTGATTATAATAAGATAAAATGATCATATTATCTTTACCTATTTCTTCAACCTTTCTATTTAAAATTTTAATCGTTTTATCTACACAAGGCATACATGAATACTCATTAAAAAAAAAGCATAATTTTGGGAAACCTTTTAGTTTAAAGAAAGTTAAGGTGTCAAAATTTTCATTAATAATTTTTTGCTCACCATCAAGAAATACATTTTGGTTCTCAACCATAACTGAAAGAATCTCTTTCAGTTTATGATTTTCCTCAAAGCTTATGTTTGTTTCAGGTTTAACTTCCTCTCTCTTTTTGAGATTTTGTCTAATAAAAAGGAAATTGAATAATACCAGGACAGCTATTATCGAATAGTAATAATAATTTGTTCTCATCTTAGTCTTTTATTTTGCATATCATTAAAACAGGATTGCTGGTCAATCTGAGATTTTTTGACACGATTCGCAAAGGGCTATTTTTTTTAATTGAAGCTTGATTTTTCTTTATATGTTCAAGAATATCAAAAGAATTCAACGGAATAATTAGTTTATCATCCTTAGTAATGAATCTTGCATTTCCAAAAATTCCATCATCAATATCATTAATAAAATGTGTGGAATATTGATAATCCAAGCTTTCTTTATTGATTAGAAGGGTATTATTTCTTTTATCAATTGTATAGTTAATATATATAAATCTTTCATTTTCATTATAACAAGTTATATCAAAACTTGGAGTAGTATTTATAACCTTACTAAGTTCGTATGGATTAAGGTCTTTGTTCTCTAAAAATAACTTCCCCATTGACTTGGCTTCATTACATTGTATTACGTATTTTGGTAACAAATTATTCTCTAAGTATGTATATATTGTATCAAATGTAGGTGAGAAAATAGTATAATTGCTTTCTAATTCTATTATTTTAGAATGTTCAAATGCCCCAAGCCAAATATCAGAAGGGATAAAAACTTTTTTCAAATTACCTTTAATGTCATATTTTGTCAGAAAACCTGGAGGATTTAATTCATGAAGAAAAAAGAAAGAGTTGTCATTATAAAAAAAGGTTCTACCAACAAAATGTGCCTCAAACAAAAACTTTAGATAATTTCCTGTTTTTGTAAATGAATGAATTCCTATATTATCCCATACAAAAATTATATCATTATTAATGACAAAGTCTCTTGGCTTTTGTATCTCTTCAGGGCCATTCCCAATTCTCCCAATGTCTCCTAAGTATTTGCCTGAAAATGAAAAGATTTTTATATTTGAATTTTCTCCAGCCTGATTTAATATATATATAATATTTTCATAGATTTTTATCTTAATAATTTCCCCCACTAATGATTCTTTTATGGTTTCAAGCGGAATATAGTTTATATCAGTGATGATTTCAGATAAATTTACATTTTTGATCTCATTTTTTAATAATATAGCTTTTGGCTTACTGGAGTCATGCTCAATAGTCCCATCCTTACAAGAGAATAAAACAAATATGAATGAAATGATTAAACTAAATTTCATAAATTGAATCTTTAAAATTAGGTATTATCTGATTCAGATAATACCTAATAAATTTAATAAATATGTTATCATGTCGGATCTGGACAAAGGTCTTGCCATGATGCATAGCATATAGCTCCACCAGTGCAGTCGCACCTAATTACCATTCTTCCGGTTAAACACTTTTTCCAATGGTATCCATCGCAATACCAATCAGCTTTAGCAGTATTTGGTAAAAGAGCAAGTAAATTTATTCCAATAATTACAACAAAACTGACAATGGCTAAAAATATTTTTCTTTTATTCATAACATTGATTTTTATATAAATAAAAAATACATTTCTCAGAAAAAATTAATTATATATTATCTTTGCTCCCGAAAGGGGAGCTACCAGAACTGGAGTCTGAATCCTATTGGGTAAAGGTTATGGTGTGTTTTCCCTTTCACTTTTATAATGGTTTCTATTGTTTTTATTTATTTGTTAGCAATGAGCTTCAGTTGATTTAATACTAATTTGCTTTTTGTTGGCCTTAAGATTTCAAAAACATTCCCCATCGCAATTTCCCATCCATAACCAACCACAGCCACCGGATGTTAAATTACAGCCTGAACTTTGACAGGTTGTTGAACCACAAAAATCGGTGCCTATATTGCACCCACAATCATATACAGGAAAATCCTTAGTACGACTTGTACTTGCTATCACCTGTGATAAGGAGTTATTATAATCCGTCTCAGATAGATATAAAGATGAAATGACAAATGCTAATCTGCCTTTGTCCCATTTAAGGACTCTTAAAGCATAATCTTGCCAATTAATTGCATATACTTCGTTTCCGACTATTGTAAGATTGTCTTCTTCGTACTTGGTAAAGGTTTCAATATTTAAATAATTTATTAAATCTTCAATATGTAATGCTTCCTGCTCTGTCCATGATTCAAGAAAAAGAACCTTTTCGAGCTTCTCAGTCCATAATTCTAATCTCTTTTCCGGTGAATAACTCCTATATGCTGCTCTCTGTTGAAGAGTACTCATTGATAAAAACTCATCAAGATCAATTTGAGAGAGTAAAAGAATATTGGATTTTACAAACTCATTTACCTTCGGGTTACATGAAAACTCCAACAACTCATCCTGGCAAGATGTTATCGTTAAAAAGAGAAGGAAAAAGACTATAATTTTATTCATCTCTATGTATTATTATTATATTTAGATCTTAAATATAATAATAAAAAAATGACAATTTAGAATAGAGAGATGAAAATGGTATTAATTGGATAGAGGTCCTTCTGAATTTTTAAAATACCTTTTATACACAAAACCAAATCCAATAATAATAATTAATAGATATATGTATTCGAAATACATATACATATCCCAAAGTTTATTCTTCCAATAAAGTGCTGGCACTGCATTTTTTAGGAGAGGAACCATACACCTGTCACCAAGAGCAAATAACAGAGTAAAAACCACAGCATAAATAGCCTGTCTAGCATTAATATGCATTTTTTCTATATGCTGATAGAGATAATCATCATTTACAACCAGGCTAATAAAAAAGAATGTCACCAATAGCAGAGGAATACCTAATACAATTTTATTTACTAATACTAAAGTTATGATATCAATATTGATCAGACTGCCAATTACTATGGTTGATTTGGCGATAAAAGCAGTAAAATAAAATGATAAGTAATAAAAAATGATTCCTGCAATTAATAATAAAGCTTTTCGCGTCTGAATAAATGGTTGGTTGGTTTGCTTAAACTCATCTTCCCAATTAATGGGTCGTCCTAATCGTTTACTAGCTATAAAAAAGGCCTCTTCTTCATCAAGGCCATTTTCAAGCATCTCGTCATAAATATCAAGTAAATGAGATTTCAGTTCATGTATATCAGATTTTGTGTATGCATGAGATTGTTTGAAACTTTCTTCCCAGGTTCTTAATAATGTATCAAGATCTAACTTACCTGAGGGCTCCATAAATGTACAAATATTTCATTCATTAAAGTCCAGTCTTCTTTTTCCTCATTTAATGCTCTCTTGCCAAGCTTACTAATTGAATAGTATTTTCTGGGTCTTAGATCTTTCTTTAGATTCCAATATGATTTTATTAGTTTTTTAGCTTCCAATTTCTTAAGCACAGGATAAATACTACCTTCTTTCCATTTTATACGTTCATTGGACAAGTCTCTGACCTTACTCATAATTTCGTAGCCATAAGAGTCTTCCTTCTCTAAAACAGAAAGTATAATTGGTATAGATGAAGCCCCCATTAATTCTTTTGATACACGTCTCATTTCTTATAATTATGTTAGTTATAAATTAATATTGAAATATGCTATTTGGTTATAAATATACTATATATTGATCATATAAGAAAACAAGTTTTTTTAGCAAAATATATTCTTAATAGTTTGAAATTTTGACAAAGAACATGTAAAATAAGATTAATCATCAGGGAGTTTACAAATAAAAAATGGATTTTCGTCAGTTGTTGAGGCCAGATAAATTGAATTTTCTTCTTCGTTTACGCAAAAATACCCCCAATGATCGAGCTTGAACTTACGAATAGGATTTCCATTCCAGTCAAATTGTTCAACATAAATATAACCTGGTGTATTGTTCAATTCTCTTCCAACTTCCATGGGTGTTCGGCCACTGTATAACACATGAAGATAGTCTTCCTGGGCAGACATTCCCCAATAATGAGTTACATTATCAGGGCCCAGCATATTTATTGCATCTCCTGTAATCCCTGGTCATCAGTACCTAACAATTTTCCTTCTTCATCATAAATAGGTGATGCTGCCATTCCTGTAGGGTCAGTAAAATAAATGGGATTGTTATGTACATAATGATAAGGAGTCCATGAATTAAAGCTTTCTGCTATTGGGTCAACGGTAGTAAATCTCCCAATAGCAGGATCATAAAACCTAGCCCCGTAAACATACCAATGTCTTTTCAAAGAACAGTGTTAAAAGTACAAAACACTTTTAAATAATTATAGATATAAATACAGTAGAAAAAATGATTTAGGCATGCTCCTGATAATGAAAAATCCAAAGATTTCTTTAATAAGAATATTACTGCGCTATAAAAAGTAAAAAGCCCCGGACATTGCCGAGGCTTTTGAGTTTTATTCTTTCATTATTAAGTGGTTGACAATTTTCCACTTACCATTTTTCTTCTCAAGACTTAAATTCAAAAGAGTTTCACTTGGAATAATTTCGAGTTGTACCCTGGCATGAATAGGATTATTTCTATCCATTGTAAAATCACCAAGAGCTACATAGTTTTTCCCTGTCAAATCTTCTCTCTTTTTAACTTTCACCTTGCATTTCTTCTTTTTCATAACCAAAGGAGATTCTTTTGACAACAATTCATTTTCAACAAAGTACACTCTTTTAGAACTGTAAACACTATCAAACTGAGCACTATTGATTATAACATTAAGTATCTTTTCTTTTTCTTTATTGTACTTTTCTAAATCAAAAGTCTGTGCATCTAACTGCGTAATAAAACAAATAAAAAAAATTACGAGGATATTTAGTCTATTTATCATCTTAATTTCCCCCTGTATTTTCTTCATCTTTCTTGAAATAATCGGCATTAAGTTGTCCGTACCCCCTAAACGTATATCCTGCTCCTCCTTGTTGTTTCCAACTGCCATCAGACTGTTTGTCGAATGTAAAAGTTCTTTCCCCGAAGCTTCCCTGGTCAGAGTCAGAGCTTGTGCTTAGTGCATTGATGGTCATTGTCTCAATATTGTTTCCGTCTTTATCTTCATAAGACCCAAGGGTTGGCAGTTCATTAAGCAAGACGGCATGACCTTCCATATCACCAACTTCACCCATAAAAACAATATCTCCTAACTCTCCGTTACTAATATCGCTTACAAATGACCTATCTGAACCATCTCCTGATTTAAACCAATTAATACCACCCGATTCTGTTGAGCGTCCTTTAAAAGCGTTGTATTTGTTAGAAAACCCAGATTCTTTCAAATAAGGAACAATTTGGTCACCTGAGTTCATGTAGGACATAAAACAGGATTCATAACAAACAGCCCTTGTTGGCACACTGCCAGCTTTATAAGTCCATCTATTATCAGAACCACCAAACCATGGATTACTATAATTTGAAGTTATGCCCTTATCAGACATATTTTTTCTTGCCCACTGCAAGGCTGGTAGATTTTCTCTTCCATCTGGATCAACAAAGAAAATTGGATTATTATTCATAGCCGCATAACCTGAAATACATGGATATTTGCTTGCGAGCGGGTCAACCACATGCCATCTTCCGATAGCCGGATCATAAAACCTGGCCCCGTAGTCATACCAGTCTAGCCCCATATCATCCTGCAATTCCTTCCCATTATACCGATATTTATTCTCAGTTCCCACGCTAACACTCATTCCATCAAACGTCATTCCAAAAGGATAATAGTGATCTTCCCCTTGAATCGATGCATTGCCTGAAGCATCTTCAATAAAGTTCACTCTAGTATTTCCCAGATGATCCTTTAAAAAATATTCATATTCAAAGCCTCCTGATCCATCTGGAAGCAATCTTCCTTCATCCATCATGATGTATGATAATCCAGTATTGTTATATACAAAGTTACCTATATAATATAAATCTGTGCCTGAACTCAAGTCTTTCATCCATTTAACTCCTGCTGCATCATAAATGTAGTCAATATTAAATAATGATCTGCAGGGATTTTTTTATTGGGAATGATGAGAGAGTTGATGGATTTTTAGAATTAGTTCTAGGCGATTCATTATGTGTACTTTACAGTCATTAAAACTGTCGAAATATACTTAGAACTTAACTTAATATAAATTCTTGCCTATTGGCAGGAAGGTAATAAACTATCTCTTAACCTCCTCTTTTAATCAGTCCACTTTTTGCTGAAGATTTACAGGTAATAATAATAAAGCATGTCGGCATTATGGTGTATCAAGAACAATCTTTTATGAGTGGTTAAAGAAATATAAGAAAGAAGGGGAGATTGGATTAATAAACCAAAAGCCTTGCCCAGAAAATTTAAAACTAAGAACACCCATTGAAGTTGAAGAAAAAGTTATTTACCTAAGGAAAAAATACCATTTTGGACCAGAAAGGATTTATCTGTATTTAAAGCGTTATCTCGACATTGAAACATCTGAAAGTAGTGTTTATCGGATTCTAAGGCGAAATGGTATCAACAGACTACCACGGAATGCAAAAAGACGATCTCCAGGGCCCAGGATTAAACTCTATGAAAAGCAAACACCAGGTCACCATATTCAAATGGATGTTAAATTCCTGAACTTTACAAACAAGGATGGGAGGAAGATAAAACGATATCAGTATACTGCCATCGATGATGCAACAAGAATAAGAGCTTTAAAAATCTATAAAAAGCATAATCAGGAAAATGCAATTGATTTTTTAGATTATGTTATCAAAAAGTTCCCTTTTCGAATTAAAATGATCAGAACTGATAACGGACACGAATTTCAGGCAAGATTTCATTGGTATTGTATGGATCAAGGCGTAGAACATGTTTATATTAAACCTGGCTCTCCTAGATTAAATGGCAAAGTCGAAAGATCTCATCGAACTGATAAACAGGAATTTTACCAGTTGATTGAGTATACAGATGATGTTGACTTGAAAGAAAAAATTAATGTGTGGGAGAATTTTTATAATTTTAACAGACCGCACAAATCACATGGAGGCTTAACCCCATATGAAATTTTTAGAGCAAAAATGAATATAGATATCCAAAGTCAGCCTAAGTCCGAAGTATAACACTGCGATAAGAGACTGAAAAGCTTGTTGACTATGGGAGCAATTTCCGCTATGAGGTGTGATAAAAGTCTTAGGCTCTACTATGAAAAAAGAATTGAGGAAGGAAAACCTAAAATGATATTTCACAAAAAGTTTAATGACTTTGAAACAAAGTTTTTTCAAACACTCCTCTGCAAATAGGCAGGAACCTCCCCTAAACTACTGTTTACAAACCCCATAGCTCTCAAAGGACGTTTTTCGATAAAAGCACTCGAACCAAGCATTAAAACTTTAATACACATCTAGCTTAAAACTAATTACTTACAAGCACTCTTTTAGATATTTCTCAAAGCTTCAAGTGGTGCAGGTGGCACCACAAGCTAAAATCGTGAATCCCTGTAGATCAATGATCTGCAGGGATTTTTTTATTGGGAGTGGTGAGAGAGTTGATGGTTTTGCAGAGCAAATTATAAATAGCTCTTTATCTGGTCTTTGCAAACATCAAGAATACATATTTTCTCATTATTTAATAGTTTAGTGGGACAGTTTATATGGGATTTGTATTAACCTTATCTAGTCAATTATACCAAAAAATAAACCTTTTTATTACGATGAAAATTATTAAAGTGTATTTATAAATATTGGTTAAAAGGTTCCGATTTTAGCACAGTTCTTTGTTGTAAAACGTTTTACAATATTATCGCGTATCTGTCATTCTGTATAAAGATATTTTGCAGCGGCTTGTGCCATTTCTTTTTGATTATGTCCAATCTCAGGAATAACTACCAGTTTCCATTTAATTTTCGCATTTAAATTTTTAGCATTTTCTATACTATTAATATAAAAATAATTACCTCTTGCCAATCGATGTGTTCCTTGTATATCTGCCGTCTTAGACCTTAACATTTTCCCACCTGTTTCATATTCATTGTCAAGCTCGCCCAGAAACAGCACCAGGTTTTTACTAAAGGCTTTTTTTAAGCGTTTTTCAGGGACATCTATATTCTTTATTCCAAAAGGATAGTTGGTGTTATAGTCAGCTAAAGTATATGTGCCAGCATTAGAGGCAAGGATTCTATTTGCTTTTGAATTTGGGTGTGTGATTACAAATCTATGCAATATTTGACCGCCTGCAGAATGCCCGAACATGTCATAGTTTCGTTGATTTGATTTGATAGATTTCTTAATGAGGCTAAATAATCTGTCAAAATCGTTATATATCCATTGGCTTTCATCAGTATTTATATTGAATTCTACTAGGTCTTCGTCCATTAATACCTGATTAGAATTCTTTTTAAACGTAATTCCTTTTTTTTGATTTAAATCTTTTACAATACCTCCTAAATGATAATCTCCATAGGAATATGATTCTTCTGGATAGGAAGGGGAAAGGATTAATACGCTATGTTTTTCTGATGTTTCAATCCAGGAATCTCGATAGCTATCTCCATTTCTTCCAGACCCAGGAATAACCATCAGAATTTTAGAATTTGAAGTTAAATTTTTGGGTCTGTGATAGTAGATAGTAATTAGACTATTTTTGTGACCATTACCACCTTCAATTTGAAAAGACCCTGATCCTTCGTTGATTTGTATATCAAGAGGTGAGTTGCTTTGTGCAAATACTAAGTTGAAGGCGAAGCACAGTATAAAAAATGTAAGTGTCTTAATGTTCATTTCTCGATTTTTTCTTTTTAATGTTTTACAATGAGGAGCTAAACGCAGTTCCTCCCTGCAGACGAAGATATTAAAAAAGGAAGGATGATACAATTCACCAACGGCGCGTATCTTAAACTATTTAAAAGTAGACAACCCTTCCATCTCCGAGCCACGATCTCTCTCCTAGATATAATCCCTCAACTCAACAGAGATAATGCGAAAAATGGGTAGAGGGTTAGGCAATTAGAGCATGATTTATACCCATCCTAATCCCTTACAGAAATCACATGTTACCTAACCACCTATACACACAGCGGGGGCAGATTTTCAAATAATACTGATGAAGATACAAAAGTCCACTTTAGTGGAATGGTATTGAACGGTTTGCCGGTATGGTGTCGTGCGGGTTACGAGGCGATAACCTTTCAAGTTACACCGACCTTTTTTACGAGCCACAAACGCTCGCAAAACACTGAAACCCGCATGCACTATACCATGTGTTGTGCCCAGTTATTTTTATTCTTTCTTTTTATTTCCAAATTCTATTAATTCTATTATGGCTCCATCATGCTCTATCATTGCTACTCTTACTTCATTTCCTGGTGAATTTGGTTCTGTAATAACATTAAAATTAAAACGACTAAGCTCAAAATCTAAATCATCTACTTCAAAAGCTATATGAGGAACGGATTGTACTAATTTGTTTACAGGACTATCTGCTTCATATCTCATCCATTCTATTCCAAATGGACTCTTTTCAAATCCGCATACATATAATTTATATGATGATAAATAAATTTCACCTTGTATCGGCTTATTTGTGGGTACTCCCAAATGATGATATCGCCAACCCCATTTTTCAATCGCTAATGGAGGTTCATGATCTTGCCTTTTGTAGTTATTGTTTTCCATTATTTTCAGCATTAAATTTCTATTTATCCGTATAATAAATGATCTAAATTCATTTACAAACTAAATTAGTATTATTATATTATATTTTCTCACTTTCTATAGTGGAACTTTCTTCGTATTTTACAATTGGGCACAACTTGTTTACATATTTACTTTTATAGCCTATAAGTTACTAAATAAATGCCATATTGGTATGTGTTGAGAAACGATTCTTTTTTGAGTTCCGTTTTATTTCCATACCCTACCCACCTCAGAACCACGATCTCTTTTCAAGATGTAATTCCTCAACTTAATAGAGATAACGGATAAAATGGGTCTAGGGTAATAGAGTTAAAGCATGAATACACTACCACCTAAAGAAATAGCCGACTAGGTTATCCCGGTGGATAGTCAGCAGGGACAGATTTTCTAATAAAAGTGTATTTGTAAATATTGGTTAAAAGGTTTGGATTTTAGCACAGTTCATTGTTAGTAAATGTTATTTTATCATTCATTTATAGGCCATTTTGCAACTTTGTGTTTGCTTGCCCAGGCCTGATATTTATTATGTAATTTTTCAGCAATGTCAGGATTAACGTATATCAGATTCTCCTTTTCAAACGGATCTTGGTTCATATTATACAGCTCCCATTCTTTATCATGAACAGAAACTAATTTCCAATCGCCTTGCCTTACAGCCCGATCTCCATCTTCTTCACCAACTGTTTCAGGAGCACTTACTCCTTCAATTTTAAAACCTCCATCGAGTAGTAATTTGGCAACAGCCGTGCAGGTGTAAGCTGTTGTTCATGCCATTGAAATAATGTTGTTTTCACGGTCGAAGCGGCCTGGAAGATTATAGGTGTATTTTTTAGACTCACTATTTTCAATTCCTTTAATTACAATGCGAATAATTGTAAAATCTTCTTAGCCCTCTTTTAGTTTCCATTTTAGAACGAGAAGTTTTGCAGTTACATCAATTGGTGCGTATTTTTGTTAACTTGGAAACTGCTTTAAAACCAAAAATAATAACCGGGTACTATGAAAGTAACCAGAACCTTTGACATCCTTGACCGCTACGCACAAAAATATAATCGGGGAAATGTATTAAACGCAAAAGAAAAGGGAGTCTGGAAAGGATACAGTGCTGAGGAGTATATCCATTTGTCTTATTCATTTGCATATGGTCTGATGTCTCTTGGATTTCAGCAGGGAGATAAAATCGTTACCGTTTCGAATAATCGGCCTGAATGGAATTTTGTGGATATGGGAATGGCAATGCTGGGTGTTGTACACGTTCCTGTTTTTCCTTCTCTAAGTAGCGAAGAGTACGCTTATATTCTTGACCATTCGGATGCAAAGCTGGCAATTGTGTCTAATAAAAATCTGTTCCCAAAAGTATTAGAGGCGAAGAAAAATCTTGAGAATAGGTTGAAAATATATTCTTTTGATTTAATAGAAGGAGTGGAAAATTGGAATGATATTGTTGCTTTGGGAATAAAACATAAAAAAGAATTTCAAAAGAAACTGGAGGGTATTAAAAACAATATTGGTGAGAACGATTTTGCCACTTTAATTTATACATCGGGCACAACCGGTGTGGCAAAAGGTGTAATGTTATCGCATAAAAATATAGTGCAGAATTTTTTGGCAGTATCTGAAATTTTTGGACTGGGGCCAAACGACAAATATTTAAGTATTCTTCCCTTGTGTCATGTTGGTGGACGAATGGGAAATTACCAGACTCAGTATAGCGGAAGCAGTATTTATTACACCGAAAATATGGGAACAATTGCTGCCAATATGAAAGAGATAAAACCTCAGGGTTTTGATACGGTTCCACGAATTCTGGAAAAAATATTTGATAGCGTAATTGCAAAGGGAAAGAAACTGAAGGGAATAAAAAGAAAGCTTTTCTTTTGGGCGATTCGCCTGGGATTACGTTATAAAACTCCGGACGAAAGTAGCTGGTTTTACAAAAAACAGCACGCACTTGCCGATAAACTTATATTTTCGAAATGGAGAGAAGCACTGGGTGGAAATATTCAAATGGCTGGATGTGGTGGTGCAAGTCTTCAGCCTCGTTTGGAAAGGGTGTTTTGGGCCAGTGGAATTAAAATTATAAACATGTACGGTCTTACCGAAACTTCGCCGGTAATTACAATTAACAGGCGCGAAAAACCTTTGCTTAAATTAGGTTCGGTGGGTGCTTTAATCGACGGTGTTGAACTAAAAATTGCAGACGATGGTGAGATTTTATGCAAAGGCCATAATGTAATGTTGGGCTACTATAAAAATGAGGAATTAACAACACAGATTTTCGATGAAGATGGTTGGTTCTGTACCGGTGATATTGGACAAATTTCGGAAGGTAAGTTCCTGGAAATCACCGACCGGAAAAAGGAAATTTTCAAACTTTCGAGCGGGAAATTTGTAGCCCCGCAAATTATAGAAGGGAAACTGAAAGAATCGGTTTTTATTGAGCAAACCATGGTAGTGGGAGAGCAGGAGAAATTTGCCAGTGCACTAATAGTCCCCGATTTTAATTATCTCACACTCTGGTGTAAAGAAAACAATTTATCTTTCGAAGGGAAGGAGAACTTGATACTGAATGAAAAAGTAATTGATATATTTAATCAGGAAGTAAAAAAGATGAATAAAAAACTTAGCCAATACGAGCTGGTTTTGCGCTATCAGTTGGTACCACATATTTGGAGCCCTGAATCTGGAGAACTTTCACCTACGCTAAAATTGCGCAGAAAATTTATTGCAGAAAAATATGCCACTGAAATCGTTAAAATTTACCAAAACAAAAGATAAATTAGATATTATCAAATTAAAATGAAACGAGCATCGTAAAATTTGCCCCAAAAGGAGATGATTAAAAGCGAGTTACATGAGTTACCGTTGACGGTAAACAATTTTAAACGAATGAAATTAGAATTAGTAAAAGACAGAAGAACCAAACATGCCTTTTTAAATTGTGCGAAAGAAATAAATAAAGACGACCCGGTTTGGGTTTGTCCTCTTGACAATGAGATAAGTGCGATTTTCAATCCTAAAAAAAATACTTTTTACAAACACGGTGATGCCGAACGATGGATTCTCCGAAATAATAAAGGTGAATTCATCGGACGTATTGCTGCATTTATCGATGAAAACTCTTCGCGTTTGCAAGACCAGCCGACCGGAGGAATAGGTTTTTTTGAGTGCATTGATAACCAGGAAGCGGCAAACAAATTGTTTGATACTGCGAAAGAATGGTTACTTGACAAAGGTTCGGAGGCAATGGATGGCCCGGTAAATTTTGGAGAAACAGATAAATACTGGGGGCTTCTGGTCGATGGTTTTACGCATCCTTCGTATGAAGTGGCTTACAATCCACCGTATTACCAGTCTTTGTTCGAGAATTATGGTTTCAAAACATACTACAAACAAGAAGGATTTCATTTAGATGTTGCAAAGCCATTTCCCCCTAGGTTTATGAAAATTGCCGAATGGGTATCGAAAAAGCCAGGTTATGAGTTTAAGCATTTTAACTGGACTGAAAAGGCTAAATTATCTGCAGATTTTGCCGAAGTTTATAACGAAGCATGGGCTTCGTTCAAAGTTAATTTTGAACCCTTGAAGAAAGATTATATTCTAAAAACGCTGCAAAAAGTAAAAGCGATTATTGAAGAGGAATTTATCTGGATAGCTTATTTCGAAGGAAAACCTATTGCCATTTACCTGATGTATCCCGATGTGAACCAGATTTTAAAATATCTTGATGGACGTTTGCACTTTTTCAATAAAATGAAATTTCTTTATCTGAAAAAGAAAAAGATCATGACACGGGCAAGGGGTGTTTTAATGGGAGTAATTCCAAAATACCAGGGTTTGGGAATTGAATCGGCTTTTATTTACGAAATAGCACAGGTTTTTAAGAAGAAAACAGAGTACGAGGAAGTAGAGTTTTCGTGGGTTGGAGATTTTAATCCTAAAATGCGAAAGATTTTTATTTCAGTTGGCAGCAAATCGGCAAAACACTATATTACATACAGATATTTGTTCGACAGAACGAAAGAGTTTAAACGATACCCCATTGCTAAATAAATAATTATGAATTATGATGCGATTGTTATTGGAGCCGGTTTGGGTGGTTTATTTGCCGGTGCAAAGTTAGCGAAAGAGGGATATAAAGTGCTTTTAATAGAACAGCATGACAGACCGGGAGGATGTGCAACAACGTTTAAACGAAAAGAATTTACAATGGAAGTTGGTTTGCACGAAATGGATGGCCTGCATCCTCTCGATATAAAAACCAGAATGTTTCGTGACCTTGGAATTTTCGAAAATGTCAATTTTCTGAAAGTTCCTGAATTTTATCGTTTTGTAAATGGTCGGTACGATTTTGTCGTTTCGCATAATCCGGACGAAGTTCAGGAGAATCTTATTGAAGTTTTTCCGCAAGAGGAAGAAGGAATAAAGGCTTATTTCCATCAAATTCTGAATATCCGAAAAATTGTAAAAGAAGAAGCCGATATACCCGAACGAACACTTGGCGAGTTTATGGATTCAATAATAAACAACGTAGATTTGAAATTGATTTTACTGGGAAATCTAGGCTATTACCACGACAATCCTTACAATCTTTCGCTCAACTATTATTGTATGGCGCAGCTTCGCTATTACCAGGGTGGAGGTAATTTTATTCAGGGAGGTTCGCAGGTTTTTTCCGATTATTTAATGCATTTTATTGAAGATAAAGGAGGCACAGTACATCTGAATCATTTGGTAAAAGAGATTGTTCTGGATGGCAATACTGCAGTTGGAATTCGTTATCAATCGGTTAAAAATAAGGATGGTGAAATTCATGAAGCTCTTGCCAAAGAGATAATTGCAAATGCTTCAATTCCGCAAGTTGCCGGTCAACTTCTTCCTAAAAACTTTGGGCAATCGGTTTTAGATGACATAGAAGGTTTGGAAACCGCACCCTCATTGTTGACAGTTTATTTTGGGTTTAACAAAAAACTCAGCAAAATAGGCTTGAAAAATTATTCTTTATTTGTTTACGACGAATCGATTAAAAAATTGGCTGATATTCTTCCAAATAATCATGCCGGTTTCGATAAACGATGTTTCACATTTGTCGATTATTCTCAGGTAGACTCGAAACTTGCCCCCGAAAATAAAGCAGTAGGTTCGGTTTGCTGCAACGATTATACTGCCGATTGGGAGAATTTGGATAAGACGGAATACCGAGAGCGAAAAGAACAGGTTGCCCGGCATTTTATCAACCGTTTAGAGAAATTAATTCCGGGTTTTAAAGATGCAGTGGAATATTACGAAGTGGGAACAGCCAAAACCGTTAAACGTTATACTTTAAATCCAAAAGGAGCGGTTTACGGATTTGCACAAACACCCACACGGGTACGAAAAGTAATTAATAGTCCGGTAAAGAATTTATCCTTTGCATCTGCCTGGTCGAAAACAGGTGGTGGTTACTCCGGTGCCATTTACAGCGGCTATTTTTGCGCCCAAGATATTATCAGGAAATGGCGATGAACCAGGAAATGATTCAATAAAAAACGATTATTCAGGATTTCCGGCAATCTGTGGTCCTGTCACCTGCTTGCAGGTAATGAGGAGCTAAACGTAGTTCCTCGCTGCATACGAAGATATTAAAAAAGGAAGGATGAGACAATTCACCAGCAAAAAGTATCTTTAATATAATACCACAATAATTAATCCTCCCCAGCTCAGAGCCACGATCTCTTTCCAAGATGTTATTCCTCAACTCAACAGAGATAATGGATAAAATGGGTATAGGGTACTTGAATAGGAGTATGTTTTGACCCCCACCTATCCCTTACAGAAATCATAGGCTAGTTAGTCCTACTTGATGTGCAGCGA
>RCNC010007916.1_pt1 | contig 16550 bp, 14 predicted proteins | sample 2041301 | NCBI WGS metagenome assembly RCNC01 (sample SAMN09708231, study PRJNA481090) | Marine sediment metagenome, whole genome shotgun sequencing project. | biome: marine sediment; feature: ocean; material: sediment; isolation source: Sewage treatment plant 13A marine sediment (STP13A) ... | reverse complement strand
AGCAGACCCCTATCCAGATCGATAAGGTAGGGATCCCAGAAATCGACAATGCCGTCCGGGTTCCCGCTCCGCTGGGCATCGTCCCGATCCAGTCCGAAGATCCGGATGTAGTCCAAACCATTTTCGTCCTGCTGGGGCTGGTTTATGCCCGGCTGGTTGCGTTCAATCCTCAGGTTGAAGGTATTCACGTCGATGTTCGACCCACCCAAAGGGTAGATGTTTCGCAAGACGTACTGGTAGGTCCAGCGTTCCACATCGGACACCGGCGCCTTGAGAAGTTTCATGCGGTAGTAGAGCCCGTCGCCTCCGGTGACCGTCTGCTGGGGATCATCCGTCCCGGGGATGTCCCCTACCTGGACAATGGTGCCGTCGGCCTTCTTGATATCATAGATTACCGCCAAGGCGTCCTCGTCGGACATCTGGGTCAACAGGTCGATCGAGATCAGATTGTCGAGCGCGTCCCGAAAGGGAACCCAGTTCGTGATCTCTTTCCAACGGCGGCCGAAAACATGGGGTTCGTTGAAATCGATAGTCCCCCACATCTGGTAGCCCATTGAATCCACGTAGGCGGCCACATTGACGATATCCCCGCCGATGGGCTGCCCGGGTAAAAGCTGGAAAATCTTGATGGAATTTTCCACGATCTTGTCACCCTCGAACCGGCCGTTGGGCACTTCCAGATTGGGCAGGTCCAGTCGGAAAAAGCGGTGATTCAGGTAATCAGAGGAATTGATGACATTGTCGGAAACCTGCCCGCCGGTGGCGTTGAAGGTTTTGGACGAGGATTCGGCCTTCTGCTTGGAGGCCACCACTGTGAAATCGGCCCGCCCCACCTGGCCGGTCACCTTCAGACCGAATAGCCCGGATTTATTGGAACTGTAGCCGAGAAGCTGGCTACCGGGTAAAGTCAGGCCCACGTCACCGGTCTCGATGGTCTTGATGATCTCGTCCTCGAGACCCTGGTACATCAGCTTGATCTTGGTGGCGTCCGGACCAATCTGCGCGCTGTTGTGATCGACTTCGATGATGATCTTCTCGCCGATGGTCCCGGAAAGGCTGACCTGGAGTTCCTGTTCCATGTCCAGGGTGGGAAAGAGCGATTGGCTCGTGACCCGCTCGTTCGGCGTGAAGGGATTGACCACCGTGCTTTCCCCGGAAATGGCGATGCGTTCGCGGCCGGTGATCTTGATCCTTGTCTTCTCCCCCCGACCGATGATCTTCTCCAAGGTGCGGGGAAGCTTGATGGGGATGGTCAGGTTGATCAGACTGCCGTCCTGACCCGTACGCCGGCCCTGGCCGGCGATATCCAGTGCCTCGGTCCGGACAAAAACCTGGCCCACGGCATGGCGGCGGCGGGCCCCGGCCGACAAATCGTCCACGAAGAGCTTGACCATCGTGTCGCCCGTCGGACGGGGAGGGTAGTAGCGAAACCCGCCAGGCAAAGTTTCCGCCGACGGGAACAGAAAAAAGAACGAGGGGTATTGGATCTCGGTCATCAGACCCAGGTTGCCGTTGTATTCGACCAGGTGCTCCCGGCGGTCGAGATCTATATTGGACCGGTTCAGCATATGCCTGCGAAACGAGGTTTCCAGGCCGGGCCGGCGATCCGGATAGCGATAGGGATCGATGCCCAGGTTTTCGAGGCGACGTTTCAACACCAGGCGGTCCACGCCCAACAGGCGAGGATCCTCGGTGGTGCGGATCACCGGATCCAGCCCGTACAGGAGGGGTCCTTCGTAGACCGGATCAGCGTGGGCTTTTTCACACAATCCGACGGCCAGAACGGCGGTCACGGTGAACAGGAATACGAATGACCGGAACAGGGAGGGAGAAACACCGCGACAGGTGGTCAGAGAACAGCCGGTTCCGGCACCCCGGGCAGGGCGCCGAACCATCCGACCAGTATTCTCCAGACTCATTCGCGACAATCCCTGTCTCCAACGTTTGGATGTCCGATTTAATGCTGGCCCGTTTCCCGGTCGTCCTCGAAAATGGTCATGCTGACCCCGGGACTGGCCATACCCCGACCACAGGCCCCCGCAGGATTCAGTTCAGCGGGTCACCGTTTTGGACGAAGATCAGACGTGAAACCCAGGAATCAACTCTCCCGGATACGGCCTCAGGTTGTTCAAAAAACGAGGTCGAACCGGATGGTGATGGCGCCGCCGCCGAAGGCATAGAGATCTTATGTACTTGATATACAAACACTTACTGACCGCCGCCGTCGGCCCCTTCTTTTTCGGCTGGTTCGTCATCACCTTTCTGTTGATGATAGACGTGCTCTTCAGGTACGTCGATCTCTTTGTCAGCAAAGGTGTTCCATTCCTCATGGCTACCAAGGTTCTGGCTCTCAGTCTGGGGCACACATTTGCATTATCCGTACCAATGGCCGTCTTGATCGCCATCCTCATGAGCGTGGGGCAAATGGCTGCCGATCATGAGATTACGGCAATGAAGGCCAACGGCATCAGTCTGTGGTCCGTCCTCCGCCCCCTCCTGTTCGGAGCCGGGCTCATCGCCCTGGGCCTGACCGCCTACAACCACTACGTTTTTCCCGAGTCGAACCACACCTTGGCCAACCTCCTGTACGACATCAACCGCAAGAAACCCATGCTGGAAATCCGGGAGCAGCAGTTCACCGACATGAGCGACCGGATGACCATCTTTGTGCGCAAAAAGGACGACCGCACCGGCCGGATCGAGGACGTCACGATTTTTGAAAAAGAAAGGCCCGGTGACCTGTCGCCGCGGTTGACCATTGCCACCTGGGGTCGGATAGTGCCCGACCACGAGACCGATTCGATGCTCATCGAACTGCACGACGGGGAAATCCACGAACGGCCGGACAAGGAGGCCCCCGACAAATACCAGGTCAGCCGTTTTGGTCAGCACAACCTGTACGTGGAAAACGTCGAGGAGGATTTTCACGAATCGAACCGGCAGACCCGGGGCGACCGCGAGATGAATTTGAAAGACCTGTGGACCGCGGCTGGAAGGGAAAGAGAGCGGCAGGATAAGGTGCAGGACAATGTGGCCGGACTTACCGAGAACATGCTCATGTGGCAGTGGAAAATCCTGAGGCCGGAAACCCGGAACGAGATCCTGGGCAACCGTCCGACACCCGCGGCCGGCCCTGAGCGGGACACATTTCTGAAGGGAAAATTCCGGGCCACCCTGTTGAAGACCGACCGTGTCGCTGAACAATCACGCTACCAGGATAAGATCCGGGACAGTTACCGGGTCAAGGAGAATCGATATCTGGTGGAGTTCCACAAGAAATTCGCCATTCCCTTTGCCTGCATCGTTTTCGCCCTGATCGGCGTCCCCATGGCGGTGACCTCCTCCCGCAGCGGCAAGGGCATCAGCGTGAGTCTCGCCATTGCCGTCTACCTCATCTATTACCTGTTCCTCGTCGGCGGGGAAAAATTCTCGGATCGAGGCCTGCTCGACCCTTTCCTGGCCATGTGGGCCGCGAATTTTTTCCTGTTGGCCATAGGCATCCCCCTGTTTTTCAAGGCCGCCCGTGAGTCCACTCTGCTGAGCATCACCCTGAAGCCCCGGGCACTCAAGGCCGAGGGCCCGAAGATGGAGACTTGATTTGATTTCCATCATTCACCGGTACCTGCTGTCGACCTTTTTCCGGAACCTGGGCTTCACCATCGTCGGGGCTTTGGTCCTTTTCACCCTCATCGACCTTTTGGACCATATCGGCAGTTTCGTAGACAACGACGCCACCGCTTGGCAAATCCTGCGTTACTACACTTTCAAGGCCGTGTGGACCATCGATACAGTCCTGCCCATCGCCATGCTGATGGCCACCCTGTTTACCGTGGGCGCCATGGCCCGATATCTCGAATTGACGGCCCTGTTCGCCTCAGGGTGGTCCTTGATGCGGATCACCCGCCCACTGATCCTGGTGGCCATCCTGGTGACCCTGTTGTCCCTGGCCTGGCGGGAATACGTCCTGCCGGTGGCAAATGTCCAGAGGAACCAGGTCTGGGAAGTGGAAATCCATGGTCACCCCAACAGCATCCGGCCCACTTCCCACATCGCCCTGACCGGCAGTGACGGTCGGTTGTATTACGCCCGCAATTTCAATCCCAACACGGGGGTCATTACCGGCCTCAAGATTCTCAGCCACGAAGGGGCCAATATCACCGAAAGGGTGGATAACACTGGACCCTGATCGAAGGCACCCGGCGCACCTTCGACGGGGACGAGGAGACCACCGTCTCATTCGACCGTTTGACCGCAACGGACCTGCAGGTTGATCCCAAGAGTTTCTATCGGGACCGCATCCGGCAGGAGGATATGAATATCCGCCAACTGCTTGACCACGTGGAGCTTGTTCGTCACACCGGCGGCGACCCCACCAGCGCCCTGGTGGACATCCAGTTCAACTTCGCTTTTCCGTTGGTCAATCTGATCGTGGTGCTGATGGGCATCCTGCTGGCGTCCGGGCCCCGCAAGACCACGGTGGCCTCGGGCTTCGGATTCACAATGCTCGTGAGCTTTATTTACTATCTTTTCATGAATTTCGGCCGGGCCCTGGGCCACAACGGCACTCTTCCTCCTGTCCCGGCCGCCTGGGCCGGGAACGCCGTTTACGCCGTTGCTTTCGCCATTATGTACTTGCGAGCCCGACGCTGAAGCCGTTTTTCACCCGTGGCCAAGAAAATTGATTTTACTGGACTCCTTGCCCAGGCTGTCCTAGCTTCATAAATTGATGCGACCAGGCAGGAAGGACTCGGAACGGGGTTCCGGGCCTTTGCTGTGAGCAAGATTCCAAGTCACCCCACGGGGAGAAAAACCACACATGAAACGCGCCTGTATACTGTGGGTGCCGGCCCTGTTGATTTTGGCCGTCGCTTCCGGGTGTAAAGACGAATCCAAGCCCACCTTTACCCGGCTGCGGGTGACACCTGAATGCGGCGTCGCCCCCATGGACGTTGAAGGATACGCCGTTCTGTCCGGAGGCAATGAAACGGGCGACCCCCTTGGGGGGAACAACAACCTGGATATCCAGTGGTCCTTTGGCGATGGCGGGACCGGAAGTTCCACCCTCGCTTACCACAGGTATTATACACCAGGTGATTGGACCGTCACCGTGGTTGGCAGTGACCCCGACGGCAACACGGCTTCCTCCACTTTCCCGGTGACCGTCTTGCCGGACAGCCTGGTCATCCAGGCCGGCTCCAATTTTCCTGATGGAAACGTCACGACCGCCGACACTGTCCGTTTCAACATGGTGGCCACCTCCTGCGACATAAATTACCCCTCGGTTCTCGGCGATGCGGTGAAGATGGAATTCAACTGGGCCATGGGCGACCCCGATTCAAATGGATTTAACTTTGTGGATCCGGAATTCCGCTATATGATTCCCGGCACCTATGATGCCCAGGTTTCGGTTTTTTATCCCGCCTGGGCCGTCCTTCGCCAGCAGACGTTGACCTTTACCGTCACCGATCCCTGATCGTCCAGGGGCTGCGGGTCACATGATTCCATCCGGAAAAAAGGCGGGGCCGTTTCGGCCCCGCCTTTTTTTCAACCGCTCATCCGGATTTTCCAAAAATCAGTCGATGGCCGCCTTGAGAGCGTCCACCAGATCTTCCTTTTCCCAGGTGAACTGAACATCATCGCGCCCAAAATGGCCGTAGGCGGCGGTATCCCTGAAAACAGGTTTTCGCAGATCAAGCCGCGTTATGATCCCTTGGGGTGTCATGTCCGCAACTTGGCGCACGGCCGCTGTAATCTTTTCATCGGGAACCCGGCCCGTGCCGTAACAATCTACATTGATCGAAACGGGCTCGGCCACGCCGATGGCATAGGCCACCTGGACCTGGCAGCGATCGGCCAGTTCTGCGGCCACGATATTGCGGGCCAGATGCCGGGCCGCGTAGGCCGCCGAACGGTCCACCTTGGTGGCGTCTTTCCCGCTGAAAGCCCCGCCGCCGTGGCAGGCGCTGCCGCCGTAGGTGTCTACAATGATCTTCCGCCCGGTCAAACCGCAATCGCCCATGGGTCCCCCGATCACAAAACGGCCGGTGGGATTGATGTGGCTGGTATAACCGGTATGATCGACGTCGAACCTCGCCAGAACGGGTTTGATGACGTGCTCTTGAATTCCCGCATGGATGTCCTCGTTGCTCACCGAAGGATCGTGCTGGGTGGAAACGACCACCGTGTCGATCTTGATCGGCAGCCCATCTTCATAAAGGGCGGTGACCTGGGTCTTGCCGTCAGGACGGACCCAGGGCAGGGTGCCATCCTTGCGCACGGCCGCCAGCCGCTGGGCCATGCGGTGGGCCACGGTGATGGGCAGAGGCATGAGCACATCGGTTTCCCGACAGGCGTAACCAAACATCAGGCCCTGGTCCCCCGCCCCGCCGGGATTGACACCCGCGGCGATATCGGGAGACTGCTTGTCGATGGAAATCAGGACCGCGCAGCTGTCGGCGTCGAACCCGAAGGCGTCCGAAGTGTACCCAATGTCCCGGATGGTGGCGCGCACCAGGTCGGGAATGTCCACATAGGTCTGGGTGGTGATCTCACCCGCCAGGCAAGCCATCCCGGTGGTCACCAGGGTTTCACAGGCCACCCTTCCGGCGGGGTCCTCGGCCATGATGGCATCCACCACGGAGTCGGAAATCTGATCGGCCACCTTGTCCGGATGGCCTTCGGTCACCGATTCGCTGGTGAACAGGAACCTCTTGCTCATGTTGCTTCCTTTCCTTCAAGCGGCCCGGATACCCGGACCGTCCGGCTGTGAATCTGCCTTTATGTAGTTCAGTTTCTTTCGAGGGTAATTTCGCTGAAGTCCCCCACATTAATCTGACCGATCACTCCGGTCAGGTCACACTGGTCTCCGACCAGGCTCTGGTCCAGTTTGCAGCCAACCAGGCGGCTCCCCGTTCCGATAACACAGTCACTGAGTTCACAGTCCTGGATGACGGCCTTGGACCCCACCGTAACGTTGGGACCGATGTGCGAGGCAATGATCTCGGCATCGGCGGCCACGTTGCACGGGGGAATGGCACTTCCGGGTCCGGCCTCATCCGGGGTCCTTTTCAAGAGAATCCGATTGGTCTGAAGCCAGGTTTCCTTCTTGCCGCAATCGTACCAGTCGGTCACCGGAACCGTGTTGAAGGTGACTCCCTCTTCCACCATCAACTGCAGAGCGTCGGTCAACTGGTACTCGCCCCGGGTTCGGATGTCCTCGTTGACTACCCGGTCGAGCGCCCGCCACAAGGCCGCGGCGTCCCGGAACAGATAGGCGCCCACGATGGCCAGGTTGCTGGGCGGTACTTCCGGCTTCTCGACGAACCCCTTGACCTGGGATCCGTTCATCTCCACCACGCCGAACCGCCTGGGATCCTCCACCTCGCGGACGGCGATCATGCTGTTCGGTGAAGCCAGCAAAGAAGCGTAGTCGGCCTTGAGGATGGTGTCACCGAGAATACAGAAAAAGGCCTCGTCCCCGAGGGCTTGGCGGGCCGTCCAGATGGCGTGTCCCAACCCGAGTCGTTCTGTCTGTTCCACAAAAGTGATGTCCAGGTCCGGGCGCTCGCGGGTGAACCAGCTCCGAACCTCGTCCCCGTGGTAACCCACGATCAGTACAAAACCGTCGATACCGGCCTCCGTCAAATCGTCCATGATATGGGCCAGGATAGGCTTCCCAGCCACCGGCAGAAGCGACTTGGGCTTGTTCAGGGTATGGGGTCGCAATCGGGTACCTATCCCGGCCGCGGGAATGACGGCTTTCATGATTGTTCTCCTGGGCCAGCCGGAATACCGATCCCGACCGTGCAGCTGCTAAGGTTTTCCCAGAGCTTCTTTGAGCCTGGTGATGCGATCGACGGGCATCGGGTCGACGTTCCTGGCCTGGGCCAGATGACAGGACAAGTAATCTCCGTATTGGACCAGTGACAAGGTGTGATCCAGAATTCCCGACGCGCCGGATGAAATTTCGTGGATCCGGGGGAATTCCTCGGCCAACAACCTCCGGGTCAAATCCACCCTGCGATCGATACGATCATTTTCGCTTTTTCCCCTCAGAATGAGAAGCACGAATCGATCCCTGGCCTCGGAGTCCAGGTCCCAGCCAACCAGATCATTGTGGTTGAGTTCCGGAAATGATGCCAAACAGGCCGGTACCTTGCTGTTTTCATTCAACTGGGCCCTGAGCCGCAGACCGGCCGCGTGAGCCCCCAGGCCGGCGGTGTAGATGACCGGCATCCGGCCCGTCAGAACCTCGGCCAGTTCCGCAGCCGGCAAGTTGCCTTCGGGATCCGCCTGGACGGAGTCGGTGGTATCACCTTCCAAAACAACCGGAGACATCCGAGCCGCTCGGAATCCATTGAGGGTGGCGGCCGCCGCCGCGATGGCCTCGTCCGCGCCAGTGACCAGACCAAGCCGGCCCAGAACACGCACCACGGCACCCAGGCCAAGACCCAGAGAAGCCCGTGGAGGATAACCGCCAGGTAATATGACCGCGGGAAACCCCTCGCCGGAAGCCAGAGCTGCCAGACTACCACCCGAGGTGACAGCCAACCGCGAAAGGCCTCGTTTTTTGGCCTCACGAGCTCCGGACAGGGTTTCTTCCGTATCTCCTGAATAACTGCTGCACAGCACCAGATCCCCGGGGCCCGCCCAGTGGGGAAGACCATAATCGCGCCACACGATCAGAGGAACTTGGCCGCTTGTGAGCAGCGGCTGGACCAGGTCGCCAGAGATGGCCGAACCCCCCATCCCGCAAAGGATGATGCGGTTGAACCCGGAATCGGGCGGCCGGATTTCGGACAGACCCTCCAGGCGTGCGCTTTCCAGGAGCTGATCCCCAAGGGCATGGACGAGGGAAAACATTTTCCGTGTTCCCGCTTTGGTTGGGTTATTCAAGCGGAATCTCCTCCGTTTCCCCGCTGCTGTTTTTGCATGGCGATGAATTCGGCCAACCACCTGTCCCCTTCATCGGGTGTCGCCAGGGACATCAGGTGTTCGGCAATCCTTTGGGCTTCCTTGAATGGAGTCCACCGGATGACCTGTTTAATCTTTGGCAGAGCGGCTCCGTGCAGGCTGATCTCGTCGAGCCCCAGCCCCAAAAGCACTTCGGCCAGCCGGGTTTCCGAACCCATCTCTCCGCAGACCCCCACTTTGATCCCCGCCCGATGGGCCGCTTGAACCGTCATGTGGATGCTCCGCAAAACGGCCGGATGCAGGGGCCGGTAAAGATAGCTTACCCGGCTGTTGCCCCGGTCCATGGCCAGGGTGTACTGGATAAGATCGTTGGTGCCGATACTGAAAAAATCACACTCCGAGGCCAGGAGGTCGGCCGCCAGCACTGCCGAAGGGGTTTCGATCATGATTCCCAGGGGCACCGCCGGATCATGCGGAACTCCGTCTTTCTCCAATTCGGCGATGGCCTCGGCCACCACCTGGCGCGCCTGACGCAGCTCGCCCACGCCGGTGACCATGGGAAACATCAACTTGACCTTGCCGGCGGTCGCGGACCGCAGGATGGCCTTGATCTGCGTCCTGAACAGCAGGCGATTCGCCAGGGAATACCTGATACCACGCCACCCCAGGAAGGGATTGTATTCCCGCTTGGCGCCCAGATAATCCGAAACCTTGTCCCCACCCACATCCAGGGTGCGAAAGACCACCGGACGGCCGTCCATGCGCCGGACTATTTCCGAATAGACCCGGACCTGGTCGTCTTCCGTGGGAATGGTTTGGTGCTGGAAAAAAAGATATTCGGTCCGCAGCAAACCGATGCCTTCGGCGCCCCGAGCCAGGGCCTCTTCCACTTCGACGGGCAATTCGATGTTCGCCATCATCCGGACCCGATGACCGTCAGGGGTGACGGCTTCGAGGTCCTTCAGGTGTTCGAGTTTCTGACGGACGACGACCTGCTGCCGGGTCAGCATCCGGAACCTTTTGAGGGTCGGTTCGTCAGGGTCGGTGACGAGAATGCCTTCGGTCCCATCGACGGCCACCGGTTGGCCGGGCTTGAGGGATACCGCGCGCCCCTGCAGACCCACCACCGCCGGAACACCGATCGACCGGGCCAGGATGGCCACATGGCTGGTGTTGCCGCCCTCGTCCATGACAAAGCCCAGGACGTTGTTCCGGCCCAGGACAGCCGTATCGCTGGGAGTCAGGTTGCTGGCGGAAATGATGGAGGGAACCTGGGGCAAAACCAGATGACTGGGCTCTGCACCGTCGAAACCGCGCAGAACACGTTGTTCGACATCCCGCAGATCGTTGACCCTTTCCCGGAAGGTGGCGTCCTGGATTTCCAGGAAACGGGCGGCCAGGTCCCCCACCGTGCGGGCAAAAGCCGCTTCGGCATTGATCCTTTCAAGCCGTATGACGGCCAAGGTGGCGTCCCACACCATCTCGTCTTCGAGGATCAGCAGTTGACTGGCCAGGATCTCGCTGCCTTCGGGTCCGAGTTCGCTGGCTAAATGATGGATCAGTTCCTGCAAACCGGCCTTGGCTGTGGCCACGGCCTGTCCAAAACGTTTGATTTCGGCGGGAACTTCGTCTCGCGCCAACGATGGCCCGTTGCCGAATGGCGTGCACGGGGCCAGCGGCATAACCTGGGGAGGCGGCGATGCCCGGAAAGGAATCCATGGCCTATTCGTGTTCCTCAGGGGTGGCCAGCTCGACTTGAATCAACTGGACAAGGCGTTCAATCGCAGCGTCTTCGTCGGTTCCGACCGCTTCAATGGTGACATCGGTGCCGAATTCGGCCGCCAGACTGGCCAGGCCCATGATGCTTTTGGCATTAGCAACTCGCCCGTCATACCGGATGGTGACTTCGGACATGAAGGATTTGGTCAGTTTGACGATCCGGCCGGCGGCACGCAGATGGAAACCTACCGGATCGGATACGGTCGCGGTCACAGTCTTCAATGGTGGAATCCCTTGGAAATTTCAAAATCGATTGTCAGGCGCATAACTTAACTCCCCAGGGCTCAAATGGCAAAAGTCAGTAGCAGAGCCAGAATCAAGGCCGCCACGATCAGGAGCTCCCCTGGCAATCTCTTGCGCAGAACCACGGGCAACCCCATGCCCAGCCCTGTGCCGATCCACAACAGGCCCCGATCGGCCACCACCCCCGCCTCGGCGACCTGGGAAAGATAAAGTCCTCCCACCACACCAGTTAGCACCATTCCGGTATATTTAGTACGGGCGATCCAGGTGTGCCACCGGGGATCAAAAAGCAGATCGACGATGTCCATCCCCAGTTCAAATCCCTTGCGCACGGCCATCCAGCGCAGCACCAGTTGGCCGGCCGCAAAAATGCCGACCACCACCAGCACCAACGAGATGTGGCCCAACAAGCCGGCCAGACAGATCACCATGACCAAAGTCGGCCGCAATCCCAGCCAGAAAAGCTGATCCCCCAGCGAGGCCAGGGCCCGGCCCACCGAATCTCGGAAGGTGCCGATCATTCCTTTCGGCACCTCGAGACCCCTGGCGCGGTCGTCCTCCAGCCGCACCAATCCCCCCAGGAGAAAATTGGCCAGGTAGGGATTGGTATTGAAAAAACCGAAGTACTGGCGGCAGAAGATCCGGTCCCGGTTGACATCCCGCGGGCGCCGACGCAGCCAGGGCAAGACCGTCCACAAAAGACCCAGGTTCTGCATGCGCTGGTGGTTCCAGGAACCCTGCAGGCTCAACGACCGCAGCCATAGAGACCATTGCAGGCGCCGGGACAGCCGTTCGGATTGGGGAAGGGCGGACGGTTTCAACTCCATGGGCCCCCTCCGGTCAGATAATGATTCCGGGTCAGTTTCACGGCGTCTTTAGACCACATAACGCGCCACCAGAAAAGTCCCCACCATACCCATGGCAACCCATCGCCAGCTGGATTTCAAACCGTACCGATCGATCATGGTCCCGACCCCCAAACCCGGCAGCAACAGGGGCAGGGTCCCGAGCGCCGTCTGCAGTACCTGGGGAAGATGGCCAAAAAACGGAATCCACACCTTGAGCATGAACCACAAGAACAGGATTCCCGAGCCGAATCCCCGCACAAAACACGTCGCGAGGCAACGCAGATGAAGATGTTCGATACGAGCCAGCCGGCCGTCGCGCAGGCTGTGAAGACTCCGCAACATCCACAGACCGTTGGCCCGGCGCTCGGCCTGGACCAGAAGATGACCCACCAGGCTCAACAGCCCCGCTCCCAGTATGACCCAACCCAGGAGGTGCCAGGTACTGGTGGGATCCCCGGCAAAAACCGGAGGCAAAGGCCGGCCTGCCAGAAGAGTCCCGGCCACGGCCGCGATGGCGGCGCTGGTGGGATCGCCGGTGAAGGTCTGGCCCACGGGAAGATTTCCGGCCAGGACCAGCTGCAGAGGAAGGCCCACGGCCAACCCGGTCAGGGGATCACCGCAGAGAAACCCCGCCATGACCGCCGCGGGCAAGGGCTGTCCCAACCAGGTCTGGGCAAAGGCGGTATCGTCCAGGGCCAAAATGCCGGCCAGCAGCCCCAGAATCAGGAAGGAGGACCAGGAGGGATCATGGATCAGGGCCAAGGGAACCCAAAGGGGCATCAGAACACCTCCCCCATCTGACTGAGCTGATCCTGATCGACCAGGAATTCCCGGCCGCCGGGAACCTGCTGGGCCGAAAGGACCATGCCCATTTCCAGCAGGCGTGAAAAAGCTTTCAGATCCTGACGGTCCACGTAAACGAAGGGCAGCATTTCCTTTCTGCCGGCCCGGAAATGAAGGCCGCCCACGTTGACTTCGTTGATCGGGGCCCCGATTCTCACCAACTCGGCCATCTCCTCAGCAGAACCTGTCAGCAGCAGTACCCGTTCCTCTCCTATGGCGGGCTCGGCCAGAGTGGCCGCGGCCTTGGACACCGGTAGGATGGACACGTTGATGTGAGGGGGAACGGTGCTGGAATAGACGCGGGTCTGCCAGGAATCGGCGGCGATGGCGTTGTTTGCCAGAAGAATACGATCGGGCTGCAGTCGTTCACTCCACCCGACGGTAACCTGGCCATGAATGAGACGGTCATCGATGCGGGCCAGGACCACCGGCATCAGCGGCCTCCCACCAGGATGATGGCTTCACGGCCCTTCTGGACAATCTTGGCGACCAGCTCCTCGAAATCATCGGACTGCCGCCAGGTCACGAAACCCAGCAGCATTGCCAGATTGACCCCGCTGATGATGGCGGTGTCCGGGTCCCGCCCGCGGGCCAGCTGGGCACTGGTGGCGCAGCTGCCGCCGTAGTCGTCCAGCAATATCAATTTCTTGTCGGGCTTCCCGGCGTCAGGTAGGTCACCCTCGGGAATTTCCTTGAGCCAGTCCTGAATCAAGGCGGTGATGTCGCTGGCCGCCTTACCCGCGTTGGACAGGGCGGTCAGACCGGGCACCGGGCCGAGAATCATCTCGGTGACGCGGACGAGTTCCCGGCCGATGTCGCCATGGGTTATCACCAGGGCCTTGATCATCGGGACACAGCTTCTTTGCAGTTCATTCCTTATCCTGATCCAGGTATTCGCGCAGCCGCTGGCTCGAGCGCATGTTTTCCAAAATGCGGTCGTTCAGAACCTGGGCGGCGTCGTAGCCGTAGACTTTCAGCATGAAGTTCAGGGCGATGACTTCGCTGATCACCGTGATGTTCTTGCCCGGGTACAAGGGCACCGCGACCTGGGGAATGTTCACCCCGAGAACTTCGGTGAAGCGGTTTTCCATGCCCACCCTTTCGTAGTCGATGGAATTGTCCCACTCCTGCAGCTGAACTTCCACCTCGATCCGCTTGCGCATGCGGATGGCCCTGATTCCGAAAATGGCCTGAACGTCGATGACCCCGATCCCGCGGATTTCAAGATGGTGGCGCAACACTTCCCGGTACCGGCCGATAAGAATATCCTCCGGTGTCCGGATGATCTCCACGATATCGTCCGCCACCAGCCGGTGGCCGCGTTCGATGAGATCCAGTGCACATTCACTCTTGCCGATCCCGCTGCGGCCGGTAAACATCAGACCCACGCCGTAAACATCGACCAGGGTACCGTGGATCTCGGTCTTGGGCGAAAAAACTTTTTCCAGGTGATGACCAAGTTCGGACATGAATTCAACTGCGGTCAGCGGGGTCCGGACCAGGGGGAATTTTTTCTCCCGGATCAGATCCATCACCGGCGGCGGCACCGTCTTGTCCATGGCGATGAAGATCATCGGAGGTTCCAGGCTCAGGACCCTTTCCACGGCTTCCCGTTGGGCCTTGGCATCAAGGGTGGCCAGAAAGGCGGTTTCCGATTCCCCGAACACCTGGATCCGACGAGGCAGGAAATTTTCGTCAAACCCCATCAGAGCCATCCCCGGACGATGCACGTCCGGAGCATGAATGGGGACCGGTTCGGCTGGAAAATCGGAGATGACGTCAAGCAGGAGCGGTTCCTTGAGCTCCTTGTAGAGCTGCTGGATCGTGACCATGTTCATAGCTTCCCCTGATTCCGGGCGGCCAGGCCGCTCAGTCGTTTTCGGGCTCCATGTGTCCCAGTTCCCCGTTGTCCCTACGGTAGATCACGCCCAGTTTGTCGTTGTCGATGTTGCGAAAAAGCAGAAAAGGCAGATCGCCGGCCTCAAACTTATCCCGCGCGACGGCCACATCCAGGTCCTGCAGGACAAAACCTTCCGGCTCGTTGCTTTCCGCTTCGGCAAGGGCGGAACCGGCCACCATGGCCCGGCCCAATCCACCCTCCTCACCCTTCTGTTTGCCGCTGATCTTGCCCTTGAACTTGGCCAGTTGTTTGCGGAGATTCTCCACCATCTCGTTGACCGCGAACTCCGGCTCCATCCCCTCGCCCTTGGCCCGGAAATCATTGCTTTTCAGGGACAGAACGGAATCAGCCTGAAAGCGCCCGGCTTCGTGGATAATCGTCATCTTCATGGACTGGACCGGGCGGGGGCTGAATTTGGCCAGCTTTTCCACGGCCGACTCGATCAATTCCCGCTGGTCGTCTCCCATGGTGAAATGCCTGGCATTGATTTCCAACTGCATGGCGTCCTCCTTCATATCGGTTCTGGCTTCGGTTGGGGATCGATCAGAATTGTTTGCGCATCCTGGCGCTGAGAATTCCCATCTGCTCCCGGTATTTGGCTACGGTCCTGCGAGCGATCTTCAATCCCTTTTCGTGCAACATGTCCACGATCTTTTTATCGGACAGAGGCTTGGCCGTGTTTTCGTTCTCGATGATATCCTGGATCATGATCTTTACGGCCTTGGCCGCGACCTCGGTCCCGTCGTGGGAATCCAGGCCGGCGCTGAAAAAATACTTCAGCGGAAATACTCCGCGGGGTGTCTGCACGTATTTCTGGCGGGTGACCCGGGACACCGTGGACTCGTGCATGCCGATGGTCGATGCCACTTGCTGCAATGTCAGGGGCCGCAGAGCGATGGCGCCCTTTTCGAAAAAATCCTTCTGTTCGGACACGATGGCTTCCATGACACGGATCATGGTGCGACGGCGCTGCTCGATGGTCTTGATGACCCACTCGGCGTGACGCTTCTTTTCGTCGATGAACTTGACGGCGTCCTCATTACCCTTGGTCGATCCTTCATAGGCCTGGCTGACCCGCAGCCGGGGCAGGTTGGAATCATTGAGGTAGACCGCGTATTCATCGGCTTCCTCGTCCACCTTGACCACTTCCAGGTCCGGCACGATGGACCGGGCGCCTTCGGTGTTCACCGAAAGACCGGGTCGGGGATCCAGGTCACCGATGCGCTGGGCGATGGTCTGGACTTCCTTGGGGGTGATCTTCATTTCCCGTGCGATATCGCTGAACTTGCGGTTCTTGAGCGAATCGAAATGGTTGCTGATGATGTGGGCCTCGTCTGATTCCGCCCGCCCGCGGGCAGCCAGTTGCAGCAGGAGGCACTCCTGCAGGGTGCGCGCCGCCACCCCAGCCGGGTCGAAACCCTGGACGACTTTCAGGACCTCTTCCACCTGCTCCTCGGAAACTTCGTAGTAGGCGGCGATTTCGGAAAGAGGACAATCCAGAAGGCCGTCTTCGTTCAGGCAGCCGATGATGTACTCGCCGATCATCCGCTCCAGCCCCTCGGGCACCGCCATCTGCAACTGCTCGCCCAGATCCTCCTGGCCCGAAGGTATGTATTTCTGGGGCCGTTCAAGTTCGTCTTCCTCGTCATAACCACGCTCGTTGGATAGGCTGCGGAATCCTTCGTCCCAGCTGTCCCCCCAATCGCGGTCCTCGTCCTGAGGATTTTGTTCCGTTTCCCGGAGCTTTTCGTCCGCGGATGAGATTTCGTTTTCCCGCTTTATTTCCTCCTCGAGTTCCTCTTCGGGCTCGATTTCCTCCAGCAGGGGATTGCCCTGGAGTTCTTGTCTGAGGATCTGCGCCAGCTCCAGGGTCGGGACCTGAAGAAGCTTCAGAGCCTGCTGCAGGCGCTGGGTCATGACCAGCTGCTGGCGCAGCTGCATGGACTGTCTTAAACCAATGTTGGGACCCATGATGTACGTGCCTTCCTTTGACCTCGTTATTGCCGGAGTTCCTTCTCCGGCAG
>RCNC010001326.1_pt1 | contig 16553 bp, 19 predicted proteins | sample 2041301 | NCBI WGS metagenome assembly RCNC01 (sample SAMN09708231, study PRJNA481090) | Marine sediment metagenome, whole genome shotgun sequencing project. | biome: marine sediment; feature: ocean; material: sediment; isolation source: Sewage treatment plant 13A marine sediment (STP13A) ... | reverse complement strand
AGGTTGAACGACGTGGATACGGTAAATTATGGCCTGATTGGCTGCGGTATGATGGCGCGCGAGCATATTTTGAATATCAATTTGCTGCCAAAGGGGCGGGTGACTGTAGTCTACGATCCGGTGACCGAACTTGCGGAATCAGCGGCGACCTTAGCACAGGACGCACACGTGGCGACGTCGATTGAAGACCTCCTAGCGTTTGAAAACCTTGATGCCGTGGTCATCGTCAGCCCCAATTATCTGCATGTCCAGCAATTGCAGCAGATCGCAAAGACGCGCCCAATGCCGATCTTGTGCGAAAAGCCCCTTTATACGGATCCTGCGGATGCAGCCGTTATTGAAAAGCTGTTTGCTAACTATGCGCATCCCGTTTGGGTCGCGATGGAATACCGCTATATGCCGCCTGTCGCAGCCTTGGTTGCCCAAGCACAGCAGGCAACGGGTGGCGTCAAAATGTTGACCATTCGCGAGCACCGGTTTCCGTTCTTGCCCAAGATTGGCGATTGGAACCGGTTCAATGCCAAGACAGGTGGGACGCTGGTTGAGAAATGCTGCCATTTCTTTGACCTGATGCGCCTAATCCTTGATGATGAACCGATCCGGGTAATGGCGAGCGCGGGCCAATCAATGAACCATTTGGATGAGCGCTATGACGGCGAAGTGCCGGATATTTGGGACAACGGCTATGTGATTTTGGACTTTGCCAAAGGCGCGCGCGCGATGCTTGAACTTTGCATGTTTGCCGAAGGGTCCAAGTATCAAGAGGAAATCAGCGCAGTTGGCCCGAAAGGCAAGATAGAAGCATTCGTGCCGGGGCCAGGTCGCTTTTGGCCGCAATTGCTGGGCGATCCACCGGTGCCACAGATGATCATCAGTCCGCGTTCGCCCAAAGGACCTTATGTCTCTGAAATTCCGGTTGATCCGACATTGCTTGAGGCCGGCGATCACAACGGATCGACGTTCTATCAGCATCAACGTTTTAACGCTGTGGTGCGCGGCGAAGGTGAGGTCGAAGTCACCTTGGCCGATGGGGCCAAGGCAATTGCAATAGGATTGGCGGCGCAAGAAAGTGCGCGCACCGGTCAAGCTGTTTTGCTTTAGCCGGCTAAAGCGAGAACTGTAGCGGCAACTTCGCATGCAGCGCCTTGGCATTGCACTAGAATTGCAGGGACATGCATTTCCTGATCATCTTTGATGATGATGTAGGCGTCGTCCTGAAATCCAACGAATTCACCCGCAACTGTTAGGTCGTGGTTTGTGAATACTAGCGTGATTTCATTTGGGCTTTGCATTGCTGGCTCTGCAATAGCGGCTGTTGAGAGAAGCAAAACAGGTAGCGCACTCATTAGTTTCTTCATCATTACTTTTTACCTTTACAATCGTGAACAAGGTTGCGGCTATCTGCGGTGATGGTAGCAGTCAATAAAAAATGAGGATAAGAACTCGCATCCTATCCAAAAGGACAGCATGCCACCTCATTCGTTCACATTCAGTTAACGGAATTCAAATTGAAGGTAGATCACTCACGTTAAAGTGGTGCAGATTGTCATAGCCATCAAAGTATGTTTTCCAGCCTCACAACGCTGTTCATCGACAAATTCCCTAAATATGATCATATGTCTCGCATGGGACTGGGTTCTACCTATATGTGACTTATTATGGGCGTGGTTTGAGAACTCAGTCGCCCAAGCGGGACCACCTGATTGGCCAAATGGTGCGTATTTCAACATAGTTGCGGTGGCCAGGAACAGTTTAATGATAGACGAAAAATGCTGATAAATCAAAACGCTAAGCTTTCTATTGCGCCTATGATGGATTGGACCGATCGGCATTGCCGCTATTTTCATCGACTGATGTCGCAGCATGTGCTGCTGTATTCAGAGATGGTGACGGCACCTGCAATTATTCACGGCGATCGCGATCGGTTGCTTGGGTTTCATGCCGCTGAACAGCCTGTGGCGCTTCAACTTGGCGGCTCTGACCCTGCGCAGCTTGCGCAGGCCGCGCGAATTGGTGCGGATTATGGCTATGCCGAGGTTAACCTGAACTGCGGTTGCCCGTCGGATCGTGTACAATCGGGCAGCTTCGGCGCCATCTTAATGGAAAACCCCAAGCTTGTTGCTGAGTGCGTCGCGGCGATGATTGCTGCGGTGGATATTCCGGTAACTGTAAAGTGCCGGATTGGCGTGGATGAACAAGACCCAGAGGTCATTTTGCCAGAGTTTCTAGCGCTTGTCTCTGCGGCTGGTGTAGATCGGTTTTCGCTGCACGCCCGCAAAGCATGGCTGCAAGGACTTAGCCCAAAAGAGAACCGTGACATTCCGCCTTTGGATTATGATTTAGTTATGGAAATGAAAGGGTTATTTCCCCATCTTCATCTATCCGTGAATGGTGGTATTGAAAGCCTTGATGCAGTCGAGGACTTTCTTGAGCGTGGCATGGATGGGGTGATGATCGGCCGTGCGGCCTATCATACGCCTGCGCAAGTCCTGCTGGATGCCGACAGGCGGATATTCGGCGGTACCACATCCCGCAGTGCCGAAGAGGTCGTGCATCTGATGTTGCCCTATATTGCTGATCATCTTGCACAGGGCGGACGCTTGGGGCAGGTCACGCGACATATGATGGGCCTTTTCCAAGGTCGACCTGGTGCGCGTGGCTGGCGAAGGCATCTGTCCGAAAACGTTCATACGGATGGGGCCGGACCTGACGTTGTGTTGGCAGCCCTAGATCACGTAACGCGGCTTGCCGCTTAAGGAATGAAACATGGATGACGTGATGCTGCTTGCGACAACTGCAGGCATCTTATTGGTTTTGGGTGCTTTTGCGGGGGTGCTTGCCGGTCTGTTGGGCGTTGGTGGTGGTATCATACTGGTGCCTGCGTTTTTCTACGCCTTCAGCGCATTGGGTTATGACAGCCCGCAGTTGATGCAGATTTGTTTGGGAACGTCGCTTGCGACGATAATTGTGACCTCTCTGCGGTCGGTCTTTGCGCACAATAAAAAGGGCGCGGTTGATTGGGATATCCTCAAGACTTGGGCGATTGGCATCGTGATTGGTGCGGCTTTGGGCGTTGCCGTTGCTTCATCGCTGCGATCTGACGTTCTGCAGGCGATCTTTGGCGGGCTTGCGATTTGCGTGGGCCTCTACATGGCATTCGGCAGCGCAGAGTGGCGGCTGGGTCCCCAGATGCCGGGTGGAATTCTGCGCGGCATTCTGTCCCCGATCCTTGGCTTCTTATCGGTATTGATGGGGATTGGTGGCGGATCGTTTGGCGTGCCGACGATGACCTTGTTTGGCGTCCCAATTCACCGCGCGGTCGCCACAGCTGCTGGGTTTGGTGTAATAATTGCTGTCCCTTCAGTCATAGGCTTTTTGTTTGTTGATATCGCGGTTGCACCGCCATTCACGGTTGGTGCGGTGAATTTTCTCGCGTTTGGTTTGATTGTGTCGATGACAATCATCACGGCCCCTTGGGGTGCGGCACTGGCGCACCGCATGAACCCTGGACCGCTGAAACGGCTGTTTGGCGGGTTTCTGATCCTTGTTGCCCTTAACATGCTGCGCAAGGCGCTTGGATGGTAGCAGAGGCGCTGCAGCGTGATGGCTATGTGGTTTTCGCGCATGATCCGCATGTGGCAGAGTGGGCAAGGGCGGCGCACGGCGTCGGCTGTGATGTCTTGCGCGGTGACGGTGAACGTCGTCATGGCCGCACGTGGTTTGTCGGTGTCGACGCGTTGCCGAATGCGTCTGATGGCAGCATTGCAAGCGTTCCGCTTGCAGGTGAATGGTTGCAGCATGTGAAGGCACCTCCAACGTGGCACGCGGCGCAACTCTCGGTCGTTTTCCAAGGCTATCCCCGGCAAGACGCAGCGGAAAGCGATGCCGCACATAGGTTTCGGCGCAATCGTGATGCGGCGCACGTTGATGGGTTGCTGCCCGAAGGGGCGCAAAAGCGGCGTCATTTGCGCGAACCGCATGGGTTTATCGTAGGCCTACCTTTGAATGATGTGGCTGCCAGCCCGTTGGTTGTGTGGCAAGGCAGTCATTTGGTAATGCGTGCTGCCTTTCAGCGTGCTTATGCGGGACATCATCCGTCGGAGTGGGGCGATCTGGATGTGACAGAGGTCTATCAAACGGCCCGTCGTACGGTATTTGAAACCTGTCAGCGGGTTCCGCTGATTGCCGAGCCCGGTCAGGCGATCTTAGTCGACCGACATCTTTTGCACGGCGTGGCGCCTTGGGACCCCGCAATTGAGGGTGACTTGCGTATGGTTGCGTATTTCCGGCCTCAGATTGCGGTTCAAGACTGGCTTTAACTCTCGGACGCTTGGCGTAGACGGTGAAAGTCGCGCAATGACTTGCCTGCCTCGTCGACGAACAAACTGGGCAGAATGCGCAGGCTGGTGATCTGGTCCACGCGGATTTCTTCAAACCCTTGCACTGTTTCGCACCAAACCACGCAGGTCCAAAGGCGGCCCCAATAATCCAATTGGAGCGGCCGCACTGTGCGTTTGGCCCCATTCAGGACCACTTCTAGCTTTTGGCGCGTGCGAACCGCTTGGCGTAGGCTGGGAAGATGCTGAAAACCGCGGGCCGCATCAGCAAACGGATAGATTGCAAATCCATAGCCTTGGGGTGCGCGGCTGCGGTCTTCGGGCATCACGGCATCCAGTTTTGCTGTCAGCGCTGTGGCTGCGGCAGAAAGTTCAGCGTCTTCGCCATGGGCGACGGCACTTAAGCCAATATGCAATGCTTCCATTTCGGTCATAGTCAGGTTGAGCGGGGGCAGGGTGATGGCTGCGGTGACGCGGTAACCAATGCCGCGTTCGCCTTCGATCGGCACGCCAGACGCGGCGAGAGTTTCCATGTCACGGTAGATTGTGCGCAACGACACATCAGTCGCGCGGGCCAAATCAGTGGCGCGGTGAAGTGTGCCATCGCGTAAGATCTGGACTAGCTGCATCAGTCGATCTGCACGGCGCATATGATTTCCCTTCGATTCGGGGGTAGTTTTGTCAATTTTCTGTCAACTGACAAGTTTTTGTCACAAATACACAAAAACCCTTGTGAAAAAGGGTGTTGGTTGGGCCGAAATCGCCATTTCACGCTTTCCAAGCGCTGCAAGCGGCCCTATCTGTCATTGCAGATGAATTAACCCACGCCGGGCGTATGACCCGACAAAGGAGAAAAAGATGCTTAACAATATTGGTCTTCCCGGTCTTCTACTGATCGCTGTCGTTGTTCTGGTTCTATTTGGACGCGGCAAGATTTCCAGCCTGATGGGCGAAGTCGGCAAAGGTATCACAGCCTTCAAAAAGGGTGTTGATGATGGCAAGAAAGAAATCGAAGACGGCATTGAAGACGTAACAGACGTCACACCCGAAGAAGAAAAAGACAAAGCCTGATCTTGGCGTTTTCCCGATTTTATAAGGACAGCATCTAATGTTTGGTCTTGGTGCAAGCGAAATGGTGGTGATCGGCATTGTGGCCTTGATCGTCATTGGTCCCAAGGACTTGCCGGGGCTGTTCCGTACGATGGGGCAGTACACTGGCAAAGCTCGGATGATGGCGCGCGAGTTTTCGCGCGCGATGGAGCAAGCCGCGGACCAGTCGGGCGTCAATGACATTTCCAAGACGTTGCGTGCGGCATCTAACCCCAAGAAATTTGGCACAGACAAGCTAAAAGAAGCGACGGGTATGACCAAAGGCCCTGCGACAACTGAACTGTCTGAAGAACGTCAGGCGGCGAAGGAAAAGATGAGCAAAGCCATGGGTGATGCGGCTCTCGCACGTCAAGCCATCGAGGCAGAGGATGCGGCAAAGGCCGCGGCTAAACCGGCGCCCAAACCAAAAGCGCCCAAACCAAAAGCGCCCAGGCCAAAAGCGCCCAAGCCAGAGGCCGACGCATGAGCACGCAAGATGATTTGGAAAACAGTGCAGCCCCGCTGCTGGAACACCTGACAGAACTGCGCTCGCGGCTGATCTATTCGGTTTTGGCCTTTCTTGTCGGCATGATCATTTGCTTTGCGTTTGGTGGCATGCTGCTGGATTTCCTGCTGATGCCGATTGAACGTACGATGCGCAATTTGGGCAACCCCAACCCTGTGATGCAGTACACCGCGCCGCAGGAATATTTTTTCACGTTGATCCGGATTTCGATGGTGGGCGGCCTTACGCTTTCCTTCCCGGTTATTGCCTACCAGCTTTGGCGTTTTGTCGCCCCGGGCCTGTACCGCAATGAAAAGAATGCGTTTTTACCGTTCATCATTGCTTCTCCCGTATTGTTTTTGGTCGGCGCATCCTTTGCCCATTATATCGTTGTTCCACTGGCGATGGCGTTTTTCCTAGGCTTCGCTGATCTGCCGTCATTTGTATCGGCGTTGATGGTAGAAGGGGTCGCATTGCCGCCAGGCACCGAACTTCTTCCGGGCGCTACGGGCGGGCTTGCCTTGCCTGAGACTGGCGTTTCTATCGTCTTTAACGGCAAGGTAAACGAGACACTGGATATCACGCTCAAAATGATCGTGGCATTCGGTGTGTGTTTCCAACTGCCAGTATTGCTGACCCTGATGGGCTCTGCTGGACTGGCCAGTTCGCGTGGCCTGCGCGGCACGCGCAAATACGCAATGGTCGGTATCTTGATTGTCGCCGCTTTGGTGACACCGCCTGATGTTACGACGCAGTTGATCCTTTTTGTGGTGGTCTATGGCCTTTACGAAATTTCGATCCATTTGGTCGCCGCAGTCGAGCGTAAGAAAGATCGCGTGGCCCGTGCTGAAGGAACCATCGGTGAAGACGAAAGCCTGTTCGACTTCGATGATGACGATCTTGGCGAAGAAGAGGCACCAACCGACGCGGATCCAAAGCCTTGAACAAGAAGACCCTGAAACGGATCGCTGAGGCGCTAGAGCGCCTTAGCCCTGCGGCAGGTGCGGCCCCAGATTTTGATCAAGCATCGGCCTTTGTTTGGCATGCTGATCCAGATCGGTTAGAGCCTGTCGCGCAGGTAAACCGCATCGGTGTTGATTTGTTGGTCGGCGTGGACCGGTCCCGCGATACGTTACTGGCGAATACGCTGCAATTCGCGGCTGGATTACCTGCCAATAACGCACTGCTTTGGGGCGCACGTGGTATGGGAAAGTCGAGCCTTGTCAAAGCGATACATGGCGCAGCTTGCGAGACGCATCCCAACCTAAAGATGGTCGAAGTACAGCGCGAAGATCTGCCAAGCATTGGCCGTTGTCTGAACATGCTGCGCGGTGCGGATGCGCGGTTTATCATGTTTTGTGATGACCTTTCATTTGGTCATGACGACGCGCACTACAAATCGCTGAAGGCTGTATTGGATGGCGGAATTGAAGGGCGGCCCGAAAATGTCGTGCTTTATGCGACCTCGAACAGACGCCATTTGATGCCGCGCGATATGATTGAAAACGAACGCTCGACTGCGATTTCGCCGTCAGAAGCGGTCGAAGAAAAGGTGTCGCTTTCGGATCGCTTTGGGCTGTGGCTAGGGTTTCACCCTTGCACGCAGGACGAATATCTAAAGATGATCCGCGGCTATTGCGATGCGCATGATGTGGACATCGATGACGCCACATTGCGCGCCGAAGCGATTGAATGGCAGGCCACACGCGGCAGCAGGTCTGGTCGCGTGGCTTGGCAGTATTTTACGGATTTGGCGGGACGTCGTGGGGTCCGTTTGGCGTAAGGCGGATCATGACCCGCCTTACATGTTCAAACATCAGGGCAGATAATCGCTCGGATCAAGGCTTTGCAGGCCGCGTCGCACTTCAAAATGCAAGAAGCTTGGGCTACCGGCACGAACTTTACCAATCGTTTGCCCACGCGAAACACTGTCGTTCTTTTCGACAGTGAGACCTTCCATCTGGGTGTAGACCGTCAACAGTCCATCGCTGTGCTTCAGCACAACAATTGCGCCACCGCTGGTGTCGGTGGTCACTGCAGCAACGGAACCGCTATCGGCAGCATTGACGTCTGTTCCCGCAGAGGCACCGATATCGATGCCCTCATTGGACCCCGGCGCGTAACTGCGAATAATCGCACCTTGCAGTGGCATCGAAAAACGGGCGTTTGCGGTTGCGGGCTGCGTCGGTGTGCCGATGTCAGGCGCAGACGGGGCCGCGACTGCAGGCAACGGCACTGAAGGGGTTTCATCGGGCAAAGGTGTCGATGCGCTTGGTGGAAGCGGTGTCGCTGTTCCTGCACCCGGTGCGGTTACGACGGCTGCCGCAGTTGGGGCAGGGGCTGCACCACCACGTGGGACGAGCAAGTACTGACCTTCGCGGATCGTGAATTCTGAATTCAAGCCGTTCCATTCAGCGATATTCGTCACAGGTACATTATAAAGCCGCGAGATTGAAAAGACCGTTTCGCCGCGCAGGACCTGATGGCGGATCGGTTCTGAGCCGCGCAATGTGGGTGTTGCGGGTGCAGGTGCGGGAGTTGGCGCGGCTGTTGTAGGCGCGAGGGGTGCTGACACGACCGTGCCGCTGGCATCTGCGCGGTCCAATGCGCTGGTGGCAATGGCTGAGACATCAAGCGGTTGGATCGGCCCAGTGGCGACGGCACCCGTTGCAGGTGATGGTTCTGCGACGCGAATGGGCAGTGCGATGATTTCATCGCGGCGCAAGATCGCGTCCGTTTCTACACCGTTGTAAGCGGCCAATTCATCGGGGTTCAGACCAAGGCGGATCGCGATGCCGCGAATGGTGTCATCTTGGCGCGCCACGACAACTTGATAATTGGGGTATGAAATCACGCCACGGTCATCAGGGCGCGGCCGCCCGGGCAATTGTTGCACTGCAGAGCTGGTATCAAACCCATTGCCCATATCGCGCAAGTCGAAATCAAAGTCTTCGCATGCTGCAAGTGTGGCCAATGCCACGCCCGTCATCAATACGCGTCGTACCTGGATATGCCTGTTTGCCATCCCACCGCTCCTTTTGCCAAGTCGCCCCTTATGTCTGGGGTCGTACCATATTTTGTGGCACTTTACTCTTGTCCTAGCCCTTCTAGCAAGGGGACAAAGCGCACGGCGCGCAATTCATCATACTCAAAGCCCGTTTCAGAGCGTTTGACACGGATCAGGCTTTGCACTGCGTCTGATTGCCCAACGGGCAAAACCATGATCCCACCCACGCGCAATTGCGCAAGCAGCGGCCCGGGGGGGTCTTCGGCGGCGGCTGTCAGCAAGATGCGATCAAAGGGCGCTTGTTCAGCAAAACCGTGGCTGCCGTCGGCAGTGAAAGTTGTGATGTTAGTGATGTCGTTGGCCTCGAACACCGCGCGGGCGGTTTGGACCAACCTGCGGTAACGATCAACAGTATAGACGCGACGTGCCAGTTTGCTGAGGATCGCTGCCTGATACCCAGAGCCTGTTCCAATCTCGAGCACCTTATCGCGTGGGCTGATCTGCAAGGCTTGGGTCATAAGTCCCACAACCGACGGCTGGCTGATCGTTTGTCCGCATGCGATGGGCAGCGGCATGTCCTCGTAGGCGCGGTCTGCAAAGGTGCCTTTGACATAGTCAGCACGATCGACCTGTTCCATCGCTGTCAGCACACGGGCGTCTGTGACGCCTTTGCTGCGCAACGCATAAAGGAACTGCATTTTGGTTGGCGCGTCAAAGGTCACGAAAGCGCATCCTTGAGGGTGTTGACCATCTTATAGTCCGTCAGATCCGCCCGCATTGGCGTGATCGAGATATACCCATCCAAGTTTGCCGCCGCATCTGTGCCGGGGGCAGTGGGTTCGTGCTGTGGGCCACCGCGCACCCAAAGGAATTTGCGCCCCGTCGGTGATGTCTGTGCCTCAGCGCGAAAGCGGGTGTTCAGCCGGAAACCTTGGGTGGTTGCCGCCATGCCTTTGACTGCTGCTGCCGGAACTGGCGGGAAATTCACGTTGTAGAAAGGTTTGTAGTCCGCCTCATCGTCCCAAAGGGCTTCGTTCAGCAGCGCACGCACGGTTGCAACGCCATGGACCGCTGCGGCCTCGAACGGGTTTTCGAGGTCTTTGTTGTCGTCACCATAGAATTGCGACATGGCGATGGACCGCACACCTTGCAAGGCACCTTCGATACAGGCGCCGATAGTGCCGGAATAAAGCGTGTTTTCAGCCGCGTTGTTGCCGCGGTTGACGCCAGACAGGATCAGGTCTGGGGTGTTATCTTTCATCACATCATAAAGACCAGCAATGACGCAATCCGCAGGCGAGCCTTCGGCGGCAAAACGGCGGTCGTCCAATTGCGCGATCATCGTGGGGTGGGTGTAGCTGATGCAGTGACCGACGCCTGATTGCTCAAACGCGGGGGCAACTGTCCAAACTTCGCCGTCCGCGCCTGCGATTTCATGTGCGATGTCGCTGAGAACCTGCAAACCCGGCGCATTGATGCCGTCATCATTGGTGATCAAAATGCGCATTGGTGGCCCCCATATTGTCTTGAGACAGTCCTATGCGGTGCGGTGCTGCGCGGCAAGTAAATGGACACGCACAGTTGCATGTTGCCGTTGAGCGTAGAGCGCGTGCAACGGTTCGGGGGGGTCAGGACAGGATTAAGGGCAGTAAACGCGCTGCCTCGGCGTTGGGCTCTGTCAATACGCTGCGATCTTCACCGGGGTAGAACCTTGCGCGGGTCGCGGTTGGCATCGGCTCAGGTGTGAGGATTTTGACTGTTGGGCCAGTTTTCGCGCTCTCAGACTGCCAACTGCGGGCCAGCGCGATCTGTGCCGCTTTCGTGGCGCCATAGGCGCCAAAGAACTGGGTGCCGCCGCGTGCGTCATCAAAGAACACTGCTTGTCCGGTTTGACCCAAAAGCGGGCTGACATAAGAAATCAGGCGCGATGTGGCCTCAATATTGATGGTGATAGATTTGGCGAGGTCTTTGGGGCCGATATGTCCCGCAGGGGCCAATGGGGCCGCGTGGATCGCCGTGTGTATCCAAAGATCAAGACTGCCCCAGCGGTCAAAGATACCACGGCAAAGCTGCTGCATGGCCTCATCAACGCCAATGTCCATTGGTGCGAGCGTTGCTTGGCCGCCTTGCACTTGGATCGCATCATCCAGCTCTTCCAACGCGCCGACGGTTTTGCCAACCGCAATCACATGATGGGTGGGGGCCAATGCTTTGGCCAATGCAGCCCCAAGGCCGCGCGATGCGCCGGTGATCAATACTGTTTTTGTCATGGGCTGCGTGATCTGCTCAACTGCGGCCAAGGTCAAGTCTTAGCCGTGCGGCAATTGCAATGATTGTGTGCGGCCCCAGCGGTCGGTCAGCAGAATTTGCGCATCATCAATGGCCGTAATTGTGACCCCGAACGCGACATCTCCCGTTTTGACGCGTGCGATTTGTCCGTTAGACGACCGCAAAAGCGCCACTGCCCCGTCATGTGCTTCTATCAAGCCGATAACTGAAAGTGTGCCTACATGTAACTCGTCTGGAAGGGTTGCATGTTGCCGCGCGAGGGTTGGATCTGGATCTTCCATACTGATTGCCGCTTTAATTTTATGATTAATGCGCTTCTGCCAGAGATTTCTGCTGTGCGAAAGTGGGCAAAACAGTGCAATTGCATTTCTGCAATCACATCAACGTTAGGTAACGCTTATTCGGCAGCAGTTTTCGACTGAAAGCCTTGCGCAATCATATCTGTCGGCGCCACAGGATACTCACCCGAGAAACACGCATCGCAATAAGCAGGCTTCTTGGCATCACGCCCTTTTGCTTCGCCTACGGCACGATAAAGCCCATCGATCGAAATGAACTTGAGGCTATCAACGCCTAGATGGTCGCGCATTTCATCTTCTGACATGGTGGCTGCCAGCAGTTTGTCGCGCTGGGGCGTATCAACACCATAAAAACAAGGCCACTGTGTTGGTGGGGACGCGATGCGGAAATGCACCTCTGCCGCGCCTGCGTCCAGGATCATTTCCTTGATCTTGCGGCTGGTCGTGCCGCGCACGACGCTGTCGTCGACCAAAATCACGCGTTTGCCTTTGATCAGCGCACGGTTGACGTTCAGTTTCAGACGCACACCCATGTTGCGGATGCTTTCGGTAGGTTCAATAAACGTGCGGCCCATGTACTGGTTGCGGATGATCCCCATCGCATAGGGGATACCCGACTGCAGCGAATAGCCGATCGCTGCAGGGGTGCCGCTGTCAGGGACAGGGCATACCAAATCGGCATCAACTGGTGCTTCTTTCGCCAATTCACGCCCGATATTTTCGCGCGTTTCATAAACCGACCGGCCACCAAGGATGCTGTCAGGGCGGCTGAAATAGACGTGTTCAAAGATACAAAACCGCGAGGGTCTGGGCCGGAAAGGAAAGTGGCTAGCCACACCTTTTTCGGTCACAACAACCATTTCGCCCGGTTCGATTTCGCGAATAAATTCAGCCCCGATGATATCAAGCGCGCAGGTTTCTGACGCCAATGCCCAACCGTCACCGATTTTGCCCAATACCAGCGGGCGCACACCCAGCGGATCACGGCAGCCAATTAGTTTCGTGCGGGTCATTGCGACGATTGAAAATGCGCCTTCGACTTTGCGCAGTGCCTCTTCCATGCGATCAGGAATCGTCTGACCCATGGATCGCGCCATAAGGTGGATGATGCATTCACTGTCAGATGAGCTTTGGAAGATCGAGCCGCGCTCGATCAACTCACGGCGCAAGGACAGCGCGTTGGTGATGTTGCCATTGTGGGCAATCGCCGCACCACCCATGGAGAATTCACCAAAGAATGGCTGCACATCGCGCATCGCGGTTTGGCCCTTAGAGCCTGCCGTGGAATAGCGCACATGCCCGATGCCGATAGTGCCCGGCAACAGTTGCATGATGTTGGGACTGGTAAAGTTATCGCGCACAAGACCCATGCGGCGTTGTTGGTTAAAGCCTGTTTCGGGGTCATGCGTGACGATCCCGCCAGCCTCTTGCCCGCGATGCTGCAGGGCGTGCAAACCAAGAGCTACGAAATTGGACGCCTCTGGCACACCGACGACGCCGAACACACCGCATTCCTCGCGCAACTTGTCATCATCAAAAGGGTCGGCGGGGGGCATTTGGTTGGACAAGGGGGCAGCTCCGAATCCGAGTACATGAGGGTTACCCCGTCTTAGAGGGTCATGTCCGTCATGTCACGGAACGATCATTGAACAGGTGTTAAAATATGGGCGCGCTAGACAGCAAAGGGCTTAAGTCGTGCTGCGTCTTCGCCATAAGGCGTCGCACCTTCGGGTAGCTGAGGCAAAATCACAGCGTCTTGGTACTTTAGCTGTTTCACCAAAACAGGCAGCAGACGCCGGAAAGCCGCATAGATAGACGGATCTGGCGCAGGCACATCGTGTTTGATCAACGCATGCAGTTGCGGCAGCCGGTAGTACGGAACCATCGTGAACATGTGATGCTCAAGGTGGTAATTCATGTTGAGGTAAATGAACCGGCTGATCGGGTTCATCAGTACAGTGCGGGTATTCAAGCGATGGTCCGAGACGTTTTCGGCCAACCCAAGATGCTGCAAAAGGCCTGTCATCACGTGATGCCATGCGCCGTAAAGCCTTGGCAGGCCAATCAGCATCAGCGGCAAGAGCGATCCCATCGCGAGGGCCGTCGCAATCACAGCGGCATAGATGCCCAAGTGGATGCGTGCGGCAAGGAACGCAGAGGGGTGGTCTGCTTTTCGGAGATACATCGCCTCGTCTGGGTGGATGTGGCCGCGGGCATGCATGACAAGGCGGGCAAGCTGATGGGGGACTTCAAGAAGGCCAAACAAGTTCAGTGCGATCCGTGCCAAATCTGGCGGTCGCATCGCCACGATTTCGGGATCGCGCCCGACGATGATAGTATCGGTGTGATGGCGAACGTGGCTTGCGCGCCATGTGATCGGGTTCCGCATCAGCATGAAACTTGCAATGTGGTAGACAACAGTGTTCATCCAAGCCGTCTTGAACGCTGTCTTATGGCCGCATTCGTGCCAGCGTGCGTCAGATGCAGAGCCGTAGAGCACCCCGTAGGCGAGCCAAAACGGGATTGACCACCATGACGGCCAGAGCACCACAGCGGCAGTTCCAAAAGCCGCCATTGCGCCTAGCCAAACAACCGTATCGCGCAGCGCGATGGCGTCTGACTTGACCATCAACCGGCGGATCGCCTCGGGGGGAACATCTGTGCGGTACCATTTGGGATTGGCGCGACCGCTTGCAACTGCGTCGCGACCTGCTGGGCCAGAGAGTGCATAGTCGGTGTTCATAGGTGACGCTAGCGCCGCATAAAGTACGCGTCAATTTGTTCGCGAGGCCCTAAGATGCAAAAACGGCCAGCGGGATAATCCACTGGCCGTTCAAGTATTCTTGTGGTGCAGATTACTCGGTTACGGGTGCAACTGCTTCTGCCGCTGCTTCGGGTGCGCCACAGCTACCGACCAATTGCTGGTACTGTTCTGTGATCCAACCCAAAGCCTGCTCTGGATTTTGCGCTTCGATGCGATCTGTCAGCTGGGCAAAGATTTGCGCTGAACGACTATCGTCAACCGCTGCAAACTCTTGGCTGGCAAAGATTGTGTCGTAGACAAAGAATGCCACGGCCACCAACAAAACGCCGCGTAGCACACCAAAGAAAAAGCCAAGTCCTTGATCGACGCCGCCAAGTGCAGAGCGTTGGATGACGCTGGAAAAGAGCGGGGTAAAGATCGACACGACCACAAGGGCCACGGCAAAGACTGCCGCAAAGGCCGCGATGATCGCAAGTTCGCAACTGTCGCCGATAAAGTCACCAAGGATCGGGACCTGACGAATAAGTGGCTCAACCTGATCTGCAAAGATGAACGCGACAACTGTCGCACCAATCCAGCCCACAATGGCCATCGCCTCGCGGACGAAACCGCGGCTATAGGCCAAAACACCTGAGAGTAGCACAAGGATCGCAACGCCTGCGTCTACGAGTGTGAAACCTTCCATCGATCGTCTCCTAACTTGATGGCGCGTCACCTTGCGCCGAATACATCTTCTACAAAACCGGCCAGATCCGTCGCAGTGCGCAAATCCAGTCCTGCCACTTTAGGCTGTTTGGCCTGTTGTGGAACAATGCCTGACGTAAAACCAAGTTTCTGAGCTTCTTTCAATCTATTTTCGGTTTGAACGACAGGACGCAATGCGCCGGACAGACTGATTTCACCAAAAATAACAGCCTCAGCGGGCAGTGCGGCGTCTTCGCGTGCCGAAACAAGTGCGGCCGCCACAGCAAGGTCTGCACCCGGTTCAGAGATGCGCAAACCCCCTGCTACGTTGAGGTAAACGTCCAATCCGGTGAAGGGGACACCGCACCGCGATTCAAGTACTGCAAGGATCATTGCAAGCCGCCCACCGTCCCATCCGACGACCGATCTGCGCGGTTGACTGTGTGGCGAAGGAGCCACAAGTGCTTGGATCTCGCAAAGCACCGGACGGCTGCCTTCGATGCCTGCAAACACAACTGATCCGGGGGCAGGGGCGCCGCGTTCGGACAAAAATAGCGCAGATGGGTTCTTGACCTCGGCCAGCCCTTTGCCAGTCATTTCAAACACGCCGATCTCGTCTGCGGGTCCAAAACGGTTTTTGACCGTGCGTAGAATACGGTATTGGTGGCCGCGTTCGCCTTGGAAATAAAGCACAGTATCGACCATATGTTCGATTACGCGCGGGCCTGCGATTGTACCGTCTTTCGTGACGTGACCGACCATGATGACCGCCATGCCGTTGCGTTTGGCGAATGTGGTCAGTTCATGCGCAGAAGATCGCACTTGGCTGACGCTGCCCGGGGAGCTGTCGACGTTGTCGGCCCACATCGTTTGGATAGAATCGATGATCGCAAGGTCGGGTTGTTCAGCCTCTAGCGTGGTTAAAATATCGCGTAGGTTTGTTTCAGACGCCAGCAAGACGGGGCTTTTTTCCAAACCCAGACGGCGGGCGCGCATTTGCACCTGCGCATTCGATTCCTCGCCCGAGATATAGATGACCTTTAAACCGTTACGCGCGAACCTTGCGGCGGCTTGCAATAAAAGCGTGGATTTCCCGATACCGGGATCACCCCCAACTAACAACGCTGAGGCTTTCACAAGCCCGCCCCCTAAAACACGGTCAAGTTCGCCGACGCCCGAATTTGTGCGCGGTGGTTCGGCCTCTTGGGTGGCCAGATCGGTCAGCGGCACTGCTTTGCCGCGAAGTGCACCCAGCGATTTGCCTTTTGGTCCACTGCTGAGCGCTTTGCTTTCGGTGATGGAATTCCAAGCCTGACAGGCATCGCATTGCCCCGACCACTTGCGAAAAGCGGCACCGCACTGGGAACATGAAAAGTTTAGATCTTTGGCCATGTTCACCTTTTGGACCAATTCGGTCTATTCAGCAAGTGCCTGTGTTTTGGCTTGGGGTGTCAACGCAGATATCACGATTGAAGCAAGAATGCAGGCCGTGAACATATAAAGCCCCCAACCGGTTTCGACCCGGCCAATTCCGACGCCCTTAATCACTACAATATAGAGCGCAATCAAAAACACATCT
>RCNC010001325.1_pt1 | contig 16559 bp, 16 predicted proteins | sample 2041301 | NCBI WGS metagenome assembly RCNC01 (sample SAMN09708231, study PRJNA481090) | Marine sediment metagenome, whole genome shotgun sequencing project. | biome: marine sediment; feature: ocean; material: sediment; isolation source: Sewage treatment plant 13A marine sediment (STP13A) ... | reverse complement strand
CTTTCGTGATTTCACCCTTTCGTGATTTCACCCTTTCGTGATTTCGTGATGGAAGTTCTCTTTTTTTACCAGGCTAAACTGCTATCTGAATCGTGCATCAGTATTGTATTTCAATGCCTGACATGGATCCCCTGTTCGTATAGATGCGTCTTTACATCGGCAATGGGGACTTCTCTGCGGTGAAAAATACCTGCAGCCAGGGCTGCCTCGGCATCTGTTTCTGCAAACACCTCATGAAAATGTTCAACGCATCCAGCGCCGCTGGAGGCTATGACCGGAATGGAGACAGCCCCCCTGACGGCATTGACCAGTTCAATATCGAAACCGGCATTGGTGCCGTCCCTGTCGATGCAGTTGAGCAATATTTCTCCGCCCCCCAGTTCTTCGCAAACATGTGCCAGGGTTGTGGCATCGATATCGCGGCCCTCTCTGCCGCCTTTAATGGTGCACTGGAACCAGCAGTACTTCTCTCCTGAAGGTCCCGGGATCGATGTTTCTATGATTGGATGGCTTGTGTCCTCAGGTGAATTCACATAGACGCGCCTCGGGTCAATGGAAATGACCACTGCCTGGTTGCCGTAAACATGCGAGATCTGCTCGATGGCACTTTGGCCTGTTTTCCTGTCGAGTTTCAGGTATTCCTCCGCAATGAGCACCGCGTCGCTGCCGATGGATATTTTGTCGGCCCCGGACCTGAAATATTCCGAAGCAACTTCCAACGCCGAGTATTGCCGCCCATCTTCGTCCACATAGTCACGTATGCCGCCCCCAATGGTCAGGGGTACGAATACCGTCTTGGATGTTTCTTCCAACACCTTGAGCATGGGCATGTCTTCCAGGGGAAAATCACGAAATCCCGTGATGTTCAGAAAGGTAATTTCATCCGCACCTTCGGCGTAATACCTTGCCGCCAGGTCAACGGGTTGGCCCAGGTTGCGGACAGCTCCTTTCTCCCGGACATCGTACTGGTCGCCTTTTGTGACCACGAGATCCCCCTGGTCGTTGGCGCGTACATCCAGACAGGCGATGATTCTTTTAGCCAGCTTCGTGCGCGAGAAAATGGTTGGCGGCATGGATGCCGGCCTCTCATCGGAGATGAAATTTTTCAATAGGGTCAACCCTGGCTCCCCGCTCTTTTCAGGGTGGAACTGGGTCCCCGTGATGCTGCCATGCTCTACGCTGCTTACGAATTCCAGGTCATAATCAGTGGTGGTCAAAACAACATCCTTGTCCTCTGGCGCGACATAATAGGAATGGACAAAGTAGAATTTTTCAATCCCCACGGTTTCATTAAAAATTCGCGAAGGTTTTTTTATGCTGACACCATTCCAGCCGATATGCGGAACCGGTTTGCCTATCTGAAACCGCTTCACGCATCCCCTAAATATTCCCAGGCCGCGGATGCCCGGAGCCTCTTCACTGAATTCAAAAAGCGCCTGCATTCCCAGACATATACCCAAAAAAGGTTTTCCCAAATGCAAGAACGTCTTCAACGGGTCCACATAGTTTTTGTTTTCAAGGATGTGCATCATGCTGCCAAAGCTGCCGACGCCGGGAAAGACCAGCTTTTCCGCATTGACCACATCTTCCGGTTTGGAAACAACCCTAACGGTCCCTCCCAGTTTTTCGATGGCGTTGATAACGCTTCTCACATTCCCTGCGCCATAGTCCAGGAGTGTTATCACTTAGTCTACCTCTTTAAAGGGTCAAGTTCTGGTTTAAAGTTGTCATATTTACTAGAATCTTACCTAATCTCGGAGTTCAAGTGTCAGGTTTGCTCTTGGCTATCAGCAATGCGTTCACAATTCGATGTTGGACGTTGGATGTTCGATGTTCGTCCTCCGATCCCTAATCCAACCGCCCGCTTCGCTCAAGACGCCAAGAACGCCAAGAAGATCTTTTTGTCGAATCGGGTGTTTGCCAGTTGAAATAAACAACTGGCAACCTTCGATCCGACAAAACCTTCAACCCTGCGGGTAACCATATTCATTCAAAATGTGATAATATCTTTGCGATCTTTGCGTCTTTGCGGTTCAAGGTCTGCCTTAAATTTTATGCAAGACAAAAAAAAGGCGGGGGCTTTACAAGCCCCCGCCCTATAGCTAACGGATCAGAAATTAAGCGAGCAGCTCTTTTGCTTTTTCTGAAGCAGCTGCTGCATTGGCCCCGTAGGCATCAGCACCTATTTTATCAATAAAGTCCTGGGTCACGGGAGCACCACCAGCCATGATCTTGACCTGATCACGGACACCGGCTTCCTTGAGGGCCGCGATGGTTTGTTCCATTTTGGGCATGGTGGTTGTCAGCAGGGCTGACAGGCCGACGATTTGCGGCTTATGCTCTTTAACCGCATCAACAAAGGCCTGGGGTTTGATATTCGTGCCCAGGTCTATAACCTTGAAGCCACCACCCTGAAGCATCATGGCTACGAGATTTTTTCCAATATCGTGCAGGTCGCCCTCGACAGTTCCAATTACAACCTTTCCAGACCCGGCCTGGTCAGCTTCGGAAAGCAGGGGTTTGAGAATATCCATGGCCCCGTGCATAGTCCTTGCGCACAGAAGAACTTCAGGGATAAACATGTCTCCGGCTTTAAACCGTTTACCGACAACATCCATCCCGGCAAGTAACCCATTGTCAAGAACGTCTCTTGCGGTGGCGCCTCCGTCGATGGCTTCCTGGGTCAGCTTTTTGACCTCGGCTTCGTTACCTACAATCAGCTCTTTGGCCATTTTTTCATAAAGCTCGCTCATCTGATTTCTCCTTTAAGATTGTATTCTGCCCATGTGTGCGTTCGGGTTCTGCCGATATCTTGAATTAGGCCTCTATAGAACAGGTTTTTTTTTAATTCAATCATAAAATCACGATTAAACGAATTTTTATATTTACGATGGATTATCCGGTTGTTAGCACTGGGCAAGGGGCATTCAGAATGACATATTGCACCGTTGATCCAAAGATCAATTTCCCCACCTTGGACTTCTTTCGAATGCCCATGCAAATGAAATCGACATTTTTCCGGGTGGCGTGCCTGACCAATTGTTCACCGGCAGGTGTCGAGTTGACCAGAAGCTGCATTTTATAAGGTACATCGACATCCTCAAACACTTCCCTGATCTGTGCCTCAAACCGGTCCTCTCTTTCCTGCAGGCGGGAATGTTTGATGGGCTCTTCACGGGTGATGGTTGACACCACTTCAACCTCACCCTTCCAGACTTCAGCGTGTTTTTGGGCCAGCCGTACCGTATCCTTGGACGTGCTGGTATCTTCGTAGCATACCATGATTTTCATTTTTAAGGCCCCCTGTTTGGTTTATGGCATGGTTGTACGGGTAATGCTGCAGACTTGTTTTCTCCGTCAGCCCTTTCCCCGTTTCTCTTAAGTATTTTAGCCATTTCACGTAAATCAGAAAAATACAAGAGTCAAATAGAGAGTTCGCCAGATAACCATAATTTATTGCACCGGACACATCCGATTGACTCAAATGCTTTATGGTATGAATATTATTCTTGACAAATAGATTTTCAGTGAATATTTGTGACTAAATACAGGAGAAACAAGAATGATAGACGGTATAGATCTTCATATTCTGAAGATATTGCAAAAAAAGGCACGTATTCCCAATGTTGAAGTCGCCCGGCAGGTGGATATGGCTCCGTCCGCTGTTTTGGAGCGGATTCGTAAGCTCGAAAAACAGGGCGTTATCGATGGGTATGAAGTCCGCCTGAACCCGAAACGGTTCCAACGTAATCTGGTGGCCTTTGTTATGGTCACCACTAACCATCCCAAGCAACGGCGCAAAACCGCAGAACAGCTGTCTGCCATTCCCGAAACTCAGGAAATACATGAAGTGGCCGGCGAGGATGGAATTCTGGCTAAAATAAGGGTGTCCGACACCACAGAACTGGGGCGACTACTAGAGGAAAAAATTGCCGCCATCGACTCGGTGCGTTCAACCCGAACCATGATTGTCATGTCCACCTTAAAAGAAACAGCCCGAATTCCCATTGACGATATCGATATCCAATAACCTAAGCCCCAAGGTTGCATAAGCAACGTTGGAGTAAACCCCATAGTTGCATAAACAACATGGCAAAGTATAGATAATGAGTTGTTATTATATACAATATCGTAGCGATGGGGTAAACTCAAAGAAAGAGGATGATTATGATCAAGATCAACGAGAACTATCTTAAACTGCAGGCATCCTATCTATTTTCAGAAATAGGCAAGCGCGTTGCCGCCCACCAGGCTGCCCACCCGGATCAGGAAATCATCAAGCTCGGCATCGGTGATGTGACCCGGCCACTACCTGACGCCTGTATTCAGGCGTTCCACAAGGCCGTGGATGAATTGGCCCAGGGCAAATCCTTCCGCGGGTACGGCCCTGAGCAGGGATATTCTTTTTTAAGAGAAAAAATTGCCCAGACCGATTTCAAGGATCATGGGGCTGAAATAGATCCAGATGAGATTTTCGTAAGTGACGGGGCCAAATGTGATACCGGCAACATCCAGGAGATTCTGTCAACAGATATCCGGGTGGCCATCCCCGACCCGGTATATCCGGTATATGTGGACACCAATGTTATGGCAGGGAGAACGGGAGCTTACCATGATGGACGGTATGAGCAGCTTTCCTACCTCGAAGGCTCCCGGGAAAATGGGTTTATCCCCGACCTGCCGGAACAGCCTGTGGATCTGATCTATCTTTGTTATCCCAACAACCCCACTGGCGCCACCATTACCAAAGAACAGCTCAAAGCCTGGGTCGACTATGCTCGCGAGAACAAAGCCCTTATCCTTTACGATGCCGCTTATGAGGCTTTCATAAGGGATGCCGCCCTCCCCAGGTCCATATATGAAGTCGAGGGTGCCCGGCAGGTCGCCATAGAATTCAGAAGCTTTTCCAAAACAGCCGGATTCACAGGTACGCGCTGTGCTTTCACGGTCGTCCCCAAAGAATGCCGGGCCTATACTGCTGACGGGGAACAACACAGCCTTTATGATTTATGGTATCGCCGTCACACCACCAAGTTCAACAGCGTTTCCTATCCTGTTCAACGGGCTGCCGAAGCAATTTACAGCCCCGAAGGGCGATCTCAGAGCCGTGCGTTGATCGACTACTACCTAAAAAATGCAGCCTTAATTCTGGAAGAAGTGAGCAAGATGGGGCTTGAATGTATCGGCGGCCAGAACTCTCCCTATATCTGGGTAGACTGCAAAATGGGCTCCTGGGATTTTTTCGACCTTATGCTGAACAAGTCCGGTGTCGTCTGCACGCCTGGTGAAGGTTTTGGAAATTGTGGCCGGGGGTTTATCCGCATCAGCGCCTTCAATGATTTTGAAAATGTGCAAAAAGCAATGCAGAGGATGGCCGCTGCCATCGGTTAGACGGAACATCAGAGATCTGTGGTCGGAGGTCGGAGGCCAGTGGTCAGAAGTCAGAAGTCAGAAGTCGAAATACCTTGAACCACAAAGACGCAAAGGTCGCAAAGAATTATTACGCTTGGCGTTCTTGGCGTCTTGAGCGAAGCGGGCGGTTAGGAGGTCAGAAGCAGAGGCCAGAAGTCGAAATACCTTGAACCACAAAGACACAAAGGTCGCAAAGGAAATCCAATACAGAGGGTTAGAAACCAAGAAGCTAAAAACGTGAGAAGGTGAGCGGTAGTCTGTAGTTTGTGAATCTGTATCTTGTAACCAGGTGCCATAGACCAGCAAACAAGACATTCGCAATTAATTATTATCCATTGAGTATTAGCTATTAGAAAACGTTATTTGATTGATTAATCGATAGTCATAACTTCTGTACATGTACTACCAATAGGAAAAAAACTTCAAATGCCCATGTCGCCATCATTTAAAGAAAGACTGTTCCCGGCCCTTAAAGACATTGCCGGGCACTTTGGAACACCGTTCCACATATACGATGAAACCGGTATCCGGGAAACAGGTGAGGCCTTGGTCAAGGCCTTTTCCGGCCTGGAATCGTTCAGGGAATACTTTGCGGTGAAAGCACTCCCCAACCCACGTATCCTTGCCATCATGCGAAAGATGGGCTTCGGGTTTGACTGCAGTTCCATACCGGAACTGCTGCTGAGCCGACAGGTGGGTGCCGTAGGAGAGGAGATCATCTTCACCTCCAACAACACAACTGTGCAGGAATTCGAGGCAGCGGCTTCTAATGGGGGCTGTATTCTCAACCTGGATGACCTTTCCCTTGTGGACCGTGTCCCGCGCATGCCGGATCTGATATGTTTCCGCTTCAACCCCGGGGCCGAACGCAGCGGCAACAGCATCATCGGCCTGCCGGCCGAAGCCAAGTACGGGGCCACTCGGGAACAGCTGGTCAGCGCCTACCGAAGTGCCAGGGATCGGGGAGCCTGCCGCTTCGGCCTGCACAGCATGCTGGCATCCAACGAACTGGACTACCGCTACATGGTTGAAACAACACGAATGCTCCTGGATACAGCTGAATACGTCTCCAACAAATTGGGCATTCGATTTGAGCTCATCAACATCGGCGGCGGCCTGGGCATCCCCTACGACCCGGAGGCCGAACCCCTCAACCTTGCGGCCATGGCCCGTGAAATCACCGGCCTTTTTCAGCAGTTTAAAGACCGCAACGGGTATGCGCCCGAGCTGCACATGGAAAGCGGCCGCTACATCACCGGCCACCACGGCGCCCTCATTGTTACGGCCATCAACCGCAAGGAAATCTACCGGACCTACATCGGTGTGGATGCCTCCATGTCGGCCTTGATGCGGCCGGGCATGTACGGCGCCTACCACCACATCGACGTATTGGGGAAGCAATCAAACAATGATGTCGAAACAGTGGACGTGGTGGGATCGCTTTGTGAGAACAACGACAAGTTCGCCATCCAGAGGGCGCTGCCCCGGATCGACAACAAGGACATTCTCTGCATCCACGACACCGGGGCTCACGGCCACTCCATGGGGTTCAACTACAACGGAAGGCTTCGTCCCAAGGAACTATTACTGCGCTGTGACGGGTCAGTGGAATTGATCCGGCGGGGAGAGACGGCCACGGACTATTTTGCCACCCTTGACTTTCAACCCGATATCAAGGTGCCGAAAAAAGCCGTTAAACATGCTGCCTGATGAATGCTTCCATGCGCGCATTGGCCTGGTTGGCGAGCTCGATCGGAAACGCATTGAAAGCGTGAATTCCCCCGGGATAAATCGCTATTTCTGAAGCGTTCCCAGCGGCCAGCCACCTGGCGTGCATAAAGAGGGAATCGTCCAGCAGCGGGTCCTGAGTCCCGATGGTAAAAAGCGCCGGCGGCAGATTCACCAGATCGGCGTACAGTGGTGAGGCATCCGGATCCGTGTGTTTCCCGGCCGGGGCATAGTTGCTGCTGAACCACTCCATCAAATGCGTGGTGAGAACATAATTGGGAGTTTCTCCCCAGCGGCGCGTACTGGGCGTCATGGAAAGATCGTAGACACCATAAGCGAGATTGGCAGCGGTAAACCCGCTGTAGCCGTGATGATCACGCATTCGCATCAACGTGACCACTGAAAGGTTGGCCCCGGCAGATTCCCCACCGATGATGATAACATCAGTTCCGAATTCCTTTATGGCGTTTTCAATCAGCCAAAGGGCTGCTGTTTCACAATCATCCGGCCCTGCCGGATAGGGGTCCTCGGGTGCCAGTCGGTAGTCCACGCTGCAGGTTACCAGCTGGCACTCGTCAGCCAACTTAACCAGTCCGACGTCTGACTGGTGCGCCCGCCCCAGCATGAACCCGCCGCCGTGGATGTGCAGATACACGCCTTTTACCGTTTCAGGGATATAAACCCTTAAGGGAACATCACCTTCGGGTCCGGGTGCCGACCAATCCTGAACAACGTCCAGTTTAATGGCCGGCCACAACCCTTTGCCGGCCTCCTGGTCGTCCCGGGTCTGTTGCGGCGGCTGGGTATATGTCGGCGGCACAGCCGAAATGATCTCATGAATGCCCTGGTTGAACTCTGCAGTTTCCTTGCTGATAGATGCTGGCAAGAAAACTTTGGGATCGATTGTATTCATAGGGGACTGTCCTTTCTCCTACCTAAAGTGAGCGTTTAAAATCGCTCAATTTAGGTCTTTATCTGCGCCAGGAAATCTCTGATCAAATTGTTGACTTTTTCAGGCTGTTCGTGAACGACCCAGTGGGAGCCGTCTGGAATTCGTTTTATTGTGAGGTCTTCGACGTATTGATCAAGACCGTCCAGAAGCGCGGGCAGAAGTGCCGTGTCCGCTTCACCCCAGATAACCAGCGTGGGTACGCTCACTGAAAATATTTCACGGGGAAGATCGGCAATTCCCTGAATCCGTGTCCTGTCTGCTTCCGATGCGGGCGGGTAAAGCGGGGAGACCCTATAGTAATTCAACCCGCCGGTGAGTGCCCCGGGCTGCTCCCATGCCGCTATATATTTTTTGCGGACATCTTCCGTAAATTCCCACCGGCTGCCAAATTTGAACACCGCCTCCACCAGTTTTGCATAGGAGTCTTCAGCAAGAATCGCCTCGGCCTCCGGTTTTCGAAATTCCAGCATGTAGGCGCTGGCCTCTTGCTGTTTGGGATTGTTCAACAGTTCCCGTGCAAAAGCGCCCGGGTGGGGCGAGTTGATGATGACCAGGCTTTCCAGCATCTCTGGATGGCTGTTGGCAAAAGACCAGGCCACCGCCCCGCCCCAATCATGTGCTACCAATATCATCCGCTGGTGCCCCAGGTGCCTGACAAGCGCCTTGATGTCCTGTACCAGCTCTCCAATGGCGTAATCCTTTGTATCGGCAGGTTTTGAAGACAAGTTGTAGCCGCGCATATCCAGGGCAACTGCCTGGTGGTCATTTGAGAATTCAATCAGTTGTTCTTCCCATTCTCCCCAGAACTCCGGAAACCCGTGTACAAAAAGTATCAAGGGCCCCTGGCCGACACTTACGTAGTGCAGCCGGACATTGTTCACATCGGCAAAACAGCTTTCAAATTTCATGACTCTCCTTTAAATAGTTTACCCCAGTGCTGCTTTGGTGTTTATGAGTTCCATAGTTTGCCGGGCAATCTCCTTTTCCTCATCAGTAGGGATCACAAGGATGGAGACCGGGCTATCATGGGCTTGAATATCACGGGCGGCCCGGTTGCCCACACCATTCTTTTCCGGGTCCAAACGAATACCGAACTTTTCTAGCCCCCCTTCCCCGTTACACACCATCTCCCGTATCACAGACGCATTCTCGCCAACTCCGCCGGTAAACACAACCGCATCCAGACCGTTCATTACGGCTGTGTAGGCACCCAGATATTTCCTGATCTGGTGGACGAACACGTGAATTGCCGCCGCAGCTCTCGCGTGCCCCTTTTCCATGGCCGCCAAAATATCTCGAACATCACTGCTGTCAATGCCTGCCATGCCCAGAAAGCCGCTCTTTTTGTTGAGCAGCACGTCGACCTGATCCACGGTCAGGCCCATGTGCTGCATCAGATGGGTAACAATAGCCGGGTCAATGGTTCCACAGCGCGTGCCCATGAGGGTTCCTTCCAGGGGGGTGAACCCCATGCTGGTGTCCACACTCCGCCCGCCATCCACCGCCGTAATACTGCTGCCATTCCCCAGGTGACAGGTAATCATTTTAAGATCTTTCAAGGGCCTGCCCAAATATCGGGCTGCCGCACGGCTCACATAGCGATGGCTGGTCCCATGGAAACCGTAACGGCGGATTTTGCCTTCTGTGTAGAGATCATATGGAAGGCCGTATAGGTAGGCTTTCTCCGGCAGGGTGGCGTGGAAGGCTGTATCGAAGACCGCCACCTGGGTACTGTTAGGGAAACTCTCTTCGCAAGCCTCGATGCCCTCCAGATTGGGCGGGTTGTGCAATGGGGCCAGTTTTGCATATTCTTGGATAATTTTTTTTACATTTTCATCGATAATCACTGATGCATGAATTTTTTCCCCGCCGTGTACAACCCTGTGACCGATGGCTGCTACGGCCTGCCTGTTTTCAAGCACACCATGCTTTTCGTCCACTAGGCAGTCAACGATACAGGCGACAGCCTCCCGCGCATTTCCCACGGCCGCAGACCAAGTCAATTCTTTCGTGTCACGGACGGCGTAGATAATCCGCGTGCCTTCAAGGCCGATCCGCTCCACCACCCCCTTGGCCAGAACCGCCTCATCCTCGATGCCGAACAAGGTGAATTTGACCGAGGAACTCCCTGAGTTGATCACAAGTACGCTGAAATTATGCGGTGTAGGCATCCGCTGCCTCCAAAGCTTTGTCCATGATGTCAGGTACCACATCCCAGTGATTCATGGCAAACCATTTGCCTGGGCACCCGACGGGTACTTAGGCACCTTTCTGGTGCCGCATGTCCGCCTTGTCAATCCCGGCCACATGAACCGGTGTGGTCATGGCGTCCCGACGGAACGGTTCACCCAGCTCCTGGTTCGTCATCACCTCGATGAAAGTGGTTATGCCTTCTTCCATCTGGGCCTTGATGGCGGTGTTCAGCTTCTCGGTTAAATCCTCCATGCTAGTCGCTTGAACACCTTCTACTCCACATGCTTTTGCGATGTCGGCGTAGGAAACTTTCGTATTCAATTCGGTCCCAACAAAATTATCGTGGTACCAAAGGGTGGTGTTCCGTTTCTCGGCTCCCCACTGGTAGTTGCGGAAAATGACCATAGTGATGGCAGGCCACTCGTCGCGACCGCAGGCCGTCATCTCATTCATCGAAATGCCAAAGGCCCCATCACCGGCAAACCCAACCACCGGCACATCGGGCTTTGAGATTTTTGCACCCAGGATAGCCGGGAAACCATAGCCGCAGGATCCGAACATGCCCGGTGCCAGGTATTTGCGGCCTTCTTCAAAATCCGGGTAGGCATTCCCGATGGCGCAGTTATTTCCGATGTCCGAAGAAATGATCGCTTCTTTGGGAAGAGCGGCCTTGATGGCGCGCCAGGCCATCCGTGCAGTCATTTTTTCAGGCTCACGCTTCTGGCAACGCTCGTTCCAGGTGGTGCCCTCATCGTCTTGTTCATGATCCATAGTGGTCAGTTCCTTGTCCCAGTCTTCTTTGGCTTTTTGGACAAAGGCCTTGCGCTCTTCACGGCCCTCATCACCGGCTGTGGAAGACAGTTGGCTCAGAAGGGCATCCGCGACTTTCTTGGAATCTCCTACAATTCCAACACTAATGGGTTTGGTAAGGCCAATGCGGTCAGGATTGATATCAACCTGAATTATCGCTGCATCGGTTGGCCAGTAATCAATACCGTAGCATGGCAGGGTTGAGAAAGGATTCAAACGGTTGCCCAGGGCCAGGACCACATCCGCCTTGGAAATAATATTCATCCCGGCTTTTGAACCATTGTATCCCAAGGGACCAACGAATAACGGGTGGCTGCCGGGGAAGGCGTCATTGTGTTGATAGTTGCAGCAGACCGGGGCGTCCAGGCGCTCGGCAAGCGTTTTGGTTGCTTCGATGGCACCTCCGAGAACGACACCGCCGCCGTTCAGGATAACAGGGAATTTAGCATTGGACAAAAGTTCGGCTGCGCGGGCAATGGCGTCCTCGCCGCCTGCCGGGCGCTCAAATTCGATTATGGGGGGCAGGTCGATTTCAATGACCTGGGTCCAGAAGTCACGCGGGATATTGATCTGGGCCGGCGCAGAAGCGCGCTTGGCCCGCATTATCACCCGGTTGAGAACCTCGGCCATACGGGCAGGGTGGCGTACTTCTTCTTGATAGGCAACCATGTCTTCAAACATAGCCATCTGGGGAACCTCCTGAAACCCGCCCTGTCCCATGGTCATGTTGGCGGCCTGGGCGGTTATCAGCAAAAGCGGCGTGTGGTTCCAATAGGCGACTTTTACAGGGGTAACAAAATTGGCGATACCAGGACCGTTCTGGCCAACCAGCATACTCATCTTCCCGGAAGCACGGGTAAACCCGTCCGCCATCATACCGCCGCTATTTTCATGGCCGCAATCCCAGAACGTTATACCCGCTGCGGGAAACAGGTCGGTAACCGGCATCAACGCCGAACCGATAATGCCAAACGCATTATCGATGCCATGCATCTGCAGGACCTTGATAAACGCTTCTTCGGTAGTCATTTTCATCTTGTTCATAATTGTCCTCCTTATTTTATATGGGTTGTCACATTATTGTTGCTCGTGTTGTAGACACATCAATCGTTTCCAGACTTACTTTTTAACGGTATCGGGCCGGACAAAATTGTCAGGATAATTGAAATGCCAGTGAATATTTTTAAGATATTTGGCAGCACCATCTTGGTTGCCGTCACGCACCAAATCCATAAAAACATCATGCTCCGCCACGATGGCCTGCTTGAAGCGATCCTGGTAGCTTCTTACGGCAAAACCGAACAGCCTCAACTTGAGAGTGGCAATGTAGGAAGTCAATTCCAGGTTGGTGGAAAGGTCCAGGAAGACCTTGTGGAACATGATGTTGGTTTCATGAAAATTTCGATTTTTCCCCTTTTCGATGGCCGTTGCCATGGCCTGGTTGTAACGGGCCATCGTGTCGATTTTCTTTGCCGTGATACGGTTGAATACCTTCTTTACCACCTGTGATTCCAGGGCCCCGATAATCTCGAAGAGGTCCAACAGATTTTCGAGAGTGAGGACATTGATGAGGACGCCCCGCTGAGGCATGATGGTAACCAGGCCCTGCACCTCCAGTTGGGCGAGCGCCTCGCGCAGGGGGGTGCGGCTGACCTTCAACTCCTCGGTCAGTTTACGTACGTTAATCAGGGATCCCGGCTTGAGCGTGCCTTTTTCTATCTGGCTGCTCAGATAATCGAAGATCTCCTTGCGAAGGCTCCAGCTGTTTTGGGTTGTTATGGGCGACATAAGTCGGATTTGTCCTTTCTAAAGGCTTTCTGAGATTATTGGATACTAGGATCCCAGTTGACAGTCAAGAAAAAAATGGACACAGGCACTTATTTTGGGCTAATATCAATGAAGAACTGTTCTTAAAACAAAAATGGCTCAGATTCCTGAAACAACAAATAGAGACGTAATAGGGGGAATTTGTAATATGGCAGGCTTAATAATTAGAACAACTACATTATTTGAAGATTCCTCGCAGCAAGCCGCGAGGAATCTTCGACCGTAAGGAATTCTGCCTATTCTTTATTCGCTCGCTTACCCCGCAGCAAGCTGCGGAGAATGCGCTCGCTATTGCGGTTCAGCCTGAATTATTGATGAGCGTTCTCAGGACATCTTCCTTGCCAACCACACCCACCAGTTTCCCATCTTCGATAACGGGCAATGTATGATAGTTGTTGTCCACCATCAGAGCCGCCAGCGTTTCGATGCTGGTATCCAGTGAAACACATACAGGATCGGGAGTCATTGCCTGTCCCACTGTAGTGGCCGCTATCTTCTGAGCCTCTTTCTCAAGCGTTTTCATGGAACGAAGGCTGATCCAGCCATCCAAAAATCTAAAATAAGAAGGCAACGGCAACATTTTCTGCTGGACGATGATATCACTTTGGCAAATGATGCCTACAAGTCTGTCGCTGTCATCAACCACCGGGAGCCCGTTAAACCCCTTTTCGATCATGATTGCGGTGGCCTTGCTTATGTCCCCATCCTGTGCCACCACGACAGGGTCGGATGTCATAATGTCTTTAGCCTCGATCATGTTTCCCTCCAGATGATGCAGACGCCGGTTTGGTATACAGAATCTTATCGGTAGGTTTCCCTTGGCTCTACCTGTCATTGCTTCGAGTTTAGCTTCACCCTACGTTATGCTGGCAATTATGTCTACGGATATTGCATTTCCCATTGAAATCGGTATTGGATACCCTCTTCTTGAACGTTCCCTATCTACAAGAAGTCCTCGGTAGGTTGTCACGTTTCATTCTGTTACGGAACATTTAAAAAAGTGATGAAGACTTTATCCAATATTCCAGATAAGTTCTCATCAACAATCATGTGCCAGTGTGTTGTGACAAGACAGAATGAGGACTCGTTGGAAGAGTTGGTTAAACTTCTGAGACCCACACGTGCGGAAGGAATGACTTTTTCCTTTTATGTACCCACTGAAAATGATGTGTCCGATCTCACCTGGGGTTCACTTGAGCGTCGAGATAAGGCCGTGCGCATTGTAATGGGGCTTAAAAATAAATATCCTGATTTCATCTGGAACAATCATAGAACCCTTGAATTAACGCTTTCGGAAAATGCCAAGACTGTTACTGACAATTGTCCTTCCAAAAACCTCGTTCTGCCCCTTTACCTTGAAGGTAGTGACTTTGTGACACCGTTCTGCTGCTACGGAAACGATGTGGATTGCGACCTATGCGGAGCATGGGTGGTCTTCTATCTTGCTTCCAGGCTTGAAGAAAGCAACTCATTGAGCAACCGGGCTTGAATTACCTCACCCGAATCAACGTTAACCTGAACAAATTAACAATAGCCTTAGGATTATAAAGGAGGTGATAATGAAAAGAATCCTCATTGCTGTCCCTGTTATCATTCTTGTAGCGATAATTTTCATAAATTTTGTCAGGAATATTGAATCCTGATTCTATCACGGGCATGCCCGTGGTATACTGCGAGGCGGATAAACATATTGACCTGTTTTTCTCTTAGGTGTATAAAATAAGAACCTTAATTCCAAGGGAAAATAAAATTATGGAGGCAAGAAATTATGAATAAAGGCGAATTGATTAATGAAGTGGCAAAGGTCGTTTCCTCAAAAAAGGAGGCTCAGGCCGCGGTTGATTGCGTTTTATCGACCATTGTTGGTGCATTAGGAAAAAATGACTCTGTACAGCTCGTAGGGTTCGGGACCTTTAAGGTTAACAAGCGAAAAGCAAGGGAAGGCCGAAACCCACAAACGGGTGAGACCATGCAGATAGCCGAAAAAATGGTCCCAAAGTTCACCCCAGGGAAGGCAATGAAAGATGCTGTAAACTAACACTCTTTCAGCGACATTGGCGCTGCTTTTAGCTCCAAAACTCAATCGTGTTTAAAAAGGGCATTTCATCGGATCGGTGAATGCCCTTTTTTTATGTGTTGATAGCCTCAACTTACCGCCTGAAATTGCATACCCCTAAAAGTTGTGATATTAATATTATTGGTAGTTTGGCCCAACTAGGAATAATCTCCAGTACTGCGGGGCTATCCAAAATGCGGCGATATGGCGAAGTCCCAGTTCATCTCAATAGCTAACCAGTGTGGAAGAAGCATAATTGATTTATTGAAATTTATTCCTCTATTTTCGATACGCTCTCTTATCCGTGCCAAAAATGGATTAGTCACTACTAAAACAGTCGCGAGTTCCTTTGGATCGGCTTCAACAGATTCCGGATCGGAGGAATGGCGGCAGGCTGAAGGATCTGAACAAACATAATGTGTTCGGCAGATGAGAGGTCTCATGGGATAGACCATGCATTCGCCTTCTACCAGCATGGGGCAGTAAGGGTAGGCGGAAAAGGTGAGTTGCTCATCACTATGGGTAGAGTGACCCCGACCTATGCTGATTTCATCCCACTCATGCCATTGTTGTGTTCGAATCCTAAGGTCTTCGATCTGGCCTCGTGAGAATTCGTGCTTTATGAAATGCCCCAAGGCTTGGGCTTCTGCTATGTTTGTTAAAATATGTTGGCCGCAGCAATAGAAACAGCCCGGCTTACAGGTTGAATTTATTCCCTCTTCGACATATAGTCGATTAAGTTCGCATCCAGCCGCTTCATCTGCGGATGAATAGATATTGCTAACAAAGTACTTTTGTAGGGTATCCGGGATATCGATGCCGAGTTTTTCAGAACCTGCAGCAAATTTACTATCTACGAACGCGTCCATTAGCCCCTCCCTTATTCGATAAGTGTTGCGATACTTATAACCAGAATCCCAAGTAGGTCTGATAAATATCTGCCAACTGGACAGGACTTAAAGTGCTCCGCACTGCTGCAGGAAATGAGACTTAGCTCCAACCGGAGCAAGGATTCTCGATCAAAATGCGCTATACAACAGTCACATTCGTTGCAGAGGGGCCCTTTGGTCCCTGCTCAATGTCAAACGTAACACGGGCGCCTTCATCAAGTGATTTAAAACCATCTGAATTAATTCCAGAATGATGAACAAATACATCCGGACCACCGTCTTCCTGCTCAATGAAGCCATAACCTTTACTGTCGTTAAACCATTTTACTATTCCACTAGCCATCGCAACAACCTCCCTTTAAATTTAATTCATAGTTCCAACCTCGGATTGCCACTTCGGCGAATAGATCTATCCTTCAGTACGAAACCGGCCTTTTAATCTAACCAAGCCTTTAATGATTGTCCTATAGATAATCATAAAATACAAAAATATGAAACTGATTTAGCATTCTTTTTAATTTAAGGCACTAAATATTTCTACAACACGTTAATTCGATATAAAATACAGCTATCATACCCCTATTTTTTTGCCGGTGTGCGATTATTATCACCACCGACCAAATCTTGCATTCATAGGCCCCTCCGTGGTACTGTGGAGATATCCATATGGTATTGGTAATTCTACCATAAA
>RCNC010001324.1_pt1 | contig 16561 bp, 10 predicted proteins | sample 2041301 | NCBI WGS metagenome assembly RCNC01 (sample SAMN09708231, study PRJNA481090) | Marine sediment metagenome, whole genome shotgun sequencing project. | biome: marine sediment; feature: ocean; material: sediment; isolation source: Sewage treatment plant 13A marine sediment (STP13A) ... | reverse complement strand
TTTGCTTTTTATGCAGGGTGCTAATGATGTCAAAGTCATTGAGAATCAATTCGATAAATTCCTGGTCAGATTTGATCTTGAAAATGCCATCCAGGATATCTTCAGTTCTTTTTGTTTTATTTTCAGGGTTCTTTTTCTTTTTGTAAAAGATGTCCCAATACTTCATGAATATGTTTAAGGCATTCTCAAACTCTTTTTCAAAATCTTGGTAACTCTTTTCATCTCCGAATAAATAACCTCCTAACGAAAATCGAATAAATCCAGTTTGATAAGGAATAAGGGCCAATCCTCTGTATTCTGCCAATTTTTTGCTGAATTTTTCAAGATCCTGGTAAGAAAAGAAATCATGCAAATGAAGGTTGAACAGGAATGAACCATCAGATTTCAAAATACCAATAGATTTGTTGTCAACTTTCTGCAAACAGACACTTGCTGTTGTTTTTGCAATTTCTAATCTTTTGTTTGATTCAGTACGGAATATTTTATTGATCCTGAACCGGTTAAGTTCATAAACCAGGTATTTTTTATAATAACTAAAAAATGGTTCCCCTTTATATTTAAAGTCATCTGCCAGTTCAAGAACATCAAGTTTGTCCAGTGAAGTTAGCTCCTCCAGTAAGAAAATATGCAATGGGCTCCCCTCAAACATAGAAGGACGTCGGGTTTTTCCTTTGAATCCATTATTCCGTTCAGAAAAGTTATGCTTAATTTCTTCAATAATATATTCCTTAAGATTTTCTTTGATTTTATGTCTTGAGGCATCCTTCGGCAGGTTTTCTTCCATTCTGTCCTTGATCCTTTTTGCAAGCTGTGCAATTTCAAGGATATTTACCAGCATAAAAACTGAGTTGGTATTGCCTTTATCCAGTGTAAATCGTTTTCTAGTAAAGTCAATTACATCTTTTCTGGCTGGAGTCGCTGCAAGTGATCCCATACGATCGCCAGTAGCACCCAGGTTTTTAGTTGTAGAGAGGGATGAAACAACACTAATTTTACTGTATGAGGTTATGTTGTTCATAATATACCTTGAAATGGTTCTCCATTTCGGTTCTTCTGGATCTTCCACTTTTACAGCATCGTTATAGGCTTCGTCAAGGAATAGGGTTAGTTTACTGTTGTTTAGAAACTTAAGAAATTTTATTAGATATAAATTATTGAAATCGGTAAACCCTGATGGGTTGGATGGGTCATTTATTATTATCGTAGAATTTTCACAAAACCTATCCCATAAATTCCCGGTTTCATCAAACAATTGGAAGGTGCTTTTAATTCTCTCGAGTTTCTTCTGGAGGCGCTCCCAGTCTATCCTACCCTCATAGTCTAGTTCAACTTCAATATCAAATGGATTGAGATCATAGCGGTCAGCCGGAAACAGATCTTTATATTCCCATGAGGCTTCTTGATTAAAGAAAATATATGGGTTTCGCTTCCTGCTTGACGAAAACAAAATATCCCTGATTATCATCTGAACATCATCTGAAATTGAGGTTTTTTCCAGGTTTCCAAGGGCGCTGATAAATTCCTTTATCATTTTCTGTTCTTCCTCAGTTTTACTGGAGTATTTCTTTTCAATACCCAGGTCAATCAACAGATTCATAAACCGCCCATAATTATCAGCATCATTTTCTGCTTTTACAAGGTATTCTTTATATTTCTCAAGAAATATATTAATCCCAAAGTTTTTGTGAAAATGATTATTGAGTGTCCTTTGGTAAGTGTTTGGGATAATATCAAGCAGTGTGCGACATTTTTCCACAATCTCTTTATTAACAGGCTTCAGTGGACGCTGTAACAGGTAGTCGGCGTAAGTACGTATCTGGTTCCTTCCGCCACCTTCATAGACCGCTGCCAGGTGCAGTTTTTTGTTTTCGGAATAAAAGTAACTCTTTGTCCTGGCCTCAAATTCTTTAATAAGATCCTTATTTATCTCAAGTTGCTTATCCTTCTCTCGAACACTTTCAATAAGACTCAGATAAGCACCAAATTTTGATAGTATATATTTGTCCTTGATCACCTGCCGAGAAAACTCGTCATATTTAAAAAGGGTTATATCCTGATCTGGATTTTCAGGTTCGGCAAGCTGATCTTGCTTCAGGTCTTTTAATTCTTCCTTGTAGCTATTAATTTTCATTTCAATAGCCTGCCGGAACTTTCTTAAATTTTCAGGGTTAACTTTCTCAAGGATCAAACGAAGGTTTAACTGGCTGTTGGCCAGTGCCCCTAATTTTTTGGTATGAACCTTATTTAATGTGTTGATAATTCCATTATGGAAACAAAAAATAAGAGAGGTATTGGTGGCCTGAGATTCAGGTGAATTGTCAATAAAAACAATTCTTGAAAGGAATGGGAACCATTTGAATGTATTGAAAGGGTTCTTTCTCATATTTGGGATCTTAACGGCAAATATGCTTGTATTGTCGTTTTCGATCTGTTCATATAATTCATCTGGTGTAGTAAATTCTATTTCACGGACAACTTCTGGTCCAAATATCTCATTGGCCAATAGTTCTATTGCAGTATTGGCATTTCCTGAAACAATTGTCCGAATGAACCCATTCATTCCTTTAAAATTAACTGTGGATTCAGTTCGGGAAAGGAAATTTTGTTTTTCAGCAAGTGTGGTATAATGCGTAGATTGATTGATCATCTGATCAAATACATCCAGCATGTAATTCCATTGAGCCTCTTCAATATCTCCACTAATACCAATTAAGTCACGGAATTTTCTAAGCTCTCTGACTTTATCTCCAAGGAGAATTTTAAATAAAAACCCAATAGTATGATGGGTTACAGGTGGAGTTCCTATTGAAAAATCATGTGAATTGTTGATGTTATTTATTTGATCTTTAGCGGATTCATCAACTAGCTCGTTATCAATAAGATCATCCAGTTTGGTAAAAAAACTTTTTCTTTTTGCACTGTATTCAAAAGCTTTAGAATCTTCATGTGGGAACATCATTAAGAAAACATCCACATATCCTGGAATAGCTTCCTTAAGTTCAAGTACATACTTATGAATTTCAGCTTGTTGTTTATTGGGGTCATCAGGTTCTTCGTAACAGAGCCTGACAAAGTTTTTTAAACTTTCAAAGATTCGGTTAGGAAGAAAGTTTTCTGCCCTCTCACCCAACTGTGAATAAAGATCAATTAAGTTTTTAACATCCTGATTAAGAGCTATTTTTGGCACACCATATATCTGCATATTCTTCAGTTCAAATAATTTTCATTGATTACCCAAAATAACAGCTTAATTAGGCAATACTAAAAAGTATTTAAATCAAAGTTTTAACATTTTATGAAAAGTTATTAGTTCTTACCTGACTGCCGCTTTAAAAGAATATGCCAATTTGTCCTAAAATTATAATTGGCAAGTAATTTGCTAAACAAACACTGGCACAAATTATTTGTAAATCGTAAACATTTTAGTGCAATTATGACTAAGAAAATGAATAAAAAGGAAGATAAGAATATAGAAACTGCTGAGGAAAAGGTTGAGCAAAAAACTGAAAATAAGAAAAGTTCAAAAAAGTCAGCATCAAAAGAATTGAAAAAAGATCATGAAATTGAGGTACTTAACTTAAAAGTCAAAGAGCAGGAAGACCGTTATTTGAGGCTTTCAGCGGAGTTTGATAATTTCAGGAAAAGAACGCTAAAAGAAAAAGCCGATCTCGCCAAGTATGGAGATGAAGAGGTTATGCTTCGGTTATTGCCTGTGATTGATGATTTTGAAAGAGCGATTCAATCATTGGAAAATATAAAAGATATTGATGCCATGAAAGATGGATTGATGCTAATTTATAATAAGTTTTCTGACTTTTTGAAACAGAAGAATGTTCAGGAAATTGAAGCTGTTCAAATGGATTTTGACACCGATTGTCATGAAGCTATTACAAAAATTCCTGCACCTGAGAAAAAACTGAAAGGAAAAGTCGTTGATGTAGTTGAGAAGGGTTATACCCTGAATGGTAAGGTAATAAGATATTCAAAGGTAATAATTGGAGAGTAATTTTAGCCTGAAAACCGGAAACGAAAAGACATTAAAAAATTGTTATGGCCAAAAGAGATTATTACGAGGTATTGGGTGTTGAAAAGAGTGCTTCTGCGGAAGAAATTAAGAAGGCATACAGAAAACAGGCAATAAAGCATCATCCTGACAAGAATCCAGGTGATAAAAGTGCAGAGGATAAGTTTAAGGAAGCAGCTGAAGCTTATGAGGTATTGAGCAACCAGGATAAACGTTCCAGATATGATCAGTTTGGACATGCTGGCCTGGGAGGTGCTGCCGGTGGCGGATTTGGAGGTTTCTCTGATGTTGAAGATATATTTTCACAATTTGGGGATATTTTTGGTGGCCATTTTGGTGGATTTGGAGGTTTTGGTGGATTTGGAGGCAGACAGCAACAAAGGGTTAGAAAAGGATCAAATATCAGGGTTAAGGCTAAACTAACACTTTCAGAGATTTCTAATGGGGTAGAAAAGAAAATTAAAGTACCAAAATACATTGAGTGTAAAACTTGTAGTGGATCTGGTGCGAAAGATACTTCAGGTTTTAGTACCTGTTCGACCTGTCGTGGAAGTGGTCAGGTGACAAGAGTCTCAAATACTTTCCTGGGTCAAATGCAAACATCATCAGTATGCCAGGCCTGTGGTGGAGAAGGAAAAACAATTACAGATAAATGTACAAGCTGTCATGGTGAAGGAATTGTAAAGTCTGATGAGGTAATTAAGATTAATATTCCGGCTGGTGTTGCAGAAGGGATGCAGTTAAGTGTCTCAGGAAAAGGCAACGCAGCAAGGCGCGGAGGAATTAATGGTGATCTTCTGGTAGTAATTGTGGAAGAGCCACATCCTGAACTAATTCGGGATGGAAATGATTTAATCTACACCTTGTTTATAAGCGTACCAGATGCATCTTTAGGAACACATGTGGAAATTCCTACTGTTGATAATAGGGTGAAAATAAAGATTGAAGCAGGAACTCAACCTGGTAAGATCTTACGATTGAAAGGGAAGGGTTTGCCTGATGTAAATGGTTATGGCAGAGGAGATATTCTTGTAAATATAAATGTCTGGATTCCAAAAAACTTGTCTAAAGAAGAAAAGAGGATCCTGGAGAAATTCACTGAATCAGAAAGTTTTAAACCCGCACCTTCAAAGCAGGATAAGAATATCTTTGAGAAAATGAGGAATTATTTTTAAGGAACCAATCATCCTCAATATACTATCATAGTATTCGATTAAATTTTTAATTGGTTGTTCAGTCTTCCTAGTTTGGACTAACTTTTGAGAATGCCTTATTAAATTTCCAAATTCACAAAAACATTGAATAATTTGTGTGTTACATAGCTGCATTTACAGTGTAGTTTTAGCAATGAATTTCTATCTTTATATCCGAAATTTTGAACAAATAAAAATCAAATGGGATATTTTGAAGCTAAAGACATTGTCAAGCAATTTTCAAATCATTTAGCACTTGACAAGGTTAGTATTTCTGTGCCAAAAGGAAGCATTTATGGCTTGCTGGGACCTAATGGTGCAGGAAAAACCACATTAATTCGTATCATAAACCAGATTACAGCTCCGGATAGTGGAATATTGAAATTCAGGGGAAAGCCTTTGAAGCCTGATGATGTCTACAAGATTGGTTACCTGCCTGAGGAAAGAGGCTTATACCGGAAAATGAAGGTTGGTGATCAGGTAATATACCTGGCTCAGTTAAAAGGACTTCCCAAAAAGGAAGCCATTAAAAGATTAAAGTACTGGTTTAAAAAGCTGGAGATTGAAGGCTGGTGGAATAAAAAGGTGGAGGAACTATCAAAAGGAATGCAGCAGAAAGTGCAATTCATCGTTACTATCCTGCATGAACCAAAACTTTTAATCTTTGACGAACCGTTTAGTGGATTTGATCCTATTAATGCAACTCTACTTAAGGAAGAAATTCTAAACCTGAAGAAAAATGGGGCAACAATTATTTTTTCCACGCATGATATGGGATCGGTTGAAGAATTATGTGACCACATTACATTAATAGATAATGGACATACACTGGTAGAGGGCCCAATTAACGGAGTTCGTGAAACTTATTCTACAAATCGGTATGAAATTAAGTTTGAAGGTGAGGTAAATTTGCTTACTGCCTCTTTAAGCCATGCTTATAAGATTGTAGAAAATATTCCTGAAAATGGTTTTACAAAACTTTCACTCGATCTAATGAATGATACTTCACCCAATGATGTATTAAATGTTTTATTGTCTGCTGGTAAAATAGTGTCCTTTAACAAAATTGTACCCAGCATGAACGATGTTTTTATTAAAGTGGTGGAAGACGCCAAGCTTAAAAAATAGTATTTTTTCATATTCTAATTTTGGACATAAATACAGGAAAAAATGATTAAAATATTTCTCGTAATTAAAAGAGAATATCTTACAAGAGTTAAGAAGAAGTCATTTATAATCATGACACTACTTGCACCCGTATTAATTGCTGGAATGATCTTCATTCCCGCTTGGATCATGACCAGAGAGGATTCAGAAGAGAAGAAGATAGCGGTAGTAGGGGAAGGATCTGAGCTATTCGAAGGTAAAATTCCATCTACCAAGGCCATGAAGTTTGAGTTCCTACCAGATGCTGACCCGGAAATTCTAAAAGCAAATTTTAAGGATGAAGGCTTCTATGGTGTTTTATATATTTCCCCAAAGGTTACCTATATTCCAAATGCCATCCAGCTTTATTCTCAGAAACAGCCCACCCTTGAACAAACAATGCATATTTCTAACTCAATTGAAAAAGAAATTGAAAGGAAAAAGCTGGAATCTTATAACATTAATGATATTGATAAGATACTTAAGGAGGTCGAATCTTCCGTTAAGATACAAACTATAATCATCACTGATGAAGGAGCTGAGAAAAAGACCAGCGCTGGTCTAGCCATGGGCATAGCCTATATCTCAGGGTTAATGATTTACATGCTGACTTTCATGTTTGGAGCCCAGGTAATGAGAGGGGTAATTGAAGAAAAGACAAGCAGAATTATTGAAGTTTTAATTTCTTCAGTAAAGCCATTTCAGTTAATGATGGGAAAAATTTTGGGGATAGGCTTGGTTGGCTTGACTCAATTTGTACTTTGGATAGGTCTAACCCTGGTAATTGTAGGTATAGCTCAAACAGTATTTTTGGCAGATGTGAGCTCAGTAGGGGGAAATCCGGTTATTGAAAATATTATGTCAGCCAGTGATTCTCCAATGGAGGAAATACAGGTTTACCAGCCTGAATTAAATGAGCTCCAGACTATACTTGAGTCAATTAAATCAATGAATTGGCCCCTGATAATTTTTTCATTCCTGATATATTTCCTTGGTGGGTACTTTTTATATGCATCTCTATTTGCAGCAGTAGGTTCAGCGGTAGATAATGAAACAGATACACAGCAATTCATGATACCTATAACTATTCCTTTGTTACTGGGATTGTTTATTTCTATGGGAGCTTTTCAAAATCCTGATAGTTCACTGGTTTTTTGGAGTTCTTTTATTCCATTTACTTCACCTATGGTTATGATGGCGCGGATCCCATTTGGTGTTCCGGCCTGGCAAATTGCTGTTTCTATGATTATCTTAATTCTAACTTTCATAGGTACAGCATGGCTGGCTGCAAAAATTTATAGAACCGGGATTTTAATGTACGGTAAAAAACCTACCTACAAAGAAATGATAAAATGGCTAAGGTATTAGACTCTGGAGTTGAGTTTACTACTTTAATAATTTTCATATTTCTATACCTTAAAATTAGATCATGGCAAAAATACTTGTAATTGATGATGAGAAAAGTATCCGAAATTCATTGAAGGATGTTTTGGAATATGAGAAACATGAGGTTGATCTGGCAGAAGATGGGATGGAAGGGCTTGAGTTATTCCAAGCCAAGAAATATGATATTGTATTGAGTGATATCAAAATGCCCAAAATGGATGGCATGGAAGTTCTGGATGAACTCCTGAAGCTTTCTGATGATATATCAGTGATTATGATATCTGGCCATGGTACCATTGATACCGCCGTTGAAGCCATTAAAAAGGGGGCTTTTGATTACATAGAAAAGCCTTTAGATCTTAATCGATTACTAATAACTATACGAAATGCTCTGGATAAAACCAGTTTGATTACAGAAACGAAGATCCTGAAGCGAAGAGTTAGTAAAACCTATGATATTGTTGGAGAATCGGATGCCATTGTGAAGGTTAAGGAAATGATTGATCTGGTTGCCCAAACAGATGCCAGAGTATTGATTACGGGAGACAATGGAACCGGTAAGGAGCTTGTAGCCAGATGGCTGCATGAAAAAAGCAACAGGGCTCCTTTGCCTTTTGTTGAGGTTAATTGTGCGGCTATTCCATCGGAGCTAATTGAAAGTGAGCTGTTTGGTCATGAGAAGGGTTCTTTTACCTCAGCCTATAAACAAAGGAAGGGAAAGTTTGAGCAGGCCAATGGGGGTACTCTATTCCTCGATGAAATTGGAGATATGAGCCTGTCAGCGCAAGCAAAAGTACTCAGGGCATTGCAAGAAAATAAAATAAACAGGGTTGGAAGCGATAAAGATATTTCTGTTGATGTAAGAATCATTGCAGCTACAAATAAGAATATTAAAAACGAGATTGAGAGTAATCAGTTTAGGGAAGATCTTTATCATCGTATCAGTGTTATTCTTATTCAGGTTCCTCCTTTAAACGAAAGAACTGATGATATACCTCTTCTTGCAGAGCATTTCAATGCTCAGATTGCCAGCGAATATGGCAGTATGAAGAAGGAGATAGCTCCAGATGCCATAAAGGAATTGCAAAAAATAAATTGGACTGGAAATATCAGAGAGTTTAGAAATGTGCTTGAACGGCTTTTTATACTTACTGATAAGAAAATCACGGGGAAAGATGTGCTTGCCTTTGCACAGCCTATTTCAAAATAGAATTAGAGTCTACTAGTCGTGCTGAGGTGTTTGATGAATTTTTAGTCGATTTCTATAATTAATCTGTTTTTCTTCCCTGAAGGGCACTTTCATAATCGGGCGGGTCAAGTAGTTCCTTGTAATTTTCAGGCCAGTTCTCATCAAGGAAATTTTCCCAGTAGAGACCTTTTGACATGCTGTCCCAATGGATTTGTGAAGTTCGGTATTGACGGGATTGAAAGAGGTTCAAATAAATGAAAAAGCATAAAACCAGAAGGGAAATCACCCTTATATAATTAGTTTTCTTTGATATGAGATTAATAAATGAGGCCAAAGGAATTGAAAGTAGGGCGTAGGTTTCAATTAGAGGTCTTGCTCCAAAACTTCCACCATACCACCAACACCACCAACTAAATATTACATATAGATTCAGTATAAAATATATCAATATAGGCAAGAATAATTCCGGGACTTTTTTCCTAAGAAATGCAAAACCAATTACTGTGAAAATCATAATAGGTGTATAGATCAACCAACCTTTCCTATAGCTGAATAATCCATTTATAATCTCAGGATTGTTAAAGAAGAATCTTTCCTTTCCATAAGAATAATAAATCCACTCGCCAGTACTGAATTTCCAGTATAGGAGTTGAAGAAAAACAATCAGAAATGCAACTATAACTATTGTAATTATCCCGAACTTCTCTTTCCACAATTTCCCCAACTGATCCCTGATAGGTTCCTTTCCATACATTAAGAAGATTATGACGATTAAAGCATTTGTGGGCCTAACAAGTATTATTAGTCCTAAAAACAATCCTAGCAATATAGAATTGTTCCAGTTTGCTTTAGAATACAAGTTTATAGTATAATATAGAAATCCGCTAAAGAGGAAGAAACTATAAACGTGTGACATACCAGGCTCAACAAGCGTATAATAATATAAATTCGTGGCTAGAACAGTTGCCAGTAGGGTAACTGCTACAATTATATCACTAAAATAGCTTAGTAATATTTTTCGAAGAAATAGCAAACCAAGAAATAAATAAAATATAGCTGACAAAAGTATGGAAAGCTGGTAGGGTGCGGAATAACCATTTGGATCTAGTTTAAATATTAGAGCAGCAATATGTGTAAATATGAAAAATGGTAAATTAAGCACGGCTACACCCATTGTCATTTTCAAGGTTTGCTTGCCATTTGAGGAGGTATGCGTCCATATATCTCCTGGAAAATCATCAGGAAGATCAGAAACGAACTTGAATGAGAGATCATTATAAATAAAAGCTGCAGGTAAATAGGCATAGTAAGAAACTGCATCGTTACGGATGATATAATTGCTTGAATAATGCTTCAATTTTAAACCCTGAAAGACCAGAATTAATACAATGATAGAAATTGCAATTGTAGAGTACTTATTTTTTTTCCAGCAGGACTGCATCTTTCAATTTTCTGGTTTTAAATTAATTCCTTTTAAAGATATAAACCGCATAGCTATTATCACCTAGTACTACTAATGGATATTCCGGCTCAAACTTTTTCAATAGAGTAAAATTCTCATTATTCAAGAGCCTTTCGAGGGGCATACCTCCTTCGTTTGGCCCATAGTGCGCATCCCACTGTATAAGACTGCCCGGCATAATCCCTTTTTCAGCATTATTCCTTTCAGGAACCCGTTCAAAGCATCTGTCGGTATCATATGGGTCGATTCCCAACTTGAATTGAAAAAACAGGTCATAATAAAATATTTTGTTCTTAAAATAGGATGTTTCTTTTACCCATCTTGCAGCAGATGCAAGAGTCTTTTCCTGGTCTCCTAACTTCATTGGATATTTTTGCCATGTAAAAGGAATGTACATTACGATAATAACCATCAGTGCCGGTAATATGTATTTCATGTAACTAAATCGCTGGAGAGATTGATAGAGTATATTATATCCATCTAATGATATGATGGCGGCCAGTGGAAGTACCCCGGCCATAACTCTTAGCAAACCAAGAGAACTTCCCATTCCCCTCCACCAAACAAAGGTATGGGCTGAGAAATACGCCAGGAAAGGCAATAAAACAAACAAAAATTCCTGCCAGGAAAGGTCTTCAATTTTCTTTGATTTTCTTAGTTGGAGAAAAAGAGCAATTGCACCCAATACAAAAATTAATAGTAGTGGATATCCCATAATATGGGGCAAGGCCTTCACGAAATGAAATAGTTCACCGTGACCATAGACTTCCCTTGCTCCTGTATATGGCATTTTGTTAATAAGCCAGAAAAAATCATGGTAATAGGACCATCCCGCAAGGCTAAGAAGTAAAAAACCAGAAAGGAGGAATGGAATGGACTTGTATTTTTTGAGGAGAATAAAGGCAAACAGGAAAATAATTAAAATTAAAAAGCCCTCAGAACGAACAAATGGTAAAAATGACAAAATAATAGCCGATAAAGTGTATTTTCTTTTCAAAGAATAAAAAACGGAAAGTATTAAAACCAGACTAAAAGTAATTTCAGTCAATCCGGAAAAGAATAATTCAAAATAAATGGGAGCAAACAAAACAAAAAATATAATAATAATCGAATTATCCTTTTTGAGAGATTTCGCAGTCAGGTAAGTTATATAAGCTGTAAAAAGACCGGCAATTATGTTATACAAACGAATTCCATTGAAGCCAATTTGAGAGAATGGGGAACTAAAAAAAGTGAATACGGGTTTTCCCCAGTGATCCAGAAACAAATGTGGGTATTTAAAGGCAAAATGTGATATTCTATAATGGGCAATGCTATCTCCTCCGCCTGAGAAGCCATCAGATAATAGCATTAGAATTAATAAGAAAAGAAATAATGAAACGAATACTGCTGGTATAAGAAATCTTTGGGAAAAAAATCTCATCATTCTGTTATTAGTCTCTCAAAAATAGTATAAAAATTATCCTACTGTAATATTTTTTTTGACCAGGCTGTTTAGATACTTTTTTTTATGTGCATGAATAGCCTAAAATTTATTTGCAATCAAATTAAAAGCTTGGTAAACTTGTAAGGCTTAAACCTATTCCTATTATGAATACAAAACTTTCTTTTTTCTTGATTATTCCATTCCTGATCACAGGTTGGACAATAGATGATTCCAAATTGGACCTATCTGGCACCTGGAAGTTTAAAATTGACTCCTTGGATAAAGGAATAGACCAACAATGGTTTCTGACAGAACTGGATGAGTCAGTAAGCCTTCCTGGTTCTATGGTTGAAAATGGTAAAGGTAAGCCGGTTGGATTCAATACAAAATGGCTCGGTGGAATTCAGCAACCAGAATGGTTTAATGATGATAACTACAAGCCTTATTTAAGTAAAGATAGCTTTCTATTTCCCTTTTGGCTAAGTCCTGAATTACATTACTATGGTGCTGCATGGTATCAAAAAACTATTGAGATACCTTCTTCATGGGAGGGAGAATCTGTAGAATTATTTCTTGAGCGTTGCCATTGGGAAACTAGAGTCTGGGTTGATGGAAAAGAGGCAGGGATGAAAAACAGTTTGGGAGCTCCTCATCAATATGATCTTACAGAAATCCTATGTCCTGGCAAACATACTATCACCATTTGTGTAGACAATAGAATGAAGACAGTAAATGTAGGTCCTAATTCACACAGTGTTTCAGATCATACCCAGGGAAATTGGAATGGAATTGTGGGGGAAATTCAATTGTTGAAAAGACCTTCAGTTTATATTAAGGATCTGAAGGTGAATCCTGATATTGAGCACAATGCAATTGCCATAGAAGTTTTGATTGATAACAAATCAGCAAATTCTCAAGCGGGAGTATTGCTAGTTCAAGCCAGCAGCATGAGTCAGAATGATATTTATAAATTAGAACAGAAAAGATTTGAAATAAACATTGGTAAAGGGCAGGTAACGGAAAGCTTTCAATACCAGTTGGGAAAAGATATGCTACTTTGGGATGAGTTTGATCCGAATTTATACTCTCTATCAGTGAAATTGGAAACTGCAAAAGGAGTTGACCAGGAAGAGATGCATTTTGGTATGCGTGATTTTTCAATAAAAGGTTCTGGTTTTACGATTAACGGACGTCCTGTTTTTTTGCGTGGCACACTCGATTGTGCAGCTTTTCCTAAAACCGGGTATCCTCCAACCGAAGAAAGTGAATGGGAGAGGATCATAAAGGTCTGTAAGGAACACGGATTAAATCATATACGATTTCATTCATGGTGTCCACCCGAGGCAGCCTTTAATGCAGCTGATAAGTTGGGCTTTTACTTTCAAGTTGAATGCTCTTCCTGGGCAAACCAGGGCAGCTCAATTGGAGATGGAAACACAATCGATAAGTGGATTTATAAGGAAAGTGAAGCCATTATAAATGCCTATGGAAATCATCCTTCATTTGTAATGATGGCATATGGGAATGAACCTTCTGGTGAAAAGCAAGTTGAGTATTTAGGTGCCTTTATCGATTATTGGAAAAATAAAGATGACCGGCGGCTCTATACAGGTGCAGCAGGTTGGCCTATGATTGATGCCAATGATTTTCATAATTTACCCGGACCTCGAATTCAGGGGTGGGGGGAGCAGCTGAATAGCATAATTAATGGTGAAGCACCTCGAACTGATTACGATTGGACCGATCGTTTAACAGCAGATGGTAAGCCTGTAGTAAGTCATGAAATTGGACAATGGTGTGCCTATCCAGATTTTAAAGAAATAAAGAATTATTCTGGGGTACTCAAAGCGAAGAATTTTGAACTTTTTAAAGAGAGTCTGAACGCACATCATATGGGGCATCTGGCGGACAGTTTCCTACTGGCTTCAGGAAAGTTGCAAGCTCTTTGTTATAAAGCTGATATTGAGGCTGCTCTACGTACAAAGGGCTTTGCAGGCTTCCAGTTATTAGGTCTTAGTGACTTTCCAGGACAGGGAACAGCCCTGGTTGGGATATTGAATGCCTTTTGGGAGGAAAAAGGATATATATCACCACAGGAATTCAGCCAGTTCTGCAATGAAGTGGTTCCTTTGGCCCGATTATCGAAGCGGGTATTCTTAAGTAATGAAATTATTCGTGCGGATGTTGAAGTGGCAAACTTTAGCAAGATGAAATTAGATAGTGTGCTTCCCGGCTGGGAAATAATTGATGATAAAGGCAAAAGGCAGGCATCCGGCAATTTTGAGGAATTAAATATTCCACTCGGAAATGGTATAAAACTTGGCACAATAGAAACGAAAATAAATACTAATAAACCCGTACAATTAACTCTGTGCGTGAATTTGGCAGGATTTGAAAACTCATGGAATATTTGGGTTTATCCATCTAAATTACCTGAAGACGAGAGTGTTGATGATATTTATATTACTCAGGTAATGGATAAAGAAGCTAAGAAAATTTTGGATTGGGGAGGAAAAGTCTTGATCTCTATTAAAAAGGGAAGTATTGATCCAAAAATGGGAGGTAATGTTGGAATTGGGTTTTCTTCAATTTTCTGGAATACAGCGTGGACTGGAGGACAAAAACCTCATACATTGGGAATTCTCTGTGATCCTTCCAACCAGGCTCTTGCAAATTTCCCTACAAGTTTTCATTCAGACTGGCAATGGTGGGACGCCATGAGCCACTCAAATGCAGTATCGCTTGAAAGTTTTTCAGATGAAGTCAAGCCTATCGTTCGTGTAATTGACGATTGGGTAAGTAATCGGCAATTGGCATTAATTTTTGAAGTGAAAGTGGGTAAAGGGAAATTGCTTTTTAGTGGAATAGACCTGATCAATGATCTGGAGAATAGAGTGGAAGCCAGGCAACTTCTCTTCAGCTTAAAAGAGTATATGGGTAGCGCTAATTTTAATCCACAAGCTAGATTAGAATCTGAACAAATCAAAAGCCTGTTTAAATAGATTTAAAGAATAGAAAAATAGGCAGCTATCGATTACCTTCAAAAAACAGTTTTCTGAATAACTAGGGCCTATCTGGGTTTAATCTTGATTTGCTGACCCGGATGTATCCTATCTCGGCTGGAAAGCTTATTTAACTTAAGAATATCTGAATCGCTAACACCAGGAAACTTCTTGGCTATTTCCCAAACGCTATCACCATTTCTAACTTTGTAATACACGTAATTTCCATCCTGGTTACTTGTTGTTTTAGTCGACTTTGAGGTGGTAGTCTGTGCAGAAGCGGAAATATTCTTACCAATAGACCTTTGCTTTTCTGCGAAGCTCATTGAATTTACCTTTTTATACTGTTCGGCTTTCGATGGTGAAACATATACTACCAACTTTTGACCAACTCGAATTGTGCTTCTTCTTATACCATTCCAGTACCTGAGATTGGATAATCCAACCTTATACCATTCTGCAATATAACCCAGGTTATCTCCAGATTTTACAGTGTAGTATAGTTTAACTTTTCCGGAAGGAGCTGAGGCAACAGAGGTTGATTTTGTAGGATTAACTATTGCATTGTCTGAATTAAAGAAAATAGAATCTTTATACGCGTATATTGAGTCCTGGTAATCGATGAAATCTGTTGTATATTGAACAGGAATCATCAAAGAAAAAGGTCTGCTTTTTCCAGGAACAATATCTTTTTTGTATTGAGGATTCAAATCTCTTATTTGTTGAATAGGAATACCAAGTACTTCTGAAACCTGCTTTAGATGAAGGTCATCACGCACCAATAGGGTATCGGTTGAAAGTGGTATTTGTATTGGTCGAGGTTTTAGATTATATTTTGAATAATAGTTCATGGAATAGGCTGCAGCAATAAAAGCCGGAACGTATCCTCTTGTTTCTCTTGGTAGATAATAGTAGATGTCCCAGTAGTTTCTTTTTCCTCCAGATCTGCGAATGGCCTTGTTTACATTACCAGGTCCACAATTATAAGCTGCAATAACAAGCGTCCAGTCATGATAGATATTATACATGTCTTTTAGATATCTTGCTGCAGAATGAGTGGCTTTAATTGGATCCCGGCGTTCATCCACCAGTGAATTTATAGTCAATCCGTAAGCTCTTCCAGTACGGTACATAAATTGCCACATACCTGTAGCTCCCACTCTTGAAACAGCTCTTGGGTTTAAAGCAGATTCAATTACTGCCATGTATTTCAACTCAATGGGAAGGTCGTAATAATCAAGAATTTCTTCAATAAAGGGGAAGTAATAATCCGACAGACCGAGCATTGTCTCCAGTTTATCCTTCTTTTTAACCGTATAAACGTTAATGTAATTTTTTACAATTTTGTTATATGACAGAGGGATAACTGTAGGTAATCGGTCAAGTCTGTTGATAATAACTGAATCGGGATACTGAGATGGTAAAGAGTCATTTTCGTAATCTCCAACCAGCAAAGTAGTATCATTTGCCAGGGAAGTTTGGACAAACCAGAGGTTCATCAGACTTTCAAGATTTTCAGAAAAATTTGAGTAATCCATCTCTTCAGTAACGGTCACTGAATCAGGTTTTGATACGGAAGTACAGTATCCATTATTACTTACTAATGTGAAAGCGAATAAAAGTAAAATTAAAGAGTATTTCATTATAGGGTTTGTTTGTTTCATGATTTAGTTTAAAAATTCAAGCTAACTTGTAGGCCAACTGTGTTAGATTTTCCAGGTAAAGAAAATAAT
>RCNC010001685.1_pt1 | contig 16571 bp, 14 predicted proteins | sample 2041301 | NCBI WGS metagenome assembly RCNC01 (sample SAMN09708231, study PRJNA481090) | Marine sediment metagenome, whole genome shotgun sequencing project. | biome: marine sediment; feature: ocean; material: sediment; isolation source: Sewage treatment plant 13A marine sediment (STP13A) ... | reverse complement strand
ACGCTCGCCATTCTGATCGATTTGTTGGAGAATTTTTTTAAATTGCATAGGATCATCCTCGGTTCATATTCTTACTGGAGTGACAGGGATACCCCTGTCACTCCAGTGGGGGAGGCGGTTAAATGTCGTGTACGTAATAATTAGTGTACGTATTGGCTGCCTCAGCCAATTCATCGAACTTGGCCAGAGAGCCGACCAACTCTTTCTTGATTGCATCCCAGGCAGGGAGTTGTGCACCGGCCTTGGCGACCCACTGTGCTTTCTCTTCCGCGGTCGGAACGTAGAACTCAACCCCGGCTTTGGTCATTTCAGCCATGGCATATGCCCGGCCAGCGGGAACCTTGGCAAGATTCTGTCTGCTGGTCATTTCACTGGCAAACTCAATGCCTTCCTGGACGTCTTTTGGCATACTGTTGAACCACTTCAGGTTACAGGAATATACCTGAGAGTCAGGTACCGCTGCGTTGAAAGTGACGCTGGAGAGGATCTCCTTGAAACCGAAAACCAGAAGCGCTTCAACGGAAGGATCCAGTGCATCGGCTACACCCTGTTTGATTGCAGATGATGTCTCACCCCAGGCAACCGGAGTCGGGTTTGCTCCCACCAGCTGATAGAATTGCTGGAGAATTTTCGATCCGGGAACACGGAATTTAATGCCCTTCAACTGGTCCGGGGTTTTGATTGGTCCATCAACACCTTTACGAATAGCACAGGTCCGGGGATCGATACACACATACCAGAGGGCTTTAAATCCTTTGTCTGCAATTTTCGGGTCGATCTCTTTCTTCCAGGTATCAGAGGTTACCAGGTTGATGAACCGCTGGTTTTCGCCACACCAGTAGGGGATGTTGATAACGTCGGCCGCCGGTGCAAATGGAGCGAAGTTTGAAATCGAGTGCTGGGCTGCCTGGATGGTACCTGATTGTACCTTCTGGACCAGGGCACTGCCGGCGCCAAGCTGTCCGCCCGGTGCAAGCTTTACATAGACCTGACCATTGGTGGCATTTTGAATATTTTCTTTGAAATCGAGCTGCATGATCGGGTAGGTACGGGATGCACCAATGATATATGCAGTAGCGACGTTCATGGTATGCTTGGCAGCTTTCTGGCGATCCTTTTCCTCATTGGAAGTCTGGGCAACTGCTTCGGTGGATCCCATAACGCCATTTGCCAGCGCAACAGCGGCGGCAGTAAAACCAAATTTTGCGCTAAGTTCCATGAAGCGACGACGATCTTTAGACTTTAACTCTTTTGGTTCGTTCTTTTCTGTCATGATGTTCTCCTAGTTTTTATCTGGTTCAGGGTTTGATTTTGAGGCCGTTTCACTAAGCAAAGCGGCCGCAATAAAGGCAATTGAAGCTGCAAGCATAATCAGAAATTCGCCAACATTACCGAAATGAAAAATCTTCCAGCCGTAAACAATGGTCGCTTTCGCAATCAGCACGTTAGCTATGTACAGGCCGAAAAAAATGACAGCCAGGATGACTGCAATGCGAGCTCCATTTGTCGAATCAGTATTTTGCTGTTCAATTGTCATTTGTTCGCTCATTGTTTATTTACATGCCTGTTCAGGCCTGTGTCCCAACACACCGTGTGGTTGAAAGGCAGGCCCGGATCGGCATAGTGGCATCAGGTTGGTTAAGACCCGATAACTTTGTAGACCGCATTACAGTCTTCTTTCCCAAAACCTGCAGCAGATCCTTTCCTGAAAAGTTCAAGAGCAGCTTCCATGGCTTTGAGGTCAAGTCCCCAGGCACGAGCCATCTCGCATCCGAGTCGGACATCCTTTAGTGCCAGATCAAGACCAAATCGGTTGTTAAAATCATCCGCTGCTATCCATGGTCCGCGGACATCCATCTGGAAACTCCTGGCACCGGTATCCTGCAGTAATTCAATCAGCAACTTCTTGTCGATTCCGGCTTTTTCACCGGCCCGTACTCCCTCGGCAAGGACAACCAGGTTGGCCATTCCGACCATATTACTGATCAGCTTGACGGCACAGGAAGCTTCGACACCACCCATGTAGTAGGCTGGCTCACCGATTATCGGCCAGATACCACTCATCTGCTCGAAGACATCCTTGTCGCCGCCGATGAACATCGGTTCTTCAGCTTTCTCAGCATGGCCAGGAGTCTTGCCCAGGGTGCACTGCAGAAACTTGATTCCCTTTGCAGCTGCGGCATCTTTTAGTTCCAGTGAGGTCTCGGGATCAATGGTGCTCAGTTCAATGTGGACAGCACCGCTTTTCATGATGTTAAGCAGTCCTTCATCTCCGAGCATGACCCCTTTAATATGCTGGGGCATTGGTAGACTTGTAAAAACAATATCACAATTTGAGAGATCGCCGAGCGATGCTGCAGCTTTTCCACTGGTGCCTGCTTCAAGCGTCTTTTTTACCGCATCCTCACTGAGATCGAATACTAAAACCTCTTTTCCAGCTCTGATGAGATTGCGGGCCAGCGGCCCCCCCATCAAACCAACTCCAACAAAACCAATATTCATTATAATCCTCCATTTTAGTTATCTAACAAGCTACCTGCTGTTCTTCTAAAAAATAACAGGTAAGAGAAACCGTGCCGTCAAAACGGCACGGTTGATTCACTATTTCTCTGGGGTTCGGCTCCTTATTGCTCAATCAACCAGTCCAGCCCCAATTCGACCAGTTTTCCCCTGGTCGGCCGTCCTTCTGAATCCCAGCCGGACATCTCATAGTACAACTGAACCCAGCCACGAAATTCATCAGGATCAAATCGCAACCCTTTCAACGGGCCGTCCGGCATCTTCTCAAACCACCGACGGATAAGGGTGTCATCATCAGGAGTAAACCCACATCTATTGTTGAACACCCGGGCCATGACGTTGGCGCGGTCAACACCGTTTACAATTTCATAGAGGCTGGTTTCCCAACCGGTTATGGCCTGCACTACCTCGACCAGCTTGGTAAAGGTCAGGGCATGGATTGGCACCGAACAGAAGTTGCAGAGTCCGAGCAGGTTGTTGATGCCCCAGGCTTTCTGGCCGATAAAGAAAAATTTCACTTTAGCGGCATCCATTTTGAGTGGATCAACCGGGTCGAGCAGTCCCATCGGGTACAATTTGCTGATACCTTCCCCCATAAAGGCCACATCGTGAGGCGTTTCTATGTGGTCGCCACCGGTGGCCCCCAGGGCGAATCCCAGCCCCATACCGGTCTTTCCGCGGCCATCATGCAGGCCGAGCTCCTGTCCTTTTATATGAAAGGCATAGCGCTCAGAGCCCCGTCCTATCTTTTCTGCAGCCTTCTTGACACCAAGGGCCAGTATTTCGCCAATTCCTTCTTTTGCAGCGATTTGTCGAACCAGCCAGATCATGGCCTCAGCATCGCCATAGCCAATAGCTTTGCCGCCGGTATCTTCTTTTGTAAGAATTCCTTTTTCGTAACACTCCATGGCAAAAGCAATGACACAACCGGTTGAGATTGTATCGAGACCAAGCAGGTTGCAAAGCTGATTAGCGTAGGCCACAGCCGGCAGGTTATCAATTGCCAGCATTGAGCCGAATGCAGCTATGGTCTCGTATTCCGCTCCACCGAATCGTTTGTCAAGCGGGTAGGTCTCATCATCAGATTGTACTCGACGCTTACATGCCACGGTGCACTGGGCACAGGTGCCGCGAGAGTGAAAAATGGTGTTGTGATACGTTTCAGCATTAAGCTTGTCAGCACCCTCGAACTGACCCTCTTTGAAGTTGCGGGTCGGGAAAAATCCTGAGGCATTAACTCCCTGCACCAATCCTGGTGTTCCGAATTTAGTCAGCCCCACATTTGGCGGGTGTTCTTTTATTCGATCCCGGTGCCACTTGGCTATCTCTTTGACTCTCTCCGGGTCCGCCATGGTCAGTTTCTTTGTTCCCCTGACGGCAATCGCCTTGAGATTTTTGGATCCCATGACGGCGCCCATACCGGTACGTCCGTTGAAATGCTCAAGATCAGTCTGCAGACACGCATAGGATACCAGTTTCTCTCCGGCAGGCCCGATACTCACCACGCGTACCTTGTTTTCTCCGGTCGTCTCACGCAGGCTTTCGAGTGTTTCCCAGTTATCCAGGCCCCACAATCCGTCAGCATCGCAGATTTCAACCTGCCCGTCTTTAATCCAGAGATACACAGGAACATCTGCTTTTCCCTTGATGACGATGGCGTCGTATCCTGCAAATTTCAGTTCCGGCCCAAAGAATCCGGCCGCTTCCGTACGGGCAAATCCACCCGTGAGCGGTGACTTTGCTCCGACTGCATAGCGGTTGAAACCGGCAAGTGGGGCACCGGTAATTACACTGCAGGCGAAAACCAGAACATTTTCCGGGCCCAGCGGGTCAATGTCAGGCGCGACTTCCGTGAGCAGAATCTGCCCAATTATGCCCGTACCCCCAAAATAGGTACGATACCATTTTTCATCCGGCTCCCTGACCTCGTGAGTCCTGTTTGTCAAATCCACGGCCAGGATTTTTCCATTGTAACCATTTGCCATTTAGTCCTCCATCATGCTGCACTCGTGCTTCCTGAAAACGCCAGATACAACACTTTTATGCGTCAGGCGTTTGCAGTCGGTCGAAATGCTAAAAATTGTTTATTGTTAATTGATTTAAAACTTTGCTTAATATCCTCTAAATATCTGTTATCTTATAATATTTCAAATATATAGCCTGCATTTCTCAGATTTATTCAAATAACAGTGCTGTCGGAAGCGGTACCAACAACACTCTGCTGAAAAGGGTGTAAAAACCGACGACAATAGCGACGGCTATAAGCGGGTAGACAATTCGTTTTTTGGCATCCCATTCGTGATACATCGCTACAACCATCAGCAGCAAGAAGGTGATGATGCCTGAAATCAGGAAACCAAGCCAGGGCATAGAGAAGCAACTCAGCAGCATCAGGGCGATCAGCAGCATACGTCGAACAGTTGACTCGTTCTGTGGTCGCTGTTGTTGAGCAATGTCCGGGTGTGCAAGATTCCAGGCAATTAAACTGATACTGAAGACAATCAGGGCGATGGCAATAGCACGTGGAAACACGTAGGAGTCGGAATCCAGCATGTGTGTCGTGTCCCACAGGGAGACAGCGGCGAGGATTATGAATATACAGCATACCACTGTTCCCCCTGTGTCTCCAGTTCCTTTTGATCTCTGGCTACTTGTCATTAGCCCCCCTCCAGTTTAATTTTGACCAGCGTGACCTGATTACCGGATAAAAAAGTGACAGCAGGATAAAAGCGATAATAGCCAGGCTGATCGGGCGGCCAAAAAACATTTTCATGAGTCCATCTGTCGCGGCCCCTATCGTCCAGGCCTGGACAAAGCCCTGTTCGGCAATCCGGCCAAGGATGAGACCGAGGACAATTGGAGAAGGGCTGAAGCCGAACCGATTTAAAAACCATCCCACAACGCCGAGAAGAATCATGATAATTATATCTGAGATGCTGTTGCGGATGGCATAGGTGCCGATCATCGTCATGAAGGCAACGGTAGGCACCAGCATTGCCTTTGGAACGGTTATAATTGTCTTATAGGCGTAGCGGCCGATAACAAGGCCAACAGGAAGCATCAGGATTGTTGCGAGAAACAGACCATAGATAAAGGTGTAGACAATGGAGCCGCCTTCAGTGAAAAGACTGGGACCTGTCTTCACACCTTGAATCATCAAGGCACCGAGGATAACAGCGTCCGGTGGTGTTCCCGGGATGCCAAGAACAAGTGTCGGGATGAACCCTCCACCGACCGTTGCGTTATTGGCCGACTCGGTGGCTATGATACCCTCTGGCTCACCCTTGCCAAAATTTTCGCTGTTTTTGCTGGTTCTTCGAGCTTCGGAGTAGGCAACCAGTCCTGCGATCGATCCACCTGCGCCGGGGAGGATCCCAACCAGTGTACCGATGACAGAACTTCTTATCAGGCTCAGTTTTAATTTCCAGGAGATAGCAAGCGCTTCGAGAAAGCGGAATCCCCGAGGCTCGTGAGTAACTTTTAAGTGTTTATCGGGAGTGGCAACAAGGTCGATCAGTACCGGTACACAATAGAGACCGATCAGTGCTGATACGGTTTCTATGCCGCCGAGCAGGACCTGGCTGCCAAAGGTGAAGCGAACATCGGCACTAATCTCGGCAATGCCGACACACGCCAGGAGCAGTCCGAAACAGGCTCCGATGAGGCCTTTTAGCAGATTTCCCTCTGAGAGCGCTGAGATCAGCGTCAATCCGAAGACTGCAAGCCAGAAATATTCAACAGGCCCGAAGGCAAGTGCCACCTCCGCAAGCGGGGGAGAGAGCAACAGCAGGAATGTGGCTCCAACCAGACCACCAGTCACCGATGCCAGACAGGCAAGGGATACGGCAAGGTCGCCATGTCCCTTCTTGGCCATTGGGAAACCATCGAATGTTGTTGCAATGGCCGAGGGTGTCCCCGGTGTGTTGAGCAGAATCGCTGCATATGCTCCACCATAGATTGCCCCGGTGTAGATGGCCCCCATGAGTATCAGGGCAGACCCTGCTTCCATGGAAAAGGTGATCGGCACGAGGACGGCAACTGCCATTGTGGCGGTAAGCCCGGGAAGAGAGCCGATCACCGTACCTGCAATGACACCGAGTAGTGCCAGCATGATATTAAATGGTGAAAGAGCTGCGATAAGATATTCAATGCCGGGCATATTCAGTGCTCCGTTAATTTATTGCGTACTGTGCCATAACAACTTGAGTGCAAACCGTTTAATAAACCATCTTGCTTTACGGAACCAGGTCACTACCTCGAAGAGAGTTGCGTTATCTGCACAGCAACTCTCTTCATGGATGTTTTAATTTGTAAGTACATTTACTTACAAATTCTTCTTACCTACATAGTGTTTTAAAACTACTGGATAATTTTGGCCTCACGTGCGGCTTCAATGTATATGTCTTCCATCTTTTTCATGAAAGCAGGGTATGCAGCGTAATCTACATCGAGCAGTGCCATGCCGTCGTTTTCCATGCGTGCACGGAATTCCGGGTCAGCATTAATCTCTCCGATCATCTTCGAGAGTTGTTGTCGAATCGGTTCAGGAGTGGATTTCGGTACCGCAATTCCTCGGTAAGCACCTGATACCAGGTCAAATCCAAGCTCTTTAAAGGTTGGAACATCCGGGAATTTAGGATGACGCTCCTCCATCGCTACAGCAAGCATTCGGACCTTTTCTCCCTGTGCCGCACCAACAGATGTGTAGCCCCACTCACCCTTTACCTGGTTGCCAAGCAGGGCAGCGACAGCTTTACCGGTTCCTTTGAAGGCAACGTAAGTTGTTTTGATACCGGCCATCTTGTCGAATCGAATCTGGGCAAGGTGGTTTGCCGTTCCTTTTCCTGATCCAGAGAATGTCAATTTGCCGGGATTTTCCTTAGCGTAATCGATCATGTCGGCAAGTGTCATCAACTCACTCTCGGCATTTACGACAATGGCATCCGGTGTGTAATGAAACATGAAAATACCAGTGATATCTTCGGTTTTGAAACCAACATCTTTTTGTTGCGGTTTAATGATGATGTGCGGAAGGTTAATTCCCATGATGTTATAACCGTCACCCTTCATTTTGTTCAACTGGGACCAGCCGACGGCTCCGCCACCGCCTGGTTTGTAGGAAATGATCAGGTCCTCACCATACAGTTTCTTGAAAAACTGCTGCTGGTGACGTGCGGTGATATCAGATTCTCCACCGGGGCCAAATGGTATAACGTAATTAACAGCTTTACTGGGATAGTCCTGGGCACAAGCAGCTGACGCGATTACCGAGAAAATTGCCAGGCAAACCAAGGTGATCAGGTATCGTTTATTCAATATCGTTTTCATTAACACCTCCCAACATAGAGATTTAATATTGTCCGGGACAGTAGTGCTCCCCTGTTTATACTCCATAAACTACTCCCGAGACCCGGCAGACAGGTCTCAGGAGTATCAGGCAGAATACAATTATGCACTTTCGTATAGCTTGGTCATGATGAACTCACGATGACCGAGTACTTCCGCAGCAGTCATGCGGCCGTTGGCAGTACGAACCATCATGTCAAGCAGCTTGTCTCCAGCCTCATCAAGATTTATCTCACGTCGAACAAGGCCTGAAACATCAACATCAAAATGCTCTGACATTGTTCTCAGGGTTCGCGGATTTGAGCAAAGCTTGATTACCGGGAGAATCGGATTGCCGATGATATTGCCCTGGCCGGTGGGGAAGAAATGAACGACAAAGCCTGAGGCAGCACAGAGGGTAACCTGCTCTGCTGCAGCAGAGGAGGAATCCTGGAACCAGAGGCCGGGACCGTCAGGCTCAACAGCTTTCTCCAGACAGCCGATGACGGGCGGTTTGGTGCCGATCTTCTGAATATTACCAAGAGCTTTCTCTTCGATCGTGGTCAGGCCGCCCTCGATGTTACCTTTGGTCGGCTGGGAGTCAGAAAGATCGCTTGTCTTATTATCATCGATAACTTTTGCATAGCGGTCAAAATAGAACTGGAACTGCTTGCGAACCTCATCATTTGCGCAACGCTCGAGAACGAGATGCTCTCCACCAGTCAACTCAGTGGTCTCACCAAACAGCAGCGTATTGCCTTTCTCATAGAGCTTGTCATAGGCATTACCGACAGTTGGGTTGGTTGCAATACCGGAAGTGGTATCGGACTCACCACATTTGGTTGAAACCCACAGCTCGCTGATATCACACTCTTGGCGCTGAATCTCGCTGGCAGCGTGCATGAACTCCTTGGCTTTATTGGATGCAGCACAGATGGTGTTGAAGTCACCATTCTGCTCAATCGAGAATCCTGCTACCTGCTTGCCGGTTTTGGCAATACCCTGGACAATTCGATCAGTCCACTGGGGCTCGATGCCGATAACAATGACCGCTGCTACATTTGGATTGCAGCCGGTACCAATCAGGGTACGGAAATGCAGATCAAGGTCTTCACCGAATTGAAGTCGGCCATAGGCATGGGGAAGAGCCATGGTGCCTTTTACGTTATTTGCAACAGCCTCACAAGCAGAGTTTGAGAGATCATCCAGCGGCAGGATGATAACATGGTTACGAACACCTACCCGGCCATTTTCACGACGATATCCTAAGAATTTCTGATCCATGCTACCACCTCTTTGTTTTAACGTTGTGAACGTGCAGATGTTCGCCTTTCTTGATCGGAGCGACAACCTTGCCAATATCTGAGTTGTATTTAATTACCGTGTCACCTGATGCAAGGTCTTTCAGTGCGACTTTGTGACCGATTGGAATGTCATTCAAGATCTTGACCGTAACGGTCTCATCTTCTTTCATGACCCAGCCGGTGATCTCCTGGTTGGCCTTCAGGCCTTCAACAACCACAACGCCTACGACATCCGCAGCTTCGTGTACTAAAAAATCGGGTATCATATGTACCTCCTACAATTGGTTAAAAATGAATCGAACGATCATACAGAATCCTATCTGCTTTTTCGTATGCCGGGTGTCCGGCTTCGGTTCTCCTCTTTACTGCTTCTTCCTACTATTTGATTCTAAAGACTCTGGTCTCCCCGCTCTGTAAATCAGATCATGTTCAAGCCAGAATCCTATTGTTGCTCTTGTTTATAAAAATAGGTGGTATTTGCATTCGGGATAATTCCGATTCTCGGTCTTCCATCAAAAGCTTCCACCCATTCGCTTATAATTTCTGAGGGATCGGCAGCTCGAAGGTGACACTTCTGCAGAACTCCCGGGTCAAGCTCGGAAAAAACCGCAACATCGAACCTGGTCAGCGTTCGACCGAAGAGATAGGCTTTATGAGCACCCATCCTGAATCCCTGTTTTCTAAAATCGGCCAGCACTTCTTCTGGGCTGGTAAATTGTGAAACGTAATCAAAATAGACATCATCCCCCACACCTTGAGGTGAAGCGGCAAGCAATAAGATATTGCCGCCCGCTTTCAGTGCTTGAGAGGCAAGATTAAGTCCTTTCTGGGCCTGGTAGAGGCAGATGTCCTTTGGATAGCCCCCGCAACTGGCAACAACGATATCGTATGAATCATCGATACCCACACCATACAGCGCAGCACAGCTTCGAGCGCCTTCCCGGAGTGTGTCCAGCGGACGGCCAACCAGAATCCGCACCACATCTTTATTTGGTGCCATCACAAAATTGATCGAAAGATCAATGCCAACCATCTCGCCGGCTTCATTCAAATCCTCACGGACCGGATTACCGTCAAGAACACCAACTCTGGCATCGTCATGAAACATCAGGCTGTGGTTATGCTCGATGGTTGCTTCTCCTCCGCAGCCGATTACAACCCCTTTGGATCCGCCGGTAAAACCGACGAACTGGTGTGGGTCAATCTGGCCAACAACAATCTTGTAGTCGGCAGTCGCAAAGGCACTGTTCACGAGTACCGGGGTTCCCCGCTCGGTAGTCCCATAATTTACCATTTGACTGTTTATGGCATCATGGGACAGAACCCGGCAGCCTTGAACAATTTTGGGAGGAACAAGCCGCTCGAGTGCTTCCATGTCAACTGGCGGATGTAATCCGCCGCCTACCAGGATCGTTACTCGCTCAGGGATTAAGTCGGGAATCTTGGCAAAAAGCCAGTCAAGTATGAGAGGAAGTACCTTGATTACCGGCAGCGGCCGGGTTTCATCAGGGATGGCAATTGCGACCGTTTCTTTCTCTATGAGTTCCGGCAGCAGATCGGCATTGTTCTCATCCAGATTGGCAAAAGCACTGGTTAACGCCTCTTTAATTGAGGAAACAGGACGAACCGGGTTAGGCTTTAATATATCAACATCTGCCGATTCCGGTAAATCTATGCTGATAGTTCCCTGTCCGTACTTTAACTCAAGCGCCATTTTTCACCTCTTGATTTGAACCCAACTATAAAGCAATTAACAGACCATTTTGAATAAAGAGCTTAAGTGATTAAAATTAATAAATTTTTATCCAGAAAAGCCATGGCGTGCCGAAAAATCAAGCCCACTATTGGGCTTCGTGCCCAATAGTGGGCTTGATTTTTCGGCACGTTGCGTTTATTAAGATGTTGTTAGCTCATATGAATTTAGCGAATACAGGATAATTATGATGAAGTGGAGTACGGAAACCCGTTATAAACTGCTATTGGAAATCAACAATGCTATCGCCACTCGAAAAAGTCGTGAGAGCCTCTTCAATTCTCTATCGAAGGAGCTCTATCGATACTTCGCCTATGATCGACTCAGTATTATTCTCTATGATTCAGACAAGGAACTGATAACCTACTTTGCTGCGGCTGACGGCATACAGCCTGGTGGAGTGATTGCCCACCAGTCAAGACCGCTTGCCGATGGAGCGATTGCCCGTATCGCTATTAACTCCAGACAACCGGCAATTTTCGATGACCTGGGAAAATATACGGATCTGAGTTCAGTGGGAGAGTTGGTTAAGGCAGGCCTTATCTCGACGATGGTTTTTCCGCTTATCGTCCGTGACCGTATCCTGGGAACCATCCATTTCAGCTACCGCAAGAAGCCCAAAGCACTTACTGAATTGACGGAAGTACTGATGGCTACCTCCCAGCAAATTGCCATCGCGGTAGAAAACATGATCGCCTACACATCCCTGAAACACTCACATCAGCACCTTCAGGGAGAAAGAGAATATCTGCTGTCCAGTGAAAGAGATCACCAGGTTGGGGGGTTCTTTTTTGCCTCCGAGCAGATGCAGCAGGTGATGGGGGTTATTCAACAGGTTGCAAATACCGATGAAACAATTCTGGTCACCGGTGAAACCGGCACTGGTAAAGATTACCTGGCCCGGCTGATCCATGAGATGAGCGCCCGGCAGGACCACTTGTTTGTTAAGACCAATTGTCCGGGCTTAACCCCCTCACTGTTTGAAAGTGAGCTTTTTGGTCATGCCAAGGGGGCCTTTACCGGAGCTGAAAGTCAGCGGCTTGGACGATTTGAACTGGCAGATCGTGGTACCATCTTTCTTGATGAAATTGGAGAACTCCCTGTTAACCTGCAGGCAAAACTGCTGCAGGTTCTCCAGGAGAGACAATTTGAGCGGGTTGGTGAGAGCAATTCAATACCGGTTGATGTTCGTATCGTTGCTGCAACGAACAAAGATCTCAGGGCAGGGGTCAGAGACGGGTGGTTCAGGCAGGATCTGTTTTATCGGCTGGAAACTGTAACCGTCAATGTTCCTCCACTGCGTGAACGTACGGAAGACATTCCGCTGTTGATAAAAAATATCAATGAAAGTGAATCCGAGCGAATGAATCGGGAAGCACCTATTTTCACTCGTGATGTTCTTGAACTCCTGTCACGGTATCAATGGCCTGGCAATGTGCGAGAGCTTAAGAACATGGTAAAGCGGCTTATCATTCTGCATCCCGGTATGACAATATATGCAGACGACATAAAGCGAATATTTCCACTCAGTATAACGCCCTCAGAAGAAGCTGATGGCATCAGTACACTGAACCAGGCTGAGCGGAATCATATCATTAAAGCTTTAACCACGACCAAAGGCATGGTCGGCGGAAAAAAAGGTGCGGCCAGTCTGCTTGGAATCCCCCGTTCCACCCTCCAGTATCGCATGAAAAAACTCAATATTAATCCTGTTGATTTTCTTGCCGGCGGCAGACATCAATAACTCTCTGCCTTTGATTCACCGGGCCAGGACCCTGATTTCACGATCCAGCACAGCTGGTACGATCAAACCTTGCTGTGCTGCTCTCTTCCGATTTTCAAGTCGACTCAGCCCGGGAAATCGTGCACCGTCCAGTTCCTGATAAACGGTTGCCAGATCCCTCATTCGACCGGCAAAAGTATTGTTTGACAAAGCAGTACCATCTATGGCCAGAATAACCTGGCCCAAATCCGGTGAATCTCCTTGCGCTTCAAACAGTGAGCTCGCTTCAACGCCGAGTGCGGCTCCGGCCAAACAGGCAGACATGACCTCTACCATCAGGGCCAGCGCAGCCCCCTTGGCACCGCCAATGGGGAGCATGGAACCTTGAAGGGCAACTTCAGGATCGGTCGTTGGTTTACCGTCCGGACCGATTGCCCATCCTTCGGGGATAGATTGACCCTGCTGCTTGGCAGCCAGTATTTTGCCGCGGGCAACCGTCGATACGGCAAAGTCAATTATCAGCGGGTCACCGTCTAGCGGAGCCCCAAATGCAATCGGGTTGGTACCAAGTACTTTCTCTTTCGAACCGGCTGGTGCAATTGCTTTTGGAGAGTTCCCATAAACAAATGATACCAGCCCTCTTCGGGCCAGGTCCTCGCACGGATGGCCTGCCACTCCAAAATGATGAGAGTGGTAAATCGCAGCAGCGGCTATTCCTGTCTTTGTGGCCCGATTTTCGAGCTCGGGCAGGGTAACCCGAATAGCAGGGTAGGCAAAACCGAACCCCGCATTAACACGGATCAGACCGGGTTTTACATCTTCGATGGTTGGCATGGCCCTGCCGTTTATTTTCCCTGTGCGTACCTGTGCCACATACGATGGCAATCTGGAGAGCCCGTGGCCGATATGTCCATCAATTTCACCGCGCACCAGCGCATTACTTACAATTGCCGCATTGGTTTCACGTGTGCCGACAGCGGCCAATGCCCTGTTGCAGAGTTCAGTTGCTTCATCAATACTGATTGTCGTATGAGTATTCATCTATTTTCTCTTCCTTTATAGGTCTTCATAAGATTTTACATAAAGCATTATTATGACTGATGTGTTGAATCCAGCAGAAAGCGCATGTACCTGGATCTTTTCTCACTATAGCATGGGCACCTATGTTCGTGTCAGTTAGCTATTGATTATGTTTTCACTACGTTGTTTGATACCTTCAAACAGTCTCAGTTGTCACGAAATTTGTATTGCCATTTCCAGATTACTGCCATTGCGTTCCTTGTATTTCGTCTGGTGGTCTGGGGAACCAGTTTTAATAGTGCCGAATCAGACAAAAATCATTACCATTGACTGATTCAATCAATATATTAATGGTTTACGTGTTATGCCCATTCATGTTCTGGTTGTCATTCTATCAGCGGCATTTTTACACGCAACATGGAATTATTTCGTAAAACGATCAGGAGACAAACACAGGAGTATGTCATCTGTTGTTCTGGGGCACGCACCTGCCGCATTGGCAGTCATTGTGCTGACACCGATGCCCCATGCTGACTCTTATCCATACATAGTTGCAGGTGCCATGCTGCATACAGGGTACCAGATGTTTCTCCTTAATTCCTATCGTTTTGGAAACCTGAGTTCGGTATACCCTATCGCAAGAGGGATCGCGCCACTATTGGTAGCCAGTTTTTCAATATTTGTTCTTGAGGTAGATTTTGGCGGGTCCCAGTTGCTTGCCATCGCCTTTATCGCGCTTGGGCTCATCAGCCTTGCCTTTGGAGGCACAAAAGGTGTTAAGGAAAGCTGGCACGGTTCGATATTGGCTATCGTTACCGGCAGTTTTATTGCCTCATACACACTGGTTGACGGTCTCGGCGCGCGCCAGGCTGGTAATGCTGTGGGATTTTACGGGTGGTTGTCAACGATAAATGCTCTCATTTTCAGTGTTATCATGAAATGGTCCAAACCCGGGCTCATCAGAACAACGGTGCTTACAGATTGGCGTACCACGCTATTTCTCGGTTCTATCTCTTTTTTGGCCTATTCTCTGGCCATTTGGGCTTTCACTATGGCGCCAATAGCGCTTGTCGCCGCTTTGAGGGAAATAAGTATCGTTTTTGCCCTTTTTCTTGGTATCTTTTTTTTGAAGGAAAAGGTCACAGCAATCAAAATGTTTGCCATCCTGATTATCGTTTCCGGTGTAATGTTAGTCTGTGAATAAAACTGCTGTTTGGTAGAATTTTCCACGTTGTTTTCAGTCTCTGGAAAAGCTCAGCCGTACGTATACTCAGGAAATATCTTTTAACGTCTGGGTTCAGAATTTTGCACGTACGAGCAAATATTCTGAACCCTTTGTTGAGGGGGGGTGCTCGTTATACAATAACAACCACTTTACCCACGGTTCGACCGGTTTCGATCTGCGTATGAGCATCCGCCAGCTCTGCAAACGGGAAAGTTTTTGACACATGGGGTTTAAGTGTTCCGGTTTCGAGCAGTTCTTTCAAAGTGTTCATATCTGCACCGTTCGATTGAACCATAATAAATGAAACATCGATGTTCTGCTGTTCTGCATAGGCCTTCACTTCTTCCGGAAATTCCATGGTGGGCAAAGAAACAATCCCGCCGCCATCTTTCACTACTTTCAGGGAGTTTTCGAGCACCTTTCCACCCATGCCGTCCAGAACAAAATCGATATCTGAAGCAATCTCTTCAAAATTCTGCTCCCGATAATTAATGTGCTCATCAGCACCTAAAGACATCACAAAATCTCTGTTTTCAGCAGAACTGGTAGAGAGAACAGTTGCTCCAAGGTGCTTGGCAATCTGGATCGCGAAATGGCCTACACCGCCGGAACCTGCATGAATGAGAACCCGGTCTCCCCGTTTGACCCGGGGCTGCAAAACCTGAAGGGCGGTCAGGGCAGCAAGCGTGGTAGCCGCTGCGTCTTCAAACGAAATATTTTCAGGCATTTTTGCAAGATGAGCTTCCGGGGCAGCGACATACTCCGCATAGCACTTTCCGTGGCCTGGGAAGTTAACCATACCGAAAACGTTTTCGCCGGGTTCAAACTGGGTAACGTCTCCACCAACGGCCGTAACAGTGCCGGCGATGTCCCAGCCCAGAATAACCGGACGATCAGTACCCACGATCATATTAAGGACCTCTTCAACAGGTCTCACTTTTACATCAACTGGATTGATGCTGATCGCTTTTACTCCAACCAGAACTTCGTCTGCTTTCGGACTGGGTTGTTCGATCTCACCCAGAATAAGGTTTTCAACTCCGCCTGCTTTATTTAGTACATATGCTTTCATGTCGTCTCCTTCTGATGGTTGAGGTGCCCCCATTGATTGGACGGGTGCATATTTCTATGGGGTCAGACTACAGCAACACGCTTTGTCTTTAATTCGCCGTTGGACGGACCATTTAGAAATTCGCGTGAACATACTTTTGCCCAACAAGTATTTAGATAGAAAGATAGAGCCTGGAAGGTATCAGGTATTTCAACTGGATGCTAGAATTGGTTATGAAAAGTAAAAAAATGGCATCTTAAAAGGACATAAAAAATCAGAGATACTTCCTGAAAACGTAATTTTAAGGACAGATCCTTTAATTTAACATTGCCAAACCGAAGGTAATCCATGTTGCCTTTTACTTCAGCTGAAGGTGCTCAGGAAACATGTGAACTTGCCGTTTTGCTTAAATGGTTATGGTTGCCAGTGGAATTTTCGATTCTCTTTCACTGACACACCTGATCAAGTTTGAAATTTGTGGTGGGTTTCAGATGGCAGTATCCCGAATAATTTGTGATAGTCATGAGCAAACTGTCCCAAATGCCAAAATCCCCATTTGTTGGCGATATCTGAAATTAATGTATCGTGGCGGTTTCTAAAAAGATCTCTTTTGACATTATTTAGTCTTCGTGCACGAATATAGCTTTTCG
>RCNC010001321.1_pt1 | contig 16581 bp, 10 predicted proteins | sample 2041301 | NCBI WGS metagenome assembly RCNC01 (sample SAMN09708231, study PRJNA481090) | Marine sediment metagenome, whole genome shotgun sequencing project. | biome: marine sediment; feature: ocean; material: sediment; isolation source: Sewage treatment plant 13A marine sediment (STP13A) ... | reverse complement strand
AAAGGGTGCCATGCTATCGGTGGCAATAAACTGATCGTCCAGATAGAGCGACATCACCACTCCGGGATCGTCATTCACATTGGAAACCTCCACAGGCACATCGGCTGGCTGAGCGCTTACCTGTTCCAATTCCGGGCTTATAAAGGCAATGCGAAGTGTGGAAAGGGTATCTCCTCCCAACTCTCTGTTCACACCAGGACGCCAGGCTGAAATGCCATATTCATAGGCGCCCACATCGGGTCCCTCTCCCAACACCTGATTGGTAATTCCCTCAATATATACTCCCTGGTCGATCAATACTGAATTTTGCTTGGGAGTAAAATCCTGATCTTCTAACTTATTAAATGGGGATATTGGATCAATGATATTGGCCTCAAACTCATTTCCAATCCAGGGACCAGCACTGCTGTAATTGTTGTAAATTTTATTGCCGATTAGCTCACGACCGTTAAGCCAGTTGCCCATGGCCCCACCCACCTGCCAGAAGGAGTTGTTAAAAATGTTGTTGTACCAGTTATCCCAATTCATCTGCACTGCGGTCCAGGTCACATTCCATACCACATTGTGATGTACATCGTATCCTTTTGAATCATTGTCCAGGTAGATCCCTGCTGCTCGTCCATCGGCATAGAAAGGTCCGTAGGAGTCGTGAACCCAATTGTGGTGAACGCTGGTGTTCTTGGAACTCTGGTTCCCCACGGTGTAAAATACTCCCCCATCGTTGTTGATTTTCATGCATCCATAGATGTCATTATACCCAAGCTCGCTGTTGCTACCACTTAAATAGACTCCATCTCTTCCTGTGCCGTACATGGTATTACCGATCACCCTGGTATTTTCACAATTAGACCTGATAAGACCCGAATGGATCCCGATTGTATTAAAATGACGAATGACATTGTTCTGGATGGTATTGTTCCTACTTCCCTTCCAGGAAGCCAGCATGGCTATTCCATTGGCCGATCCATACTCAATCACATTGTTCTCAATAAGGTTGCTGCTGGATTCGATGTTGAAAGCACCATTGCCCATTTGTGCATCGGTATTGTCCAGTTCATCCAGAATCTCCAGGCAATGCCGGAAGGTCCCGTTTCGGATCACGCAATGATCTCCGGTGATATGGACCCTGCCTCCAAAGGCATTGATCCCATCCACATGCACATAACTTACAGCCAGCTGTATGGTATTGACCCGCTTGGCAAGCTCCATCTTTTGAGAAGCAGGATCCGCATTTCCCGGAGCCTGGAAATAGAGGGTGTCTACTGAATCATCAAAATACCACTCCCCGGGATAATCCAGGGCATCCATGGTACCAAAAAGGTAGATGCGCCCTCTGTTTCCATTTCGATAGACGGTGGGATTGTGTGGATTAAAAGGCCAACGGTTTATATCCACTGCATCGAAACTAATAATGTCTGCCCCGGAATTGTAACCTTTGATCTCCCTGGTCCAGCTGGTCCCTGAATGAGCACCCAGGTACCACATATAACCGCCCACCCAGTTCATATCAGGTATGTCCCGGTCCTGGACAGTGGAAGCCGTTCCTCCCTCAATGGGTGAGGCATCGATGGTAAAGCGATTGTCATCCTCATTGTTGGGCCAGCGAGCCCAGTCCATGGCTTTCCCATTGAAATAGAGCATATTTTGCCTTCCAAGGGACATGGAAACAGGTGTTTTATAGATCTCCCCCGTGTGTGGCATCCAACCCTCCACCACTTCAGTGGCGGAGATAAGTACTGAGTCAGAGCCAAATGCTTTGAATACAATGGGCTGGTCAGCCGTTCCTCCCCGCGGAAGACCAAGTACTTCCCGGTAGGTCCCCTCCATAATAAAGCAGGTATCACCGGCAAACAATTGAGTGGCCGCTTTGCCAATGCTTAGAAAGGGAGCATCCTTTGTGCCACTGTTTTGATCGTCACCGTCTTTGGAAACATAGTAATTTGTTCCGCTTAATGAAGAGGATGCCAACGCAAGAAGGATAAGGGTGAAAAAACCTATTCTCATAAAGGAGGAAGCTTATCCAGGGGATAGTCGCCATACTCCCTTACCAGTTTAACGATATAATCGTAGGTCTCACCCGATACTTCTGAAGATACGGAGTGGTCGGACTGGAAGATATAACCACCTCCCTTTGCAGCGTGGAGTTTCCTGAGAACCTCTTCCCTGATTTTCTCCTTATTCCCTTCTTCCCAGACCATGATATTGCTATTTCCACAAAAGCCCATCTGGTGTCCATATTCTTCCCGCAACTTAATCACGTCCATGCCTGCTTTGGCTTCAAGGGGATTGTAAAAATCGATTCCTATATCGATGTAATCCTGGTAAATGGAATTCACATTGCCACATCCATGATAAACCACCATCAAGCCATGATCGTGACAGTAATCCACCATCTTTTTCACCCAGGGCTTAAAATGCTCTCTCCAGTATTCAGGATCGAAAAACATGCCGGTCTTAAAAGCCACATCTCCCCATATTACCATGCCATCCAGCAACCCATCAGCTGCTTCAATCTGAGCCTTGCATATGTCGAGATAGAATTGTCCCACTTTTTTCAATGCAATGGGATACTCATCATAGTGCATCATCATCCACAACATGGCATTCTCCTGCCCAATCAGTCGTGTGAGACATTCAGATATCTCTCCCACAGATCCAAAAGTGGCAAAGTCGGCATGATGCGCTTTCACCCGCTCAATCCAGGCAGGGGTATCTCTCTCAAAGCCATCTCCCACTCCATTGATGTGATCGTCATGGGTTTCAAAATATCTCCTTCGGTCGTAGGGATCGTCAAATTCAAAATCCAAGAGCTTCTGCATGGTATCAACCTCCCATCGCATCATTTCAGGCATGGGAAAATCGAACTTTTTCCGCATGATTACTTCATACCCTGTTTTTACCTGTACTTCAGTTTCATTCTCCACCACTGTCTCAAATTGCCTGATGTGCGGGTCCATGTTGGGATTGGCTACAATCCAATCCAGGTCATAATGGTAATAGGGATTTGCATCGTCGGGTAAACCCAACTCCTTCTTCCATCGCTCCACAAAACTCCCCCAGAAAAATTCACCCATGGGGACCCTATCCGGTTCTTCATTTCTGGCTGCTTTCTGCAGGCGCTCCAACTTCTTAAAGGTAGATTCGGTGCGGCTGTTATCTTCTCTGTCGATGGCTTTAAAATTGAACATTTCGTCTGCGTTTAATTATAAGATCATTAAAAATCGCCATAATGTTGGGATTATTCAATGCCCATGTTACTTATAGCGCATTAAAACCACCATCTGCACAAACGAAATACTATATCTCAATCCAGTTTTGACATTCCTCCCAGCATTTTGATATCCTGCCTGATAAACTCTTCCAATTCCTTGGCAGAAGGAAGTTGGACCTGATATCGGCTTACGAACAACTTATTATCCAATGAACCAGTAGCATATCTGACCGTTGAGGACTTTTTATCAGTACAAAGCACAATACCTACCGGAGGATTATCGGCCTCATTCATTTCTTGGTCTTTATAGTAGTTAAGGTAAAAATTCATCTGGCCTGCATCGGTATGCTTGAACTTTCGAGTTTTTAAATCAATGAGGATTTGACACTTCAGTATGCGATGATAAAAGACCAGATCAACGTAATAATACTCTCCATCGATGGTCAGCCTCTTTTGCCTGGCTTCAAAACAGAACCCCTTGCCAAGCTCCAGCAAGAACACCTGCAGGTGGTTTATAAGTGCTCCTTCCAGGTCGCTTTCAGCATATTTCTCTTTTGGCTCCAGTCCAACAAACTCAAATATATACGGATCTCGAAGGATCCCTTCAGGAGTTAACGGTTCAGCCTGTTTATTGGCATCCAGGATCAATCCCTTTTTATCAGCAGACAGGCCTGTCCTCTCATACAATAAGTTACCCATTTGTCGCTGAAGTTCTTTAACTGACCAGTTGCCTTGGATCGCCTGTATTTCATAGAAAACTCTTTTTAGAGATTCTTAAAGTCTGCATGTTTCAGCTCCTTTTCAGATTTGGCAGTCGGCAACTGCCAAATAGTATCAGGCAATACATATTCCTCTAACACATTGTAGATACCTGGATACACAAGATAGAACTGCCGGCAGTTTCGCAGGTTTCTATCCGATATGCCTTTTATGTTTTTACCACTAAGCCGGATTGTGTGCCTGTTCACAGGCTTGTGTTAGCTGATCAAAATTCATTTTGTGATACCATCATATCTATCTGGGAATCAAATATTGATATCGTAAAGGGCAAAATATCAGCTAACTGTATACCACCATCTGCATAAACGAAATATTTCATATATTAGTGGACTACACTCGAACCAAGCTAAAACTCCAAGAAAAATGAATCCACGTGTCCTATTGCTAACTACAATGATGACCCTCATTGTACTTGGATGTAATCCATCTCAGGATCAGGCGAACACTGAGGCCGCATCCCAGAATAAGATCCTGCCCAATCCCACAAAGGAATATTCGGACCAGTGTTATGTCTGGCTGAAAGAGATGCCAGACTTTTTCAGGGAACGCCACTACCTGGCCGACGGACTGGCGTGGGACAGGCACTCCTACCAGGGGATATATGTATCGGATGATCCCAACAGCATGTTCTACTCAAGGCATTATGTGGGTGAGACCGTATTGCTGTTCAGACCCGATGAGCCGGGTGGTAATATGAACCGGGCCAATATCATCTACCAGTACTCCCTCTCGCAGGGGAATGATGGGGACAATGATCAGAATTGGTTACAGGGGGAATTCAGACCACCTTCTGACTGCAAACAGTGGGTGCTTGCAGCCACTGGCAAATACCGCGGCATCAGGGCTGAAGGGGTCTGGCACTGGCACTGGCCTGAAGGCCGCAACTGGGAAGAGCCCGAGAATCCTCCCGGATATGACTATCCTAATGCTGAGGAATTCAATTATAAATACCCGAAACAAACCGATGGACAACCTGATATGGTGGGTCACGATTACTGGATTGAATCCCCTCCACATGGAAATGATTCACAAGAGCCTTCCCTGGGACTACCAGCCACTGAAAAGCCTGGGAAAACAACGCGTATTACGGATAAAGGATACTTTCTCATAAAAAAGCTCCCTGATCTGCAACAACGTCAGCTGATTCCACCTGGCAATAAAGGAGGAGCTCCCGAAGAGAAAACGGGATTTGATCACTATAATTTCACCGGTGTTTATGTCTCTGAAGATCCGGGTAGCCCCTTTAACAACAGGCCCATCTCGGGTAAATTTATGGCCATCTATAAGCCCAAACCGGGAGAGGACATGACTCCCGATAACTTGCACTGCTCCTATTGGAACCTTCAAACCGGAGATCCGGAAGGGGATCAGATCTGGTGGTGGGGAGAATCATTCCCACCTCGTAAGCCACAGTGGACCCTGAAGGTAGCCACAGGAGAATTTGAGGGACTGTCGGGCATTGGCACCTGGCACGAAAAATGGCCATCTTCTCATAAAAAACCAAACATCCTGGAGGGCTATGATTATGCCCTGGCCTGCGATTTCACATTTGATATGCCTGTAAAGTAACTATCGAAATTACTCTTCTTTAGTCAGCTCAAATTCCTGTCCCCCCTGCCTGAAGATCATATGCTGATCCACGGGAAGGAATTCCATGGTCAAACCTGCCTGCTCGAATCTGAATTTGTCTTTTTCATAAGCTTCCAGCGGAAAAGAAGATTGTCCGCTTGCCTGTCCTACGAGCACGTTTCCCTCTTTGGTGATTGTGATCTTCACTGGAAAGCCAGATGCTCCATAGACTCCAAGGTATTTGTCCAACTCCTCACTTTTCAGAATCAATGAAGGTTCGAATTCTGGAAGCGAATAGTCTTTCCCGAAGTAGATGCTGAGGATTCCAATGAGGATGTCATTCATGGGCATCACCACCCCATTTGTGGTGTAGCTGAAACAAACTCCTTCCTCCCGAAAATATCCCGAACTGGACTGAAATCCATCAATGCCTCCATTGTGTCCCAGGACTCTTTGCTCATAAAAAGGAATCTGAAATAATCCCATTCCCACATTGTTGTTCAAATTGCACATGGCATCTAAAGAGCTTTCAGAAACAAGCTCACCACTAAAAAGGGCAGTATAAAATTGATTCAGATCGGTGGGTGTCGATACTATAGCTCCTGCACCTAGCGGAACGCTCATATCTGTTTCGGTGGCTGGAACCCAGGCCTCACCTCTGGTATAGGAACGGGCTTCATTTTTTTTGGTATGAATTTTACCCCCGTAATAGGTTCGTGAAAGTTTCAGAGCTTCAACAATCCGGTCTGTCAGCACCTCAGGAAAAGAGTTTTTTTCGATCTCTTCGATAATCATCGAGAGCAATACATAGTTGGAATTGGAGTATTCCATCCTTTTTCCAGGCTTAAATACTGTTCCCCCCTCTATTATAATTTGAAGCAATTCTGCCTTTGTCTTAGGCTTTTCCATCCATTCCTGATACTCAGGTGCATTGGTGAAATTAAAAATTCCACTCTCATGTCTTAAAAGGTGCTCCATGGAAATCTCTTTCGAATGGGCAACTCCCGGAAAAAAATTTACCAGTTTTGTATCCAGAGTCAGTTTGTTCTCCTCAATGAGCTGCATGATCATGGTTGCAGTAAAACTTTTTGAGATGGACCCGATTCTATAAGTGGTCGTTGAGTGGGCCAGAATGCCATTTTCCACATCTCCAAATCCTATGGAATTTTGATAGACCTCCACTCCGTCTCTAAAAATAGAAACACTTCCCATTCCCTTCTGATTACTTTCAATCTGTGAAAACAGGCTATCCATTTTTGCTTTATCAAAGTCCTGGGCGCAAAGACTCAGGCTCAAAAGCAAAACAAATGTGCTATAAAGGATCTTTTTCATCTTTAATTCTTGTGTTGATTCATTACATAGTCAAGAAGAGGATCCACTCCTGAAAAATAATCAGCCGAGTTGTAGTAGACTCTAACGTCAGGGGGAATATAATCTTCTTCGATATCCATCAGTGAAAAGTATTTGACACAGTAATTTACATTCACTCCGGAATTGGGAAGGGTAAAGGACTTACTTTCTCCATAGGAGTTGGGACTCCCTCCTGTGGGTTCCCCCACAAGCGTAGCATTGAGGTCCCTTTTTAGATCTCTGGCAGCAAATCGTCCGGATGAAAATGTCCCTCTCGAAATCAAACCATATACCTCCAGATTCTCACGTTTTTGAAGTTCATTGATCAATGGAAGTATTACATTGGAACTACCACCCGTATTTATTCTGATATCCACGACCACTGCTTCGATGCCCGAGCTATCGATGGTATTCCCAATCTCCTCCACAAATTCACCAAAAGGATAATTGGCATCCTCCCTGCATTTATCGTACTGTATATACAAAACCGCCTTATCAATCTCTTGCCACCAGTAATTTTGTTTCTGATTCCTTTGCCACAAAGGAGCGAAAGCTTCTGGAACATAGGCCATCTGCTCCTGACCCATCTGAACCTTCAGTGCGTCGCCATTCTCCAGATTATAGGTGATAAACTCAGAGTTTTGTCCTATTCCTACATGGTTAAGCAGGGAAAAGTGTTGCAGCAAATAAGGCAATTGACTTTTAAGCCAGTATTCATTTTCATAAGAGATATATGGTTCGATCAGTTCATATACCTGCTCAATGGGAACTCCTTCAATGCCCACGATTTTACTTTTGAGGTGAGCGCTGTTTGATTCCCCAATCCCAACGATATAAAGTCCGTCATCAAATATGGCCAGATGAAGCGGAACAGTTGAAAAATCCTGCCCCCGATAAAATGGGATAAGGGTATGAGATACTCCCAGCATGGCCACAATTTTCTGCATCTCCATAACGATTTCCACATTCTCCAAGCCATCTACCCTTTCAATGAGTTGCTCAATGGCCTGATTAAAATCACTTCGGGAAATAAGTTTATCAAAGTCCTTTTGCTTCAAGGGCAATTGTTCCTGGAGGTACTTTAAATCTTCGATCCAGTCATTTTCTGAGGCTGGATCGCAAGCAAAAGAAGAACTCAGAAACAGAAAAATTAAAAGGAATCCAATCTTCGTTTTCATAAGCGTATTAGTTTTCTGTATGCTACCCCATTGGCTGACTCCACCTTCACCACATAGGTACCATCCCGGGTCAACACATCTGAACTGATCTGTATCAGCTCCTGATGGTATTCTTTTGTGAAAATGGTTCTACCCTGCAGGTCATAAAGGGTCACCCTGGTCTGGCCCACTGGCTGCTTCACTCTAATGTTCACATAATCTCCATTGACCGGGTTGGGATAAAGGGTAAAATCAAGCTCTTGTCTGAAAGGTGCAGAGCTGGGTCCTGAATGAAGCGAATCAGCAATGGTTAAGCCGATGCTGTACAGATAGTTCCTCTGATAATAGGTCCGTGGAGGGGCATGGAAATAAGGAGCATGACCCTCGGTAATCCAGCCAGATTTGTATTGATTGGGACTTCCGGAATACCATATATGGTCGGCCGTTGGAACCTCATTGTAGGGTATAACCGCTCCCAAACCGCCACCAGTTCCATCAGCAAAGGCATCCACAAATCCGGTGGCTATGGTCTCTCCTGCTGAAAGAACCAGGGTTGTATCCTGCGTTTCTATAAATGGGAATATATTTTCACCGGGTGCATAAGACTCATTGCTCCTTGTCTCTCCCACAGCCAATACGGTAAAGTCATCCTCACCATTGATCCTCACAATAAATGGTGTGACCGGGTCAGCCTGGGCCTGGGCATAAAAATTAAAATCCCCCACCCTCATATACATCAGGGTATCAGTCAGGTTGGTATATGAATCCGACTTATTGATTACCATGTTGGAAGTCCAGACATCATTGGCTCCAATGGAATCTAATGGATTGCCTAATTCAATCAAGGATCCAGGACTCAGTTCAACCACTGTAAAACTTGATCTTGCAATTGAAGAAGTCAGAGTCTCAGTATCAAAGGCCATAAGCTTCAGGTCATACGCTCCTTCAGGCATGGCCATCAGGGTATCATATTCAGATGGATCCCAACGATAGGGGGCATCGCTTAGTGTAGAGATAAATTGCCCATTTAAAAAGAGGGACATCACCACCTGGTCGCTACCCCCGAACCTGGAGGCTTCCACTTCAACTTCGGCCGGAAAATCATAGACCTCCTCCTGTACCGGCCGCTGAAAATCTACCTCCATGGCTGCACTTAGATCACAACAATCGCATAACTCCCCTATCTCTGTCTGAGTAATCCCAAAGGCAGCAGTCATATGATCCAGAAAATAGACAGGTCTGGTATTGGCAAAGCGAACCATGGTGGAATCATAGTAATTCACCCAGGCATCTTTACTGGAAGGGTAGTTCCATCGCAGCATATGCTCCTCCATTTCCGGGACAAAAAGCTGCTTATAGCCCGGAATCCGGTCTGTGATGGTGGTGGGATTAAATTCATCTTTCAAAAGTTCCATGGCGCGACAAATGAAATCGGCTTTGAACTGCTCATTGTTAGCCATGCTTCTAAATAACAACGTGGACCATTCCGGGTTGGGCCACCTGGTGCTGGTTGAATCGGTGGCTTGACTGAACATATCCAAGTCTGGAAACCGGAAGGAGGCATCCAGGTCGTTCAGAATCCATCTCCACTTGCTCCCAGGGATTTGTGGCTGCCAGTAGGTATGGTTGTTGCCAGGCCAATCGCGGTTGGCCATATAAATCTCAGTGATCACATAGTCCAGATAATTGGAGTAGTCGATCCATTGTCTTACCTGATTAAAATTCTCAGGGACACTCAACTTGTTGTTCCTAACAAAGTTGATCAACTGCCAGTAGTTGTCACTGCTTCCTTCCATGATTTGGCCATTGAACCTCAACATGTTGATGCTATCCTCGTGCACCTCGGGATAAAGAGAGTTGATATAATGCTTGTCGATATAGTCCCGCATGTTATGTACTCCCCAATACTCTCCATTCATAAAAACTACAACCGGCTGGTAGTCTTGAATTTCAAAATCAAGATTCCTTAAATTATCGGCAATAAATGCATCACCAAAGCGGCTATCAAAAGTGGTGATGCTGGATCGCAGAACAATTCGTTTGTACTCGTCCACATCCTTTTTAGGTAATAAGGGATGGGTGAATAATTTTTTCCCATACTCATTCCGGGCATAGAGCCTTAAGGACTTCTGCGGGGCCCTCCGGGAATACTGTCCATGGATTCTCAATCCCCCATCCTGGACGATCACAGCTTCTCCATCTTTCTCGAAATACTCAATATGGACGGGCTTTTCCCATTCAATCCCTCGCTCAAAAAAGTTTCCGGTCCGGTTATTGGTGGAGTCGGCAAACACCCCGGGAACATAGATGCCACTGTCGTAATCAAACAGATTCATGGAATCGGTGATAAAGGAAAAGACAGGAAGAGTATACCTGTCAGCTCCCTGTGGATCTACAAAGAAGGTGGCACTGTATACCGGACTGGTAGCTACTCCATCCTTAAAACTCCTGCACTTTATTACCGTGGCTTTTTTAACGAGTCCAACAGGAGGCTCCCAGTCTGTTATCACATTAACTGGCGGTGGCTGTGTGGTAAGGATGGTGCTTATCACATTGGGATCATTATCGCGGGTATCCATGTAGATGGAATCGCTCAGGAGATTTGAGCTCTCGCTGGGCTCGCTCCCATCCAGGGTATAATATACGGGCATTTCTCTTTCAGAATGGATCTTCAGATAGAAGGGCTGGGTGTGAAAACCCCTTTCGTGGGAAAAGTAGAGTGCATTGCTGCTGTTGTTGGAAAACCCGGGTGAGGGATGATGGAAAACCTTCCAGACATCAGAACCATCCATATCCCTTCCAAAAGATTGGTCTCCCTTCAACTCCACTGAGTCCACTGAATGAATTAATCCATCAGTTTCATGGGATAAATAGAGTTTCTCACCTCCAGAGGAAATCTTAAAATTGGCATGAAACAGGGTGTCGCGGTCCGAAGCAAAAATTAATAGGAACCCTCCTGGATCAAGTCCAAAATCGGGAATCTTCCACTCCTGGAGCTCGGCCATATCATCCGACATAAAGTAGCTACCCAGGTTAACCGTCTCGCTTCCCCGGTTATAGATCTCGATCCAGTCGGGATTTCCCCCGAACTCATCTTCGATGGTCAGATCGTTATCAGACATGATTTCATTAATCACCACATCCTGGGCAGTCACCATTTGAATGGAATGAAATAGCAGGAATAGTAGAAGGAAAGAGAGTCGCGATTTGGGGCGCATGAGCAAGGATTTCTATTTGATCAGAGACCATAGATACTAAAAATCCGAAAACAGGGTTGCATCATGTTACCTCTATTTCAGAGAATTCACCATTTGAACCAAATGAATTACATTTAGGGTATACAATACGACCTATGATCCCGACTATATTGCGACAAGTCTCTCTGCTTAGAATAGGAGTTTTGCTTACCACCCTTGCCGTGGTTTCATGCAAACCCTCAGATCAAACCCAACATCCGAATATTATCTACATACTGGCCGATGACCTGGGTTATGGAGATGTATCCTCCTATAATTCTGAAGCCGCCTGGCTTACCACCCACATAGACAGGCTGGCAGAAGAGGGAATGATGTTCACTGATGCGCATACCGGTTCGGCCGTCTGCACACCCACCCGCTATGGGGTATTAACCGGAAGGTATGCCTGGCGAACCAGGTTAAAAAGCGGAGTTCTTTGGAGTTGGGACAGGCCTTTAATTGAATCCCATGAAACCACCGTGGGGAAGCTTTTACAAAAGCATGGATATGTGACAGGCTGCATTGGAAAATGGCACCTGGGATTGGGATGGCAATTTTTTGATGCCGGCACAGACAGCGCTGATTTTTCTAAACCCCTTACAGCCGGGACAAACTCCATGGGCTTTGATTACTTTTATGGAATCACGGCTTCCCTGGATATTCCTCCCTATGTCTACATTGAGAATGATCGATCCACCGTGGTCCCCACAGCATACACCGAAAACAACTCAAAAATGGGTTGGTGGCGCCGGGGACTTACCGGAAGCGATTTTGAACATGAACAGGTTCTGCCTCACCTGACTGAAAAGGCCGTTTCTTTCATTGAGCAGCAATCCAAAAATCCAGATGGAAAGCCCTTTTTCCTCTATTTCCCTCTACCAGCACCTCATACTCCCATTCTTCCCCTTGAAGAGTTTAAGGGAAAAAGCAAGACAAATCTCTATGGGGATTTTATGCTGCAGGTGGATCATACGGTGGGAGAAATCCTGAAAGCCCTGGACAGGCAGGGAATCACCGAGGAGACCTTGATTATCTTTACCAGCGACAATGGGTGTTCTAATCAGGCGGACTTTGACGATCTGGCTACCTTTGGTCATGATCCCAGCTACCACTTCCGGGGGCATAAAGCCGATATTTTTGAGGGTGGTCATCGGGTGCCTTTTGTGGTGAGATGGCCAGGCAAAGTTGAGCCCGGATCATCCAGCGCCCAGATCATCTGCCTCACTGATCTGCTGGCCACCGCAGCAGCCATTGTGGGAGATACCCTGGCTAGCAACGCAGGCGTGGATAGCTATAACCTTTTGCCGGCCCTTTTGGATGGTCAGATGGAACAGATCAGGGAAGCTACCGTGCATCACTCCATAAATGGATCCTTTGCCATTCGAAAAGGAAAATGGAAATTGATTAACTGTCCGGGGTCCGGTGGTTGGAGTGTGCCAAAACCCGGATCACCTGAGGAGGCAGGACTGCCTCCCATTCAACTCTACGACCTGGAATCTGATGCAGGGGAAACCAGGAACCTGGTGGATGAATATCCTGAAATTACCAGCGAGTTAACGCAGCTTCTCGAGAGTTATATTCAAAAAGGGAGAAGCACACCAGACCCTGGGTATGTAACGGAATCAGGCAAAATATTTATGGTAAAGCTTGATAAATCTTTGGGGGCCAGCATTCATAAAGTTACTGTGGAAACCAGAGAATTTGAGATTGTTAACGACACCTATGATCTGGGGGAAGTGGATCCTGTCGAGCATATTTTTCTGGGCGATCTGGATGGGGATGGATTTGAAGAAATCTATATCACCACCCGGTCTGCGGGTTCAGGCTCATATGGCAGCATCTATGGCATTGCCTCTAACAACGATAAAAGTGTTTCAGAAATATATGTGCCTAAACCAAGTGATCTGCCGGATAAGGCATCATTTTTTCAGGGTTACCGCGGTCACAATAAATTTCAAATTGAAAATGGAGTGCTGGTCAATGAATTTCCGGTATATGCAGAATCCGACACCAATGCCAAACCCACCCTGGGCACAAGGAAGGTATTCTATACCCTTGATCACGGAGAAGCCTCCAGAATCCTGACACCAGAAAAAGCCGTTTATCATGAATAAGATAAAAACCTGTGTCCTTGCGTTCTTTCTGGTGCCATTGTCTATGGAGGCACAGCAACTGGATTGCACCGGAGGACGCTATATGGATCATATCTATGCAGAGGTAAGTGTAATAAAAGACTTACAGTATGGAGAGGCCACGACCATGGCAGGAAAATCCCAGGCCTTATTGCTGGATTTTTATGAGCCTCTTGGGGATAATCTTGAGGAGCGACCTCTGGTCATCATAGCTCATGGAGGAGCCTTTGTGAATGGAGATCGGTCACAAACAGCAGAGTTTTGCGTGGATTTTGCGGAGAGAGGCTATGTCTGTGCCAACATTGAATATCGTTTGTTGGATAGTCTGGTTTTGGATTCAATTGGCTTAACAGAGGCCATATTTATGGCCATTAATGACATGAGGGCTGCCGTCAGGTACTTCAGAGAGGATGCCAGCAACTCTAAAGAATATGGAATTTCCACTGATCACATATTTGCAGCCGGTATATCCGCAGGTGCAATTATGGCCAGTCATGTGGCTTTTCTTGATACACTGGATCTGGTTCCAGAATATATCCAAACCATCATGGATAAGCATGGAGGTTTTGAGGGAAACAGCAGTGAGAATACGCAGTTTTCATCCGAAGTAAATGGTCTACTCAATTATTCAGGGGCTCTTGTTCGCAGTCATTGGATTGATGCCGATGATGTGCCGGTATACAGTGCACATGATGATTTGGATCCAGTGGTTCCATGCATTTACGGTTCCTCGAATCTCCTACCCTTTCCAAGCTATTTGTATGGCAGTTGTGACATGAAAACAATGGCCGACCAGATGAATGTGACCAACAAGCTCTATCTGGTTTCGAACAGCACCGGGCATGTTTCCTATTTTCTTAATGACAGCACCAAAAAAATAGTTCTTGATGAATCGGCTGATTTTTTAAGCTCCATAATTTGTGAAGGGACCACCGAGGTCACTGAAGAGATGTCCGTTAATCCCTCAGGAATATTAGTCTATCCCAATCCATTCAGGAACATTCTGAATATCCAGTCGGAAGCAAGGATCCAGGAGATAACAGTGACAGGCATCACCGGACAAATTTTCCTCCAAACAGACCAATCCTCCGGGAATAAGCTGGAATTGAGTAAGCTCCCCAGTGGGCTCTACCTGGTTCGCGTTAAAACGGAAAAGGGCATACACATACTTAAGGCACTAAAAATCAATCTTTAGTTGATTTTCAATTGCTTGATTTTCATCCAGGAAATTGGACATTGTTACACCAAGAAGTCGTATGCCCTGCTCCTGAATATCTTTGGTGGGTAGCAAGCTCGTTACGACTCTATCTACATCACTTTTTTTGAAACCCTTATTGATAGTATTACTTCTTGTAATGGTACTAAAATCGGCAAAGCGGAGTTTCAGGGTAACTGTCTTTCCTGTTTTCTCTTTGGCCTCGCATCTTTTCCACATGATATCAATTATAGCATCAAGTTTCTCTTGTACCTCTTCAAGGTCTGTCAAGTCTGTTTCAAAGGTCCGTTCAGCACCAATGGATTTGCGTTCCCGGTAAGAAACCACCGGACGTTCATCTATGCCACGTACCACATTGTAAAAGTAGTTGCCCGCTTTCCCAAAATTCTTTACCATATCTTGAAGAGAGAGCAGCTTTAAATCTCCCCCTTTGAAGATGTCCATCCTATGCATCTTTTCCTCTGTCTTTTCTCCAACTCCATGAAACAAGCCTACCTCCAGATTTTCCAAAAATGTCTCGGCATCCTCAGGCAAGATCAGGTAGAAGCCATCTGGTTTATCCATATCAGACGCAATCTTTGCCAGGAACTTATTATAGGATACTCCGGCAGAGGCTATTAAACCAGTTCTCTCGTTTATTTCTTTCTTGATTTCCCTGGCTATTAAAGAAGCAGATGTGGATCCTTTCTTAGCTTGTGTTACATCCAAATAGGCCTCATCAAGGGACAAAGGTTCCACTAAATCGGTATATTCATGAAAGATGGTATTGATATTTACTGAAACTTCTTTGTAGACTTCAAAGCGGTGCGGCACAACAATCAGATGAGGGCACTTTCGCAAAGCTACTGCCATTGGCATTGCAGAATAAACGCCATATTTCCTTGCTTCATAACTGGCTGCTGCTACCACAGAGCGAGGTCCACGATGCCCAACAGCCAAAGGTTTGCCCTTGTATTCGGGGAAATCTCTTTGCTCCACAGAAGCGAAGAAAGAATCCATATCCATATGAATAATCTTCCTCATTTCATGGCCTTTTCAAGATCCTGCTTAAAACCAACCGGACTGGCACGATGTACGCGAAGACTTTCACACCCATTAAACGACAGAAAAGATACGAGTTCTTTAGCCATGCCAAATGCAAATCCATCTCTATTTCTGAGACCAGGTTCCAATACCAGGTTCAAAATGTGTAAGACTGATTCTTTCCTGTCTGCCTTGCAGTCCATACGGGCAATCAGGTCGCCTTTCCATAAAATGGGCAAACTAAAGTAGCCGAATTTGCGTTTGTTTTGCGGCAGGTAGCATTCAAGCTGATAATCAAAGTCGAAAAGTGCCTGGGTGCGCTTGCGCTGGATCAGTAGATTGTCGAAGGGTGACAAAATTTTGAGCTTACTCCGGGACAAAGGTTTATTCAAGAGCTCCAGTGTGGAGGGTAAGGCATAATATGTATCTCCACGCACCCGAAGTTGAAGCAATTCTCCATTCAGGGTCATCTCCTGTAAAGAAGATGAAACTATGCCCCTGGTATTTTTTAGGAGATAAACCATCTCCCCGACCTGTCCCAATCCGTTAGCCTGCAAATACCGTTTAATCAAAAAACGAGCATATTCGTCTGAATCAGGCATCGAGGTATCCATATTTTCGGGTAGCACTCTTTCGCTCAGGTCATAGACTTTATGGAAATTTACCCGGTATGGAATCATCAAATCTCCCTGCATAAATAGAATTTCCAATGCTTGCTTGGCGGGCTTGCTACCCCATTCTCCAGGATTTTTCCCTGTATGATCAAAATCTTTAGCCATCAAAGGGCCTTCGGAAGCAATGCGTTTGAGCACAGCATTCATCAGCTGCTTATCACGATGATACCAAAATGTCTCATTCCCTTGAGTAATTGCCTGTTTGCGGGGTAAACTGTAACGGAAGTCCCGCA
>RCNC010001320.1_pt1 | contig 16582 bp, 9 predicted proteins | sample 2041301 | NCBI WGS metagenome assembly RCNC01 (sample SAMN09708231, study PRJNA481090) | Marine sediment metagenome, whole genome shotgun sequencing project. | biome: marine sediment; feature: ocean; material: sediment; isolation source: Sewage treatment plant 13A marine sediment (STP13A) ... | reverse complement strand
ACCCGGACGGCCCTTTCGAAAGTTTAAGAGGTGGGGTCGGTTAGATGGTTTCCCGATCCACTCGGGCGGGCCTTGCCGCCAAGGGTTGCCTTAGCTGGCGACCTCCCAAGCTGTTCCGACGCCTCTCTCCAATACCTTTCTTGACACTGGATCACCTCCTTCCGATTTGTTTCTGCTATCGTGATTCTTGCACGGGTTCGCAAAATCACCAAGCAAAAAAATCAGATCAGTTACGCGGATGCCGTCATCCGCTTAACAATGAGGCGAAACGGAATAAGAGACAATAATCCAAGGGAAAGTTTGACCATCCAATCAGCAAGAGCCAGTGACATCCACAGGGGAGCCGCTGGCCCCAAACCCAAAACAGGAAGGATTTCATTTGCCCAACTGATGTCGTTTGTCGGTTCGAGAAACGCCATCTGTGCCGAAAACGCGATGGTAAAAAACAACACTGTATCCACAGTCGATCCCAATAGGGTAGATGTCAGTGGGGCCTTCCACCAAGCCCTGTCGCGCAGCATGGAAAAGATTGAAACATCAAGAAGTTGCGCCGTCAGGAACGCGATCCCAGACCCAAGCGCAACCCGAAAGGTGACCAGCGGCCCAAACTCTCCCATGATCTGTGTGCCGACCAGTGAGCAGAAAATACCTACAATGAATCCTACAAAAACAACACTCCGCGCGGGCCCGGCACCATAGACCCGGTTCATGATGTCCGTCACCAGAAAGGCAAGCGGATAGGTAAACGCACCCCAGGTCAGCCATTGGCCAAACAAGTGCTGTACAAGAATGTTGGAGGCCACAACAATTGTGGCCATAGCTAGAACGCCGGGAAGATGTGCGCGATTCATTTCTTATGCCCGTTTTGTCAAGGTTGCGGCGACTTGGTCTGCGCGCATCGCAGACTGGCGGTCTTTAGGTGCATTGCGTGCGGATAACAAGTCAGTCGAGGATTATGTATTCGACGATCTCGCTGCGCAGGGGCGCGAGGAAGTTGTTGTCGGAAACCATCGTCAAGCGGATGCGCCGTTTAGTGTCCCTCCAGACCGCCAGGCCTTCGAGGTTGCCATGTCGGCCAAGTGGAGTTTCGAGCAGGATTTCTATCTGGTCCAGCCCATCTTCCGTGACAGTCATGGCCCGCACGCGGCTGCGAAAGCCAAAGGGGTAAACGTCACGTTCCAACAAGTAGAACCGCCCGTCAGGTCCAAAATCACCACCGACCGGGACAAAGCGTCCGTCAAGCGGCAGAGTGAAGGGTTGATCCCACTTGCGGTCTGGAAAGCGGCGATAAACCAGCGCCTCCCACGCGCCATTGGCGACGCCTTCGGGTATCGTATAAAGTGTGCCAGCTGCGTCCACAGCCACCAATTCAAGCCCGCCATTTTCGGGCAGGGCGCGCCAGGCGCGGGTATAAGATGGCCACTTGGCATCGCTTTCCAACGTGTCATAGCGCAGGATGCGCTGGGCATGTTCAAACGAAACATTCAAACGGCCCTGCGCATCCAACGCCAGCCCTTCGGCATCGGTGTGGGGGAACTCGCGAGTGTTGCCGTCTTTGTCCACCAGCGGCAGGTCAGAGACATCGACCATGCCGGTCAGTTGCTCTTCTTGCCGCAGCAGTTTGCCAGTCATTAAGTGACCGCGATCCGTGACGAGATAAAAGCGCTGCCCGTCATCTGAGATTTCAATGCCTGAAAACCCACCAAACCACGCCGCGTTGCCGTGCAACGACAATGCGCTAACAAATTCGGCAGGCTGGACTGGTGGCGGTGCGGGTGGCTTGAACCACAGCCAGGGGGCTGCCGCCATCACGCAAATCAGCGGGATTGTAAAACGGCGGCGCATTGCTTGGGCAAATCAGCTAGTATATATTCGCGCCTTGGTTTTGCTTTTGGTGCGTTAGGGTCAGGCGGCGGTGGGTTCAGGATGTTGTTGACCCATTGCTGCGCATCTGCACATCCATCGCCTTTGGGCGGCGATGCCTGATCGACACATCCGCGCGCTCTTTTAGGGCAGGCCAGCCTGACGTGGAAATGATAGTGATGTCCGTACCATGGCCGTATTTTGCGAAGCCATGATCGATTGCCTTTCGCATCTTTACACATCTGAACCTTCGCCCCGGGGAACACAAAAATCCGCGCAACACGCGGATCTTTCGCCGCCGCCTTGAGGATCCGATGATGTGCCCGGCTCCAATCTTTGTTCACATAGGCACCTTTTGCCCGCTGCATAGAAATGGAAGAAATATTCTCGCGCTGTTTGGAGGATAGATTGATTCGGCTGGTCGGCAGCATCCAGATGTCTATATCCAGCCCAATCTGATGGCTCCGATGCCCACTTAGCATGGGTCCGCCTCGAGGTTGGCTGATATCGCCAATATAGAGACCCTTCCAACCGGGCTGCTTTGCCGCAACTTTGCTTAGCTTTTCGATGAAATCAATGGCTTCCGGGTGGCCCCAGTTTCGATTGCGCGACAGGCGCATTGCTTGCCATGTTGGCCCAGACTCTGGCAATTGCTCAGCCCCTGCAACACAGCCTTTTGCATAGCTCCCAAAAGGAGCAGGAGAATGTTCAGAAGCATCTTTCTTGGCACCGAATTGCTGCTTGGCAAGCTTTTCTGCGGTGACGGAAGTCGCCGCCACGCCAAATGAGAGGATTAGACCGAGGACTGCGGTGATGCGAACCATATTTGCTTGTCTCCACTGGGGTGAACCCAGCGTAGCAGGATTAGACCGATGACGAAAAGCACAATCACGGGCGAAATTCCCAATCGGGCACTGCCGGTCGTGTAAGTCACCGCCCCGATCAGGGCAGGCGCCAGAAAAGAAGTTGCTTTTCCCGAGAGGGCGAACAATCCGAACGCTTCGGTCGGACGGTCCGGGTTGGCGTGCCGCACCATCATCGATCGGGATGCCGCGTAGAGCGCGCCGCCCGCACCACCAATGGCCGCGCCGCACACATAAAAGATGATATCGGGCAAGGCCGAGTCAGGTGCCAATGGGACGCCGAACAATTGTTCACGCGACATGCCAACAATCACACTGCACACCGCAATCAAAACCCAGATTGACGTTACTATTACTGGTCGCGGACCATATGCCCGGTCAGCCCGACCGCCCAAGAAAGTAACAACTGCCGCTGTAATCGCGCCCACAATTCCAAACACGCCGATCTGGATGATCGACCAGTCCAGCACCAGCGTGGCATATACTCCGCCAAATCCATAAAGTGCATTAAGCGCATCGCGATAAAACATCGATGACGCCAGAAAAGCGGCGAGGCTTTTGCGTTTGAGAACGGTTTTGAGGGTCTTGCCCAGATCGGAAAAAGCAGCTGAAATCGAGGTGGAGGCGGCCTTGTGACTGGGCGCCTCGCGCACCCACATAAAAAACGGAATCATGAAAAGCAGATACCAGATTGCGGTAAACGGACCGACAAATCGTGTTCCTTCGCGCGCCTCTGGGTCGAGACCAAACAGCGGATCGAGCCCGATCAGCGTCTTGCCGCTCTCATTCTCGGAAAAAAGCAGCAACATGATGAACAGGGAGACAACACCACCCCAATATCCAACCGCAGCCCCAGAGCCTGAGATGCGTCCAACTTCCCTGTCATCGCCCAGAGAAGGCAGGATCGCGTTGACAAAGATCAACGCGTATTCCGCTCCGATCATGGCTATGCCGAAGCTGATGAGCGCGCCCCACAGAAACGATCCATCTGGCAGGAGATACCAGATGCCGCAGGTTCCGACGACGTAGAGAACCGAGAAAGCAATGATCCACGGCATCCGGCGCCCGGTACCATCCGCAAGCGCACCGAGCACCGGTGCGGTGAAAGCAATGACCAGCCCTGTCGCGGTTTGACCCAATGACCACAGGCTTTGGGCGTTTGCATCGGCTTCTGCTTCGGCTAATCCGGTTGCAAGAAAATAGTTAGCAGCGACCGCAGCGAAGTAGGGACCAAAGATGAAAGTCAGGAGCAGAGTGTAAAATGGTTGTGTCGCCCAATCAAAGGCCATCCATCCCCACACCCGCTTTTGCAGTGATACCTGTGTCATGAGCTGCGCCCTGCCTGTTTCGCGCATTAAGAACAGGTGCACGATAGTGGCGCAAGCCAAGGATTTGCGACCCTCTTGCTCTTTCTAAACCGGACGCTTAGGTGCAGATGCACGGCACTTAGAGGAGAGACCCACCATGTTGGCCATTTACGGACCGCTTCAGTTGATTCTGGGTTTCGTTTACTTTGTAATGATTGCTCACATCATCATGAGCTGGCTCATCAACTTTCAGGTTCTCAATCTGCATCAGCCGGTGGTCGGACAGATATGGCAGACGCTTAACCAATTGCTCGAGCCGATTTACCGACCCTTGCGCAAGGTTTTACCCAACACCCACCCGCTTGATCTGGCGCCGCTGGTCGCGCTGATTATCGTGATCTCGTTGCGGGCCTATGTTCTGCCGGTCATTTTTGGCTTTGCATAAAGCACGTGCCCTCTTGTTCACCGAATCTTAGTGTGGGATTGTTCTGACCAAGAGCAGTCTAAAAAAACATACAGGGTTCGAAATGACAGGCGCTGCCACGTTGTTAAAGGACGTTTTTGGCTTTGATGCCTTTCGGCCCGGCCAGCAAGACATTGTCGAAGCGGTGACGGCTGGTGAAAACGTGCTTGCCATAATGCCAACAGGGGGCGGCAAATCCCTGTGTTTCCAATTGCCAGCTTTGATGCGCGAAGGGGTCACGGTTGTGATCTCACCGTTGATTGCGTTGATGCGCGATCAGGTGCGCGCTCTGCAAGAAGCAGGCGTTTGCGCAGGCGCCCTGACGTCCGGCAATACAGACGCAGAAACCGACGCCGTTTGGGAGGCGCTTGAGGCGGGAAAGCTGAAGCTGCTTTATATGGCGCCAGAACGTTTGGCAGCGGGGTCGGCGATGGGCATGCTGCGCCGCATAAATGTGACCATGATCGCGGTCGACGAGGCACATTGCGTCAGCCAGTGGGGCCACGATTTCCGCCCCGACTATTTGCGCATCGGAGAGTTGAAGCGGTCCTTGAACGTGCCATTGGCGGCGTTTACGGCGACTGCAGACGCGGAAACCCGGCAAGAGATCACTGAAAAGCTGTTTGATGGCATCACACCGCGAACTTTCCTTAGAGGTTTTGATCGGCCCAACATCCATCTTGCATTTGAGTCCAAGGACAATCCACGGCGCCAGATTCTTGACTTTGCAGCCGCCCGTAAGGGGCAATCGGGTATCGTATATTGTGGCACCCGTGCCAAAACCGAAGGGCTGGCAGGCGCATTGCGCGAGGCGGGGCATCTTGCGTGCCACTATCACGGCGGGATGGACGCCGAGGATCGCCGCATTACCGAACGTCGCTTTCAGCAGGAAGACGGGTTGATTGTGGTCGCGACGGTTGCCTTTGGCATGGGGATCGACAAACCGGATATCCGCTGGGTCGCGCACGCCGACCTGCCCAAATCTATTGAGAGTTACTATCAGGAAATTGGCCGCGCGGGCAGAGACGGCGCACCGGCGGAAACGCTGACCTTGTTCGGCCCAGAAGATATTCGCCTGCGGCGCACCCAAATTGACGAAGGGCTGGCTCCGCCAGAAAGGCGCTCTGCCGATCACGCGCGCCTGAATGGGCTATTGGGTCTGGCCGAGGCACTGGAATGTCGTCGCAAGACTCTTCTTAGTTATTTTGGAGAGAGCGACATTGCCTGCGGGCGGTGCGATCTTTGCGACACACCTGCAGATGTATTTGACGGGACCATTGCTGTGCGCAAGGCATTGTCTGCCATACTACGAACCGATGAGTGGTTTGGTGCCGGACATCTGATTGACATTCTCACAGGCACCGCGACGGACAAGATCAGGCTGCGCAAGCACGATCAGTTACCCACCTATGGTGTGGGAACCGAATACGACAAGCGGGGCTGGCAGGCGGTGTTCCGTCAGATGATGGGCCATGATCTGGTGCGTCCGGATCCTGAACGCCACGGCGCATTGCGCATGACTGACAAGGCGTTGCCAATCCTGAGGGATCAGGCGACGATCAACTTGCGCCGCGATACGATCCGAAAAGCCGCCGCACAACGTAGGCCTGCGATCAAAATGCTGGTGTCAGAAGAAGATGCACCGCTGCTGTCCGCGCTCAAGGCCCGCCGCCGGGCTTTTGCGGAGGCTGCCAAAGTGCCTGCGTATATCATTTTCACGGATCGGACCCTGATTGAAATGGCCGAGAAGCGGCCCGCGACATTGGACGCGATGGCCGGTATCGGCGGTGTTGGCGCAAAAAAACTTGAGCGTTATGGCGCAGCGTTTCTGGAGGTGATCACCGGGGCCAGTCAGGAGATGCACCCAATGCGTCGCAAATTGGCTGGACGACCGGCGGGTGATCTCTTTGATCGACTGCTGGAAGCGCAGGCCGATCTGGCGCGTGGCAATGGCGGAATTGACAAACCGCTAAGCTGTTCGGCATCGCTATTGGCCAAAGTTGCAGCGAACCGGCCACAGGACGAACAAGCAATGGAGCGGCTTTTGGGCGAGCGTCGTGCCGAACGATTTGGCGGCGCATTTCTGGACGTATTGCGTGCGGCGGGCTAGGTCTGCAGCTCATAAACAAGAGGATGTATCATGCTGGTGGTGATTTCGCCTGCGAAGCGACTGGATTGGGCAGAGGTTTCGACTATACCGACAACGCCTGATTTTCAGGAAGACGCGGTGAGACTGGTACGCACGGCCCGCAATCTGGGTCTGGGTGATTTGCAGAAACTGATGGATCTCAGCCCTGATCTCGCGCGACTGAATCGGGATCGTTTCCGACGTTTTGCGACCGAACCGGCGGCAGAGGACACGCGCCCTGCGGCGCTGGCTTTTGCCGGGGACACGTATCAGGGTCTCGAGGCCGCAAGTCTTGACGCTGATGAGGTGGCCTATGCGCAGGCGCATCTGCGCATATTGTCCGGGCTTTATGGCGTGCTGCGCCCGTTGGACGCGATCCAGCCTTATCGGTTGGAAATGGGCAGCAGGTTAAAGACCCGACGGGGATCAAATTTGTATCAGTACTGGCGCGACGAGTTGTCCAAGGCGCTGAATGCGCAGGCCAATCAGACTGGAAGCGACGTGCTGATCAATTGTGCCAGTCAGGAGTATTTTGGCGCTGTTGATCTCAAAGCCCTGAAACTACGGGTCGTGACCCCAATGTTCATGGAGGACAAATCAGGTGCACCTAAAATTGTGAGTTTTTTTGCGAAAAAAGCGCGCGGCGCAATGGCCCGTTTCATTATACAAAGGCGGCTCAGCACTCCCGATGCGCTCAGAGACTTTGATAGCGGCGGTTACAAATTTCAACCAGATCTGAGCGCGCCCGACAAACCAGTATTTGTACGGCCCTATTCGGCGGCCTGATGTAACTCTTGCATCGGCGGAACCGCTTCAGCGGGGCAAAACTCGGCGATTTTACCGTGGATGGTGGCCTTGCGCAGGGGTTTGGTCAGATAGTGATCCAAGCCTGCCGCCAGAATGCCCTGTTCATCCCCATCCATTGCGTGCGCGGTCAGCGCCACAATCGGGATGTGCGCGCCACTTGCCGCTTCAAGTTTGCGAATTTCCTGCGTAGCCTCTTTCCCGTCCATTTTTGGCATCGAGATGTCCATAAAGATCATATCAGGAGCAAAGGTCTGAAAGGCTTCAACGGCTTCGATGCCATTGCCGGCAAACTTGAGATCGATGTTCAAATCCTTGACCATTTTTCGGAACACCAACTGGTTGGTTTTGTTGTCCTCTGCTGCGAGGACACGCATCAGTCGGCTTTCTACGAGCTCGGGCTGATTTTCACGCTCTGACATTGCGAGGTCCGACGTGGTCGGTTCCGGCAGCACCCCTTCCTTTATCAACTCCTCAAGCCGAGCAAACAGATCGCGCCTTGGCAGTGGCTTTTGCAGGATGGCGTGCAAGTAGGCCTGCGCCGGGTCCATCTCGGCAAAGCTCGGATTCGGACTCAGTAATATGATAGGCACCTGGTTGCCTTTCGCGCGGATCGCGGCTGCCAGTTCCAGACCATCCATGCCGGGCATGTTGTGATCTGTCACAACAAGATCAACAGTTGAATCTAATGCAGCAAGAGCAGCAGCGCCACCGTCACAACTTGTGGTGCGGACACCCAATTGCCCCATCTGTTTTTGCAAAATTTCGCGATTGGCCGCCAGATCATCGACGATCATGGCATGTTTCAAACGGCCGGTCAGATTCGGTGGCTGAGACTGAACATTGCCGGACAATGGCATGCTCAGATTGAAACCAAAGCACGAGCCAACGCCCAGTTCGCTTTCAACCCAGACCTTGCCACCCATCAACGAGACCAGACGTTGCGAGATGGCAAGCCCGAGACCGGTGCCTTCAAACTGGCGGTTCTGTTCGTCTTCAACCTGATTGAACTCGCCAAAGACAAGGCCGACTTTGTCTTCCGGAATGCCAATGCCAGTGTCCAGAATGGCGATATGAATCTGACTATTTTCGCTGGAAGGGGCGGGTACACCGGTCACGCGCACCATCACGTGACCCTCGGAGGTGAATTTGACTGCATTGCCCATCAGATTGGTCATGACCTGACGAATGCGGCCCGGATCGCCAACAAATTCTGTCGGTAGGAAGAGATCATAATCCACCAGCAGATCGATGCCCTTTTCGCGGGCAGAGGGCTGCAGCAGCATCATGACTTCGTGGACACACCTTTCCAGATCAAAAGGTTCGGGGTGCAGGACCAGTTTCTCGGCCTCGATTTTGGAGTAGTCCAACACATCATTGATGATCACCAACAGCGCCTCACCAGAGTTCCTGATTGTGTTCACATATAGCTGTTGCTCTTCGGTCAAACTGGTATCGCCCAGCAATTCCGCCATGCCCACAACACCATTCATAGGTGTCCTTATTTCGTGGCTCATATTGGCAAGGAACGCAGATTTTGCCCGGTTTGCGGCTTCGGCATTGGTGCGGGCTTCTTTCAACTGGCGCTCATATTGGACCGAGGCGGTGATGTTGAGGCCCAATGAGACGATGTCACCACCGTGACCGCGCCTGTCGACCAGCTTGACGAACTGCCCGTTCCACAATTCAACAACGATCGGTTCTGGCAGGGAACTTTGCCAGCGGTCAGTCATCATTGTGCGCCAATGGTCGGCCGTCATGTTACCCGTGTTGACGATCCCCTCTTCGGTCAGAAACTGCAGGAGGCGTATATAGCTAACTCCCGGCTCCACCTCTTCCAGCCCATCAAAGATCGATAGATACGCTGCATTAGCTGCAACCATCTCGCTATCAGCATCAAATACTGCAAAACCATCCTCGATTGTCTCAACTGAATGCCACAGCCGCCGCTCTGCAATCTCTACTTTCTTATGGGCCACGGTCAGGTCAGATTTTACACGGACGTTCTCGTCGCGCACGTTGGCAACCTCTGCTCGCGTCTCGACGATCTCGTCAGACAGGGCGCGCGCATGACTGCCCAATTTCCGGTTGGCCGCAAATAGCTCGGCCTGTTTGAGCTCAAGAAGCCGTTCCGCAGCCAATCGGGCGCGCCTTTCCTCAGCCAGTTTGTTGGCAAGGCTCATGCCTGCTCTCCGGAAAATCTATCGCAAATGCCGGGTGACGTTGACGGGTTATGGTGAAGATTGGCTTAAAATGGCCTTGGGGAATCGTTGCCAACATGGGCAGGCGCATGTCACGCTGACCACGTGCGAAAGACCGCAAAAGGAGAGTTTGATGCAACGATTTGGCCTAACCTTGCTGTTTTGGATTATGTTGGCGCCTTTTGTGGCTGCCCAGACTTTTGTGCCGGATAGCCGCTTTGTCGTAACCCGGGATGTCGACTTTTACGGGTCTGATCTGGCGGCGCTTTTTGACACCAATTTCAATGCCTGCCAGCGCGCATGCGACACAAACACTCTGTGTCGGGCCTTTACCTTCAACACCCGCTCAGACGCTTGTTTTCCAAAAAGCAGCATCAGCGACCGACAGCCGTATGCGGGCGCGTTTTCGGCCGAGCGGATCGCAACTAAGCCGACGGTATTGGCCATTGCTGCGGTCCGTGCCGCCGAAATGAACTTCCTGCAAGAGCAAGACCTGACAGAGGCCGTAGTGCTGGCCGGCAAAATCGGCGGTTGGCATCCAGCCGGTGGGCGCGAACTGGAACAGGTTTTGCAAGCGGCGCGGGCGCGCGAAAGCGAAGGCAATTTTGTAAGCGCCATGCGTTGGACAGGGATGGCTGTCTCGCTGACGGATCGAAGCGATCTGTGGGCTGAATATGCGCGCCTCAACCTTGCGATCAAAACGGACAACGGCTCTGACCGCGCCCGCAATAAACGGCGAGCACTTTCCGCCGTCGTGAATGCCTATCTGCGCGCCACGCGGCCGGCTGGACAGGTTAGCGCACTATCCATCATGGCGCGGGCTTTTGAAGAAAACGGCAGGGGTCGCGATATGATACCGGCCTTGCGATTGGCCCAAGCCATCCAGCCTCGCGACGATGTCGAGGCTGCGTTGGACAGGGCTATTGGAAAGTACGGATTTCGCATCACCGAGCACCGGGTTGATAACAACGCAGCCGCCCCGCGCATCTGCGCCGAGTTTTCCGAGGCATTGATAAAATTGGGGGTTGATTACGAACCGTTTGTTCGTGTGCCTGATGCCACACTGGTTGTGCAACCGGATGGGCGCCAACTTTGCCTTGATGGTGCCGAGCATGGCAGCCGTTATCAGGTGACATTCCGAACTGGACTGCCTGCCGCCAGTGGCGAAACACTCGCCAAAGATGTCACTCTGAACCTTTATGTGCGCGACCGCAGCGCCTCGGTCCGCTTTCCAGGGCGCGCTTATGTGTTACCAAAAACTACTGGAGCGGCCTTGCCGGTTGAAACTGTCAACCTTGAGACTGTTGATTTGCAATTGCGCCGCGTGAGTGACCGCAATTTGTTGCGTGCAGTGCAGGACAGCTATTTTGGCCGACCTTTGTCACAATACGAAGATCAGCTGTTTGCGTCAGAGATTGCCGAGGAAATCTGGACTGGTGCTGCTGATGTCCAGAATGTTCTGAACCGCGATATGACGACGCGCTTGCCTATGGACGAGGCAATTGCTGGTCTGCCTGCCGGGATCTATGCGTTGACGGCCCGGGTTCCGGGGGCAGACCCCTATGACGACCCTGGCGCGACACAGTGGTTTGTGCTGTCTGATCTGGGACTAAGTACCCAATTGGGGACTGATGGCCTGCATGTGACTGTGCGGGCGCTATCCGATACAGCCGCCAAATCAGGGCTCGACGTGACGCTTTTGTCGCGTGCCAATGCAGTTCTGGGCAAGACGCAAACTGATCCGGACGGCCACGCTTCATTCCCGCCCGGTCTGACCCGCGGGACCGGAGGGGCTGCGCCAGCACTTGTCATGGTGCAGCAAGGCGACGAGGATTTTGCATTCTTGTCGCTCACTGATCCAGCTTTTGATTTGTCTGACAGAGGGGTCGAGGGCCGCCCGTCGTCACCGCCGGTTGATACGTTCATGACAACAGATCGTGGGGCGTACCGGGTGGGCGAGGTGATCCACATCACAGCACTTACGCGCGATGGAAATGCCTCTGCGCTTGACGGGTTGCCGCTGACGGCAATCCTGAAGCGACCGGATGGGGCAGAATACAGCCGGCACCTGTCCAGTGGAGGTGTCGCGGGCGGTCATGTTTTTGCCGTACCAATAGGCGGCAACGCCCCGCGCGGTACGTGGCGGATCGATTTGAAGTCGGATTTGGATGCGCCGCCGCTGCAAAGCCAGACAGTATTAGTCGAAGATTTCCTGCCCGAGCGGATCGATTTTGATCTGGCTGTGCCGGACGGTCCATTTGATGCCGCAGACACACCGCCGCTGACCATCTCTGCCCGTTACCTTTTTGGGGCGCCGGGCGCAGATCTGGCCGTCGAAGGTGAGATTACCGTTCAGTCACTCAATGCGCTTGATGTTTATCCCGGTTATCAATTCGGTCGCTACGACACCCGGTTCGATCCGCGCAGCCAATATCTGAACCCACAGACCCGTACTGACGCTACTGGGCAGCTAGTGCTGCCGCTCGAATTCCCGGAGTTCACCGATCCGGCACGGCCTCTGGAAGCGCAGATTACTGTTCGGGTCTCGGAAGGGTCAGGTCGCCCGGTCGAGCGTCAGATCGTGCGCGCCTTGTCGCCTTCTGGCCCCATGATTGGCATCAAACCTCTGTTTGACGGAGTTGCCGCCGAAGGGTCAGAGGCGGCCTTCGAAGTGATCGGCATCGGCCCCGATCTGGCGCCGATGGACATCAATGTTCGCTGGAGCCTTAACCGGGTCGAAACGCGGTATGAATGGTATCAGCTATACGGCAACTGGAATTGGGAGCCGACAACTATTCGCAAACGTGTGGCGACTGGCGAGGCGCTGCTTGGGGGTGGCCCGCTCCGCATCGCTCACCCTGTCGAATGGGGGCAATATGAACTGGTTGTAGAGCGTCTCACCGGTGGCTACGTCGCCTCGGCGGTTGAGTTTTTCGCCGGTTGGTACGCACCTGCTGATGCCTCGGCTACACCGGACACTCTCGACATTTCGCTGGACCAACCTGACTATGGCGCAGGGGACATCGCGCAATTGCGTCTGGTGCCCAGATTTGACGGGACAGCACTGATCACCGTGATGTCGAACCGGTTGATTTACCGGCAAGCGGTTCAGGTCCATGCTGGCGAGAACCTGATTCCATTGCAGGTCACAAAAGAGTGGGGAACGGGCGCTTATGTCACGGCTTCGGTCGTTAGGCCCATGGATGTCAGTGCCGGCCAAAACCCGGCCCGCGCGCTGGGGCTGGCGCATGCAAGCATCCGGCCTGAGGGCAAGGAGCTTCAGATGGATATCAATGCACCTGCCGTGCTCGCCAACAGTGAGATAAAAGACGGCAAGACTTCTGTTACCGTTTCTGTTGCAGAAGTGGCCAAGGGTGAGACAGCATATGTCACACTCGCGGCTGTTGACCTTGGCATTCTGAACCTGACCGGGTTTGCTGTGCCTGATCCTGAGGGTCACTATTTTGGCCAAAGACGGTTGGGTATGGAGTTGCGCGACATTTACGGTCAGCTAATCGACGGGATGAATGGCGCGCTCGGCACCGTCCGCTCGGGAGGGGACGCGAGCAATGCGGCGCGGATGCAGTCGCCACGGCCAACTGAAAAGCTCATGGCTTTTTTCAGCGGGCCGATCGAAGTCGGGCCAGATGGAACAGTAGAAATCGACGTCGCAATACCACCCTTTAATGGCACCATTCGGATGATGGTTGTCGCCTGGTCGCCAAGTGGCGTTGGCGCCGCCAGCTCGGATATGGTTTTGCGGGACCCGGTTGTAGTGACCGCGACCGTGCCACGGTTTTTGGCCCCCGGCGACAGCAGCCAGATGCTTCTTGAAATAGTGCACGCGGACGGGCCGTTCGGGCAAATGGGGTTGACCGTGGCGGCGGAGGGGCTTGCTCTGAATGACCAGTACTTGCCGCGGCAGTTTGATTTGGCTGAAAGTGGAAAAGTGACATTCACAGTGCCGATCACATCAGCAGACGTTGGTAATCACACCATAAAAACCACGCTGATCACACCTGACGGTCATGCGTTGATCAAAACGCTGACCCTTTCAGTACGCGCAAATGACCCCGAAATTGCGACGACCCGGCGTTTTGATCTGGCTGCTGGCGACACATTCATGTTTGACGCCAATGTGTTCACTGGATTTCAGCCCGGCACTGCATCGGCAACCATTGCCGCTGGCCCTCTGGCCCGATTTGACGCGCCGGGGCTTCTTACCACTTTGGACCGCTACCCTTATGGATGCACCGAACAGGTGACTTCTGGCGCAATGCCGCTTCTCTATCTTAGTGGTGTGGCCGAGACGATGGGCCTCGGTTCTGGCCCGGACGTGCAAATGCGTGTCGATCAGGCCATCGAACAGGTACTCAGCCGTCAAGCCTCTAACGGAGCATTTGGGCTCTGGCGGGCGGACTCAGGTGACTACTGGCTTGATGCCTACGTAAGTGACTTTCTGAGCCGTGCCAAAACCCAAGGTTACACTGTTCCTGATTTGGCATTCCGTTTGGCAATGGACAATCTTCGCAATCGGATCAACTACGCGCCCGATTTTGATCAGGGGGGCGAAGATATCGCCTATGCGCTTTTGGTATTGGCCCGCGAGGGGGCCGCTGCGATGGGCGACCTGCGTTATTATGCAGACACCAAGGCTGACGCCTTTGAGACACCGCTCGCCGCTGCACAGCTGGGTGCTGCTCTGGCGGCATATGGAGACCAAACACGAGCCGATCGCATGTTTAGACGGGCGGCGCGTTTGATGACCGCCCATACGGATCAGGAACCTGCCCTGTGGCGTGCTGATTACGGCAGCAATCTGCGCGACGCGGCAGGCGTTCTGTCATTGGCCGCCGAATCCGGCAGCGCGACTGTAGATCGGGATGCCTTGGCACAACGGATCAGCAGCGCAGGGCGAACCCTGTCGACGCAAGAGGCCGCGTGGTCTCTTCTGGCTGCCCATGCGCTGACAACTGATGCAGGTCAATCGGGCCTGAGCGTTGATGGTGTAGCCGTTTCAGGCCCTTTTGTGCGACTGCTTGAGGATGACGGCCTGACACCCGTTGCCATTACCAACACCAGCGGCGCCGCAACTGACCTGACCCTGACCACGTTTGGTGTGCCAGAGGTCGCGCCCGGCGCCGGCGGATACGGATACACAATAGAGCGATCCTACTACACGATGGAGGGCAATCCGATCACGTCGCCGGCCCTTGTCGGAACCCGGTATGTCGCCGTCTTGCGTATCAAACCTGTTGAAAATGTGCAGGCGCGTTTGATGATCAACGACCCGCTGCCCGCTGGGTTTGAAATCGACAATCCAAACCTTCTGCGCTCGGGTGATGTTCGGGCCCTCGATTGGCTGAATCCAACCGAAGCACAACACACTGAATTCCGCGCCGACCGGTTTTTGGCCGCTGTCGATCTGCGCGGGCAAAAGCAGATCGACCTTGCATATGTCGTCCGCGCCATATCACCCGGCAGGTACCATCATCCTGCAGCGTCTGTCGAAGACATGTACCGGCCGCACTATCGGGCGCGCACGGAAACGGGGCAACTGGTTGTCGTTGAATGAGACGCTGCGGCCTCTTTGTTGTGGTGCTGCTTCTCTACACCGGCGCCGCGCTGCGCGATGGGCTGGATCAATGGATCGACACCACGGAACTGCCGCTGGTCTTGGCTGAGACTTCGATCGAAGTGCGCGATCAGAGTGGGGCCCTGCTGCGCGCCTACATGGTCGAGGATGGCATCTGGCGGCTCAACGTTCGGGAAGAAGACGTTGACCCGACCTTCGTGAAAATGCTGATCTCTTTTGAGGACAAGCGGTTCTACCGACACACCGGCGTTGACCCGCTGGCGATGCTGCGCGCGACCGTTCAGGCGCTTTGGTCTCAGAAGATCGTCTCCGGGGGGTCGACACTAACGATGCAGGTTGCGCGGTTACTGGAGAACTCTGGCACCGGTGGGTGGGCCGGAAAACTTCGGCAAATCCGGGTGGCGCTGGCGTTAGAACGCAAACTGAACAAGCAGGCTATTCTTTCGCTCTATCTGATCCATGCACCTTATGGCGGAAATCTGGAAGGGGTACGGGCGGGGGCGCTGGCATGGTTCGGAAAAGAACCCACACGCCTGACACCGGCTCAGTCTGCCCTTCTCATAGCGCTTCCTCAGGCACCGGAACGTCGCCGACCGGATCGGTACGCGACTGAGGCGCGCGCCGCCCGCGATCGGGTGTTGAGCAGGTTGGCTGACGTCATTGGCATTGATGTCGCGCAGGATGCCGCGAACGCGCCAGTGCCAGAGGCTCAACGCTCTTTTCCGCAATATGCCGCACATCTTGCGGATCGCGCCATCGCGTCTGCCCCGACCACATCACTTCATGACCTGACGATAGATATTCATCTGCAATCGTCGATCGAGTCGCTGGCAAAAAACGCGGTGCGAGGCCACGACCCGCGCCTGTCCACTGCCATTGTGGTTGCGGATTACACGACGGGCGACATCCTCGCCTCTGTCGGCTCGCCGTTTTATGATGGTGCTGATGGACGACAGGGATTTGTCAACATGACAACAGCGATACGCTCGCCGGGATCAACGCTGAAACCGTTGATCTATGCGCTGGCCTTTGATCGGGGTCTGGCACACCCGGAAACTCTGATTGACGACCGGCCAGTTGCCTTTGGCCGCTACGCACCGCAGAATTTTGATGGTCAGTTTCGGGGACAAATCCGGGTGCGTGATGCGCTTCAGCTCTCGCTGAACATCCCAGTCGTTTTGCTGACGGATGACATTGGGCCAGCCCATATCATGGCGGCTTTGCGACGGGCTGGGGCCGAGCCGCAAGTGCCGGGTGGAAAGCCCGGCCTCGCCATAGCGCTGGGCGGCTTGGGGATGAGTCTTGAGGAACTCGTTCAGCTTTACGGCGGATTGGCCAATGGCGGACAGAGCATTGA
>RCNC010001319.1_pt1 | contig 16582 bp, 8 predicted proteins | sample 2041301 | NCBI WGS metagenome assembly RCNC01 (sample SAMN09708231, study PRJNA481090) | Marine sediment metagenome, whole genome shotgun sequencing project. | biome: marine sediment; feature: ocean; material: sediment; isolation source: Sewage treatment plant 13A marine sediment (STP13A) ... | reverse complement strand
CATAACTTTAGGCACTTTAGATCACTTTAGGCACTTTCAACTTATACGGTTTTGAGTAAAATATCCCCTTTCAGGGGTAACCCAAAGCCGGGCCCTCTGGACCCGGATATTTACTTTTTGCAGCATCAATACACGTAACGGGCCGGAAAATTAGCATCCAAGATTCGAAACAAGAGGTAAACACCATGCATACGAAAGAAACAGAACCTCAAACCAGACGGGGCAGGATCGTAAAAACAATATGGAAGGCTTTGCCGCTTCTTTTTCTGATGGTGACCGTCGTTATCATCATTACTCTTTTTTCAGTGATCAATACAAAAAAAGCGAGGCTCGCTGAGGCACAGGCCAAGGCCCTGGCCCACGAGCGACCACCCACCAATGTCGTGCTCATGGATGTACAGCCTACGACGATCCGCGACCGGATCAATCTACCGGGCGCCATTGAGCCGTGGACAGATCTTGAACTTCTGGCCAAAATCAACGGCGAGGTCATCGAAGTGACGGTTACTGAAGGCGATAAAGTGACCAAGGGCCAGGTCATCGCACGCATCGATCCCATCGATTACCAAATCGCTCTCGACGCCGCCAAAGCCTCATACCGGTTGGCGCATGCGAATTTGAAGCGATTTGAGACGTTGTTTGAAAAGCGCCTGATTCCCAAATCTGAATTTGAGAAGAATGAAACCCAGGTGCAGACCACAAAGGCTGAAATGGAGAAAGCGGAGCTAAACCTCTCACGCTGTACCATCACCGCACCGATGTCGGGTGTGATCCGTCGGCTGGACGCCAAAAAAGGGTTGCTCCTGAGTGTGGCCGATCCCATTGCCCGAATCCTCGAAATCGATAGGGTCAAAGCGGTGATCGGCATCCCCGAGTCGGATGTGTCCACCGTGCGAAACATCGACACCGTGCAACTTACGGTCCAGGCTCTGGACAACCTTAGAATTGAAGGTCGAAAGCATGTTCTCGCCGCCTCACCGGAGAATATGGCCCGGCTCTATAAACTGGAACTGGCCATTGCCAATCCCGACGGCATGCTTTTACCCGGCATGTTCGTAAGGGCGGATATCGTCAAAAAAGTGGCAAAGGCCAGCATGAGTGTGCCGCTTTATACGGTAATCACCCGAAACCAAGAACAGTTTGTCTACGTGGAGAAAGACGGCTTGGCCGAGCGGAGGCCTGTGGAACTGGGAATCCTCGAAGATTGGAAGGTACAAATCAAAAAAGGACTGACTCCGGGCGACAGAGTTATTGTCGAAGGCCACCGTAACGTAGAGGAAGGACAAAGGGTTAACGTCGTCCGGGTTGTTTCCGAGAAAGAGGGAACGGCCCTATGATTGTTTCCGATACCGCCGTCAACAAGAGCATCACCGTGATGGTGCTCGCCGTGATTATCATTGTCTTCGGGGTCTATTGTTACAACGTGCTGCCCAGAGAGTCCGATCCGGATATCACCATCCCCAACGTCTTTGTCACCACGTCTTACCGGGGGGTATCCCCCGCGGATATGGAAACCACCGTCACCATTGAAATCGAAAAAAAGCTCAAAGGTTTGGACGGGGTCAAAAAAATCCAATCCGTAAGCAGTGAGGGGCTTTCCTCAATCAATGTCGAGTTCGTTACCGGCACCGACATCGACAAAGCCCTGCAGGATGTGAAAGACAAAGTGGACGAGGCCAAAGGCGAACTTCCCACGGACCTGGAGGATGATCCTTTGGTCTTTGAAGTGAATTTTTCCGAGCTGCCCATCGTTGTCTTTTCCATGAGCGGCACCTGCGGGCTGGCCACCCTCAAAAAGATCGCCGACGATCTCAAAGACGACATCGAAGCCATTCCCGGCGTGCTCGAAGCAGACGTCACCGGCGGGTTGGAACGGGAAATCAGAGTGGAAGTTTTTCCTGAAAAACTCGCCTATTACGGGATGTCTATTCCCTCCTTCCAGAAAATCCTGTACAGCGAAAACCAGAACACTTCGGGTGGTGCCATCCGTCTGGGCCAAGGACGCTTTCAACTGCGGGTGCCCGGCGAATTTCGCACACCTGCTGAAATCTATGGTCTGGTCATGGGTACCCATAAGGGCCAGCCCATTTACTTAAAAGACCTGGCGCGGGTGGTGGACGGCTTCAAGGAAGAGACCAGCAGGTCCCGATTGGACGGGCGATCTGCCGTGAACATTGCGGTCAAGAAACGTTCCGGTGAAAACATCATTGAAATCAGCAATAAAATCGACCAACTGCTTGCAAAACAACAGCCAACCTGGCCCAGCAATACCGAAATTGTGAAAGTCATGGACAAGGCAAAAGATATCGGGCTCATGGTGGTCGATCTTGAGAACAACATCCTTACCGGTCTTCTTCTGGTGGTGGTGGTTCTCTTTTTTGCCCTGGGGTTGCGAAACGCATTTTTGGTCAGTCTTGCCATCCCCTTTTCCATGCTGCTATCCTTTATCGTGCTTCATATTCTGGGAATTACCCTGAACATGGTGGTGCTTTTTTCCCTGACCCTGGCCCTAGGAATGCTGGTCGACAATGCCATAGTGATCATTGAAAATATTTACCGTTACATGGAACAGGGTGTCCCGCGTGTCGAGGCGGCTAAAAAGGCGACTTCCGAGGTGGCCTTTCCGGTGATCGGCTCCACCCTGACGACATTGGGCGCCTTTTCACCCATGCTTTTTTGGCCCGGAATCATGGGCGAATTTATGAGCTATCTTCCGCTGACCCTCATCGTCACGCTTTCTTCCAGTTTGTTTGTGGCGATGGTGATCAATCCGGCACTGGCCTCATTTTTCATGAAAATTAAAAAAAATGACAACCAACCCATGGCAATAAGTGCTGGAGAGATCGAGGCAGCCGGTGAAAAACCCATCGAGATCAAAGGCAAAATTCTCAAATCCTATTCCGCTGTGCTTGCCTTTTCTTTGCGTCGACCGCTTATTGTGGTGGGCTTTGCCTTTGCCATAATGATTCTGTTGTTTCAAGCATGGATGCTGGCGGTGGGCATTGAAAAACCAGTGGAATTTTTCCCGGACATTCAACCTAAGTCCATGTACGTCAACTTAGACGTTCCAGAGGGTGCGGATATCGACTACATCGATCGGATCATGCGGCGTATCGAGATGGCAGTCGCCGGAGTTTCAGAAGAAAAACTGTTCGACTCGACGGCCGAAAGCAATAGCCGGTATCTTGAGGCACTGTCGCCCAAGACGCATGAAAAAGCCAATGGCGAAATTTTTTCCGGGCCCAGTGACCTCGACAATATCGAGAATATCTACGTCAAGGCCGTCACCTCATCCGCCAATTCCATCTTTGACGCCAACGCCCCCAACCATGTTGGAATTCGGTTTCTGGAAATGGAGGAGCGCAAGACATCGTCGTCGGACACCGTGGATGTGATTCGCGAACGGGTGAAAAATATTCCCGGCGGCCGAATAACCGTAGCAGTTCAGGAAGAGGGTCCCCCCACCGGCGCACCCATTAATATCGAAATTGCCGGTGATGATTTTCAAACGCTGGGGAACATGGCCAAAGAGATTCGGGCCGCTATTTCCAGGATACCCCACGTTAAAGACATTCGAGATGACTTTGTGGAGGGCACGCCTTCGGTCAAGGTCGTCGTGGATCGGCAGAAGGCGGCACTGTTCGGGCTGACTACTGACATGATCGGTTTTGCATTGAAAACGGCATACAACGGTCTTGACGTCTCGTCGTTTCGTGAGGGTGACGAAGACTATGACATCACCGTACAACTGCCGGAGGAAAGCCGCCGGGTCACCGACGTGCTTAGAGAGCTGATGATTCCCGCACCCAATAGCGAGATGGTTCCATTGTCAACGCTGGCCACGGTGGAATACAGCGGCAGTATCGGCGATATCGTCCGCATCAACAACGAGCGGGTAGTGACGGTCAAAGCCAATGTGGACGAAGCCAAAATTCCCGGTCCCGTGGCCCGGGCCGAAGCTGAAATGCTGTTAGAACAGTTTCCCCTCCCCCCCGGCTACACCATTCGATTTACAGGTGAAAACGAGTTTCAAAAGGAGTCCGAGGATTTTTTGAGCAAAGCCTTTGTGGTGGCCTGTTTTCTTATCTTTTTAATTTTGGTCAGCCAGTTCAACTCCGTGTCTCAGCCCTTTATCATCATGACATCGGTCATCCTTTCCCTGGGCGGCGCTTTTTTAGGCCTTGCCTTATTCAAGCAGCCGTTTGGCATTATCATGACCGGCGTCGGTGTCATATCCCTTGCCGGCGTGGTGGTAAACAACGCTATCGTTCTTATTGACTACATCAATAAGCTTCGAGAACGGGGACTGGCCGTCAAAGAAGCGGTGATCAGCGCCGGCGCTACCCGGCTCAGACCGGTAGTGCTCACCGCAATTACCACGATCCTGGGGCTTATCCCCATGGTTACCGGCGTTTCCTTTGATTTTCGTCATCTGGCAATTTCCTGGGTGAGTGAGTCGAGTCAGTGGTGGCGGTCCATGGCCATTGTGGTAATTTTCGGGCTTATAGTGGCAACGTTTTTGACGCTGATCGTTGTACCCACCCTATACTCCCTCTTCTCCAGTATGGGGGAAAAAAGTCGGAATGCAACACAGTGGCTGCATGATATCTACTGGAAACCCTACCGATGGCTGGCAGGCGAAAAACTCATGCGGAAACGATAAACAAAGAATTCGAAACCATCTTAGATCCCACACGCGGGGGAGGACCCGGCCCTGACGCCGTCCCAAGGGAGTGAAATCTAACGTTTACCTCGGCCGGAATGATAGAATCCAATAAACCCATTACTCCAACACTCCATTCGTTTTCGCCACCTGACACCCGAAACCTGAAACCTTTGGCTTTTCTCCATCACCCCGTCCCCCCGTCATCCTCCTCCCAACCTCCCTGTCTCATAGATTCTAAAAGGATACTATTTGTGCATAAAAACACTTATAACGTCCCAATAATGTGTATTGGCGAACAAATTTTAGCTGAATATCCTTGACAAAGGCTTGAAGTCCTATAATTTATGGTTCAAACCTTTTCGGCTTGCGCGAACAAATTTACTTAACTTTAAAAAGGACGATAAAATATGCAACCTGCCGCTTTACGCAGTATCACTGCTGACCCGGCTGCTTACAATGGCCGTATAACCTGAATTTTTCCACAAAGGCAAATTATCTCAATCGGGAGGAACGCCGAACATGAAAAAATCCACGGATAAACGGGTCGCCCATTTCCCTGTGCTACGTACTATCATGCGTGTGCTTGTCACCATGCTCGCCGGTGTTATTGTCGCACTGCTGGCAGGCTTCATCCTTTTTTTAAACAACCAATCAAATCTGAGTGTGTGGCATACCACCGTGCTTGATGTGGAGTTTACAACGGATTCGCCGGTGAAGAACTTCAAGGACTATCTATCCCTCGAGGACCGTCTGTTCGCGCAGCTCGACGAAAAGGTCTATGCCCATATTCGTCCCGAGGAAAGGAACACAATCAACCGCTACAACAGCGGCAGCCTTTCAGATCCTGCCCGATGGCCGACCAACTGGAACCGGAGTTTTGAATTCACGGTACCGAAACCCGTTGCGGGTGTTCTATTGCTGCACGGTTTGTCCGATTCCCCTTACAGTTTGCGGAGATTGGGCCAGAAGCTTTCTGCGTCGGGCGTCCACGTACTGGGGCTACGAATACCAGGACATGGCACTGCGCCATCGGGACTCGTGAATGTCAAATGGGAAGATATGGCAGGGGCCGTGAGACTTTCCATGGGCTATTTAAAGAAGCAGCTCGGTGATATACCCTTATACATGGTGGGCTACTCTAATGGCGGCGCCCTCACCGTGCAGTACATCCTTTCAACGCTCGAAAATGCATCCCTTCCCCGGGCTAGCGGCGTGGTGCTAATCTCACCGGAGATCGGTGTTGCCAAAGTCGCAGCCTTTGCCGTCTGGCAGGGCAGGATCGGTAGGCTGCTGGGCCTGCCCAAGCTGGCGTGGAACTCGGTGCTGCCCGAGTACGACCCGTTCAAGTACAATTCATTTGCGGTAAATGCCGGCGATCAAGCATATCGCCTGACCACTGAGATCCAGAATCAAATCACCAAAAACACGAAATCCGGCGTATTGTCACAGTTGCCGCCAATTATGGCTTTCCAGTCCGTGGTGGACGCAACCGTCCGGGTGCCGGCGCTTATCGAGGGGCTGTTCGATCGGTTGCCGCAGGGCGATCACGAATTGGTGCTGTTCGACATCAACCGGTTGGCGGCCAATAACCCGCTTGTAAATACCGGCCCCCGCGATAAGATCGCTGCGCTGCTTGACAAGCCGATGCTCTCCTATCGTCTTTCCCTAGTATCCAACGAAAGCGCATCAAGCCGGAAGGTTGCTGTCTATCAAAGATATACTGAAGGCAGCGAGAAAAACGTCTTCCCGCTTTCTCTTGCGTGGCCGGCAGGGGTTTACTCGCTATCGCATGTGGCTTTGCCTTTTGCCCCCGATGATCCTTTGTACGGCGGCGACGATGCCGAAAAGAGTCCCGGCATTCAAATCGGGAATGTGGTCCTCAAGGGCGAAAATGGGGTGTTGCGCATCAACCCGGCCAGTCTTCTCAGACTGCACTGGAATCCGTTTTACGATTATTTGGAACAGCGTGTGCTGAAATTCATGGCGCTTTCCGGTTCTGAATGAAATTGGTTGCACTGGTGATCAATAGAACAACCGGTGCAACTACGGAAACCCAGACATCAGGCAAAACGAATCGGATCGTGTTTTAATTTTTGGGTTATTTCCAATATTCAAATGTCGGATGAACCTTTGGTATCTGCAACGATATACAACTATCGGCATTTCAACGATACCTAAAGCTTATCTCAACAGACAACTCATAAGAAAAAAGTGTCGAAGCTTCCGAATATAAACCTCGAACTTTTATAGCACCTCGGTATGTAACATCATGATACGTAAACCATTTGTCAGCAATTCTGCTTCTCTGGTTTGTAAAAAGCATTATCTTTGATGCGATTTAATACAAAAACTCCTCGACCATTGAATATGATAGAAGCATTTTAAAAACGAATTTGAAAAACCGTGATTTTCACAGCGCATGGAAAAATTCAGGTTAGAGCGGGTTAAACACAATTTGATCCCCTTCAACATCGGCCATCAGTTTTATTCCTTCTGAGATATTCCCTTGAAGGATCTCCATGGACATCGGATTTTCAATGTATCTCTGAATGGCTCGCTTTAACGGACGGGCGCCGTATATCCGGTCGAATCCTTTTTCAGCCAGAAATGCCCGGGCATCGTCGGAAAGGACGAGTTCCATGTTCATTTCAGCCAGTCTTGATTCCAGCCGTTTCATCTGGATATCCACGATATCGCCGATCTGTTCCTGGGTCAGATTGTGAAAGATGATGATCTCGTCGATCCGGTTTAAAAATTCGGGTTTGAAGCTCGCCTGCAAAGCCTCGGTCACCCGATCTTCCATTTCTTTTCGGCTGGATGCGCCAAATTCCTGAATCCATCGGCTTCCGACATTGGATGTCATGATGATGATGGTATTTTTAAAATCCACCGTCCGTCCATGGCCGTCGGTCATGCGCCCGTCATCTAATATCTGAAGCAAGACATTGAACACTTCGGGATGTGCTTTTTCGATTTCGTCAAACAGCACCACGGAATAGGGCCGTCTCCGAACCGCCTCTGTCAGATATCCCCCTTCTTCATACCCCACATATCCGGGAGGTGCGCCGATGAGCCTTGAAACCGCATGTTTTTCCATATATTCCGACATGTCGACCCGGACCATGGCCTGGTCGCTGTCAAATAAAAATTCCGCCAATGCTTTTGCCAGTTCTGTCTTTCCGACACCGGTGGGTCCCATAAATATAAAGGATCCGATGGGTCGGTTTGGATCCTGCAAGCCTGAACGCGCCCGGCGAACGGCATTGGAAACCGCTACGATGGCTTCATTTTGCCCGATCACCCTGTCCCCAAGGAGATCTTCCATATGGACCAGTTTTTCTCTCTCACCCTCGAGCATTTTGCTCACCGGGATACCCGTCCATCTGGAAAGGACTCCTGCGATGTCTTCGGCATCCACCTCTTCTTTGAGCATTTTGCTCTTTTTTTGAAGTTGCGCCAGTTTCTCGTTGGCATCGTTCAACCGGGATTTTAGGTCTGAAGATTTCCCGTATCGAATCTCCGCGACCTTAGCCAGGTCCCCTTCCCTTTCCGCCTGCTGTTCTTCGATACCAAGCTGCTCCTGCTGCTCTTTGATGGTTCTTATGGTTTGGATGAGATCCTTTTCATTCTGCCAGTGAACTTTCAATTCAAGGATGTCATCCTTCATGTTGCCGATTTCCGACTCCAGTTTTGAAAGACGCTCTATGGATGCAGGATCCGATTCCTTTTTTAAAGCTTCCCGTTCGATTTCAGCCTGAGTGATCTTACGCTGAATTTCATCGATTTCCACAGGCATACTGTCGATTTCGATCCTGAGCTTTGACGCGCATTCATCAATGAGATCAATGGCCTTATCCGGCAGAAAACGATCGGAAATATAACGGTGAGAAAGGGTTGCCGCAGCGACGATGGCCGAGTCCTTGATCCGAACACCATGATGGACTTCATACTTTTCCTTGAGACCCCGAAGAATCGATATGGTATCTTCCACGGTGGGCTCAAGCACCATCACCGGTTGAAAACGTCTTTCCAGGGCCGCATCTTTTTCAATGTATTTTCGATATTCGTTCAATGTCGTCGCACCCACACACCGCAAAGTCCCCCTTGCAAGGGCCGGCTTTAACATGTTGGATGCGTCCATGGCACCTTCACTGGCGCCGGCGCCCACCAGTGTGTGAAGTTCATCGATGAAAAGAATGACGTCGCCTTCTGCTTTTTCAACCTCTTTAAGAACCGCTTTTAAACGATCTTCAAATTCTCCCCGATATTTTGCGCCGGCAATGAGTGCCCCCATATCCAGGGAAACAAGTCGCCGGTTTTTAAGAGTCTCAGACACATCACCGGCAACAATGCGTTGGGCAAGGCCCTCAACAATGGCGGTTTTGCCAACACCGGGTTCCCCGATGAGAACAGGGTTGTTTTTGGTTCGTCTGGAGAGCACCTGAACAATTCGCCGGATCTCGTCATCACGCCCAATCACCGGGTCGAGCTTTCCCAGGCGGGCCAGGTCGGTGAGATTGCGACTGAACTTGTCCAGGGCCTGATATTTTTCTTCAGGATTTGGATCTGTAATACGCTGGGAGCCGCGAATATCCATGAGAACTTTTAAAATCGACTCTCTGGTGATCCCCTTTCCCCTGAGAATTCCAGCAGCCTCGCCCGACTTCTCATCAGATATGGCCAGAAAGATATGCTCGATGCTGACATACTGATCCTTCATTTTAGCAGCTTCTGAAAACGCCGCGTCGAGAACATGTTTGGTTCTGGGTGAAATATAGGCATCACCCACTGCACTTCCGCTGACTTTCGGTGATTTGTCAATAACATTGGACAGTTCACGGGAAACATCATTTGTGGAAACACCCAGCTTATTCAGCATGGCTCGGGCAATGCCTTCGGGTTCTTTGAGCATGGTCGAAAGCAGGTGTTCCGGCTCGATCTGCTGGTGATTATTAGATGATGCCAGCGCTTGTGCATTTTGAATGAGTTCCTGTGATTTTATGGTGAATTTATCAAAACGCATTCATTCCTCCTTATGATTTTTCCTTTAAAAATTTTTCCGTCCTGCTACGCTGTATTAAAGCTGCTGAAAATTACGGATACGACACATAACCTACTATTTTCAAGTGCTAAAAAAATAAACATTGACTGTTTAATGTCAAACCATCTAAAGATATGATCTTTTATGCATTTATCAGGGTCTTGAAAATTTGGTGATTTACGTTTTTAGGAGATTTTAATTTGCTGGGAACCATCGTCAATACATTGGCCATCATTGTGGGCAGTCTATTGGGAATCGTCTTTAAGGGCGGTATCCCCAATAAATATCAGGTTACGATCATGCAGGCCATCAGCCTTGCGGTAATACTGATCGGCCTCAAAATGGCGTTTAAAACAGATGCCATATTGCTGGTTATTTTCAGCCTGGTCATTGGAAGTATATTGGGAGAGTTTCTTAGAATAGAAGAGGGGCTGGAAAACCTGGGCAAGCGGCTTGAAACAAAATTTGCAAAAGCCGGTGATGGTATCGCCAAAGGATTTGTAGTGGCCAGTTTAGTTTATTGCGTAGGTTCAATGGCCATTGTGGGATCAATGGAAAGCGGACTCACCGGTAATCATCAAACCCTGTTTGCCAAATCTGCTCTGGACGGATTGTCTTCCATTATTTTTGCATCTACATTTGGCATCGGCGTATTGTTTTCCTCAATTTCCGTATTCGTATACCAGGGGTTTATCACCCTGACCTCGACACTGATGAAGCCGTTTCTAATTCCGCCGGTCATCAATCAAATGTCCGGTGTCGGTGGTCTATTGATCATGGCCATCGGCTTTAACCTGCTTGAAATCAAAATAATCAAAGTCGGCAACATGCTTCCCGCCATATTTATTCCACTGATGTATTATATGCTGAAGCAGTTGGTGAACTTTTTCTAACTGTTAAAGTTTCACATCCTTAATATTCAGCAAAACCATTAAAGCGCCGTAGGCCGGGGAAATTTTTTAAGGCTTTTCGGCAATATTGGGATGCGAGATTTTATTCTGGTAAGATAAAGTTGTTTTAAGTTAGTATAATTATTTTTAAACGTTTTATATAAAATTTATTGACAAATACGAACCTTAAAGTTATGAATGCTGCCATGTTGTTGATGGGGGCAAACATGGATGTTTGTCATTAGGTTTTGATGGGCCTCATCACATTCGATTTCCTCCCACTCGTCGCTTTCAGGTGCAAGGTTGAGGGGGATATTTCCATGATTTGCCCCTTTTTTTTGGACTTTTGTTATGTCAAATAAGACATAAACACAGATTGAGAAGAATACACAAATAGCAGGTATAGTATTCCCATTTTATTTGCGTTTGAAGTATCTTTATCAAGTGGTTTTGAAATGACTGATTTTTTTCGGTTACCAAAATGTAAACTTTCAAAAAAGTGAACGTTTTTCTCCTGCGTTAATATTTTGACGGCAACTTATTTTCAGATATATCAAAACCTTATCCGATAAATTCAGGAAAATAATGCCGGTTTGTCAAAAAATTCCTATCAACGATCACGTCCATTTACTCCCTAAGTTAGCATAAACATCTAATATTTAAAGAATTATGAGCAACTGTTTTATGTGGCATTCTTTTTGCTGTTATTCACTAACAGATTAATCCCAACTACGGCTTAAATACAAAGCCAAATCAGTGATTTAAAAAAAATAACCAAGAAAGGATAGGATTATTTTAGAATTTAGATCAAAAAATGAGATCGGTTTCATCGCCTTTATTTTGTTTTTTACCATATTTGCCTCACCTTTAGTTGCAGCAGAATACAGCCACATCTATAAATTTGAAGCCCCCCAAATCATAACACTCTCAAATGGCCACCAAGTTCTGAAGATGAAAGGCACACACCAAAAGGACGATATTGTTGGAGCACCTATACTGCCCGTGAAAACATCGAAAATTTTCATTCCCGCAGATGAAAAAGTCGTATCAACCGAGATAATATATGGAACATTAAAAGCAATTGAAGGATCGTACATCATCCAGCATGTTACCATACCGCAACCCGGCTCCGAAAAAGAATACGATACTGTCGAAAAACCGGCTTCGGACATTTACGAAACAAATTCGCTATACCCTTCTGTTATCTACAAGGATAGAAGACCACAGTTTTTAAATGGTGTAAAAGTAGCATTGGTCGACTTGATGCCTGTTCTTTATAATCCTGTTGAGGGTCAATTGAAATATTACAAGGAACTGGAAGTCAGAATCATAACAGAGAAAGAAAATAAGCCGGACTGGGTCATGCCTTACCGGAATTCCCAAAAAGACAGAGAAAAAATTCTGAATATAATTGATAATAAGGATGATTTTTTAAGGTTGTACCAGACTTCTGAAAACGAAACGACTGTAAAATTTTTATCCGCTTCTCAGGAACCTTCTACAGCTGCAGGTGCGCGTCAGTATGTGGTGATTACCACCGCTGGGCTATCGCCCGCATTTGAAACACTCACAGCGCACAGAGCCTCGTCTGCAGGTGGTGGCTATACAACCTATATAGAGCATATCGACGAAATTGCTGCCATTTATTCCGGTGTCGATCTTGCTGAAAAGATGCGGAATTTTATAATAGATATGTATACAAATTATGGAACACAATATGTGATACTAGGCGGTGATTGCGACGGCGCTTCAGAAAACCAGGTCATCCCCACGAGGGGCTGCTATGCTCAGGTTGCTGGTTACACCGACGCCTATATCCCGAGTGATCTATATTTTGGCTGTCTGGACGGTTCCTGGAATTCCGATGGAGATGCGCTTTGGGGTGAAACAAATGACGGAATTAACGGAAGTGATATTGACTGGTTTTCGGAGGTATATGTCGGCCGCATACCTGCAGATAATTATACGGAAGCCATGAATCAGATCAACAAGATCATTGCCTTTGAGACCCACTCTAGCCCAACTAAAATCCTTCTCACCGGAGATGAGTTGGAAAGCTCAACCTGGGGAGGAGATAGGATGGACTGGCTATACTCCTTTATGGGTTCGATACCAAAAACCACGCTATATGATCGAGACTGGGAAAGTAATAACTGGCCGAAATCACAACTTTTGACATATATTAATTCAAATCAATATTATGGTATCAACTATTCGGGTCACTCAACCATTTTTTCCGATATAAAGTTAAGTAACAACGATATCCATACGCTGACAAACAATAAATATTTTTTCGTTTATTCTCAGGGATGTTATGCGGGTTCAATTGATGGTCTCAATTCAGACAACACTTATGAATCCACGGATTGTTTTGGAGAAGCAATTACCAATGGTAATAGCGATGGAGGAGCATTTGCATACATCGGCAATTCCCGATATAGCTGGTATTATCCGGGCAGTTATGTTAAAGGTGCGTCCAATCTTGCTCATAAAGAATTTGTGGAAGCAATTACTAGTGGGAATATTACAAAAATAGGGGTGGCAAATCAAAAATCTAAAACCGACCTTCCACTTGACTCTCAATTATACCGTTGGATCGCTTTTGCAACCAATTTGATTGGATGTCCGGCTACTGATTTAAGCTCCCTGGATTTATTTGCAAGCAATTATGAAGGCAGTGAGAGTTCAACTGTCAATACCCCTGTTTATAATACCCCGGTTAGTGCTGATGGAGGTGGCGGTGGTTGTTTTATAGCCACAGCAGCTTATGGTTCTTTAGTAGAGCCGCATGTCAAAATACTGCGGGACTTCCGTGATCGTTTCCTTATAACCAATATCGCCGGCAAATCCTTCGTAAATTTATATTACAAATACTCACCGCCGCTCGCCGATTTTATCGCAAAACATGATAACTTGAGGATGATAGTTCGTATGACCTTATTTCCTCTTGTAGGGATAAGCTGGGTTACTTTGAAGCTCGGTATCTTGCCGGCAATTTCACTAATGCTTCTATTTGGAATCGGAGTAATCGGCCTTACGAAAGTAAAAAGAAAATATAGCGCTTAACCAACATTTTGCAATTCAAATAAAAGACCAAACGATATTATTCTTATCAGTGGTTTGGTTGCGGTTGTGATCTGTAGATGATATTTCAGGAATCGTAGTGATGATTTGAACCCCAATGTTCACGATTTTCAGGATCACCCTCATTCATCAACAAGGTAGGCTCACAAAAACCGGCTGAGCAGTTAAGACTAAGACCACAATATGTTGATTCTTCCTGTCTCAATCCAGCCTGAAAAATGAAAACTCATCCAGATGTGGTACTCACAAAGTGTCAAATTCATTAAGGGATTTTATGCTGTAGCGATAAATTAAATATATCTGGAATCAGCCTTCTTGTCTGGTATCGAAAATATCACCGGTTTCACTCCAATCCCATACACCACCATATATTGTGTAGCTATTTAAATCAGAAGAAATTTCAATGATTGAATCCTATACTCAACCCTCGCACATTGTGGTCACCCAAAAGATGAAAAGCGCGAAATCTTCATGATAATCCACGCTCTTCATATAGCATTCTTCAAGTGGAATAATTACCGGAAGGCAAAAATTCATGTAAGAGTCTTAACAGAACAACTGGGCTTATTTTAGCCCTACATCCTTTATCGCCTGCTTGCAACGCCCACTCACTTGTTTGTCGTGCTTTTCGAGACATTCAAGAAGACGTCCTTCACCAGGTGAAATCGAACTGCAATACTTTTCCAAATCCGCATCGCATTCGTTTGCAACGTAGCTGAGGGCTGCAACCGCCCGTTCAAGTTGAACAGCGGCGTCATATAGTGCATACTCGCATTTTGCTGAAAGCTTATCTCCATGAGCGTAAAGGCAGGCCAGAACGCGGCCTTGTCCCGGCGTCACCTGACTGCAGTATTTTTCAATCTCCACCTTACAGCCATTGGCTACTGTTTCAACCAAGCTCTGCTGTGCGGTTGCGGCAGTAACCAGCAGCGGCAGGATAGCTAATGCGATCAAGACAATCATCGTTCGTTTCATTTCATCCTCCTTCTTGTTTTTAGGGTTTTTTGAATAATTAATTACATCTGCTCATGATCGGGATCTTCGGTCTATCTGCGACGAATGCTTTCAACAACTTTCATAGACACGCGAAAAGTAATGAATTCCATTCTTTTGCCGAATCATTCTTTTCACGATTGTCCGTAAAAATAGAAAATCATGAATCGGTAATGATCTTTTTTGCATGCCATAACGGCCCCCTTCGATTTCGCTTTCGTCCATAATTATCTATTACATACGCGTCTATTTATAATTGCGATTCAATGGGCAGAATACTCATAACGCCGATACCGAAACGTCTCCAGAAGCCTGTGTAAGGATCGACGTCAAAAGTGTGTTCTTTTCCATCGACCACACCGTGCCAGAGAAGCTTTTCGTCCCCGTTTTCGTCTTTTTTTAGTTCCAGCCGGAAAGCAAGCTGTTCAATGTTCTCTTCAAACCATTTTGCCATCTCTTCGGCGATTTCAGGCACTTTCAGCACGACGCCAATTTCGGTGTTATGCAGTAAGGCCCGGGGATCGAGATTCAAAGAGCCGATGAAGACTTGTTTGCGGTCAAAGACAAACGATTTGGCATGCAGGCTGGCTTTGGATGAACCCTCTTTTCCCTTTTTTTCTTTACGCTGTTTCCGGGTCAACTTTTTGCTCAACTCATAAAGCTCGACCCCGCCGCGCAGCAGTTTCTTACGATATTTTTTATAGCCGGCATGCACCAACCCCACATCGTTTGAGGCCAGAGAGTTGGTCAGAATGCGCACCCGAACCCCGCGTTGGGCCAGCTGGGTCAAAAAAGCGGTTCCCGGTTTGCCCGGTACAAAATATGGGGAGAATATGATCAGCTCTTTTTCCACCCCTTCCCAATAGGGTTTGAGCATCGGCGAAAGATGATATTGGGTTTCGCTGAAATCGTGAAGAAGTTTTTCCGGCTGATCAAACACGACCTCTGCATCTCCCCACCTGAATTCAACCCGGTCTTTTCGGATTTTGTTGGCCAGGTCGGAATTGCGTAGCGCCCGAAGATATTCGGAATCGATTTGATCGGCCACATATTCGTTCAACTTCCCTCGCAGTTCTTCGACTTTTTCAGGTGCCGGCGGATCGCCTTTGAGAAGTACCGAGGCAGGATAGGCCAGTTCACTGTTCCAATAACGATCAAAAACAGAAGAAACTTCTTTGACCACCGGTCCGATGGCCATCACATCCAGATCGGCAAAAGCAAGATCCGGATCGGCGTCAAAATATTCATTGCCGATATTGCGCCCCCCGAGAATGGAAACCTGGTTGTCTACCGTAAACGATTTATTATGCATACGACGAGTCACAGAGCCCAAACGAGTCACAAACTGGGAGGTCCGGCCCACATTTCTACTGAAGGGATTGAATATCCGCACCTCCATGTTGGGATGGCTGTCCAAAGCAACTGCCCCTATATCCCTGCCGGCAAGGTCCATATCATCCACCAGCAGGCGCACCCTAACTCCCCGGTCGGCCGCTTTGAGCAGAAGATCGGTAAACAGTTTGCCAACAAGATCGTTGTGATACAGGTAATACTGAACATCGATGCTGCGCTCGGCGTATTGGGACAATACCGCACGGGCCACAAAGGCATCCAGGCCGTTGCCCAACAAATGGAATCCGGATTTTCCCGGGTGTGACGTTCTTTCCTTAGCTCGTGCCTTGCCGAAAGCAGTATTCTCCGTATCGGTCAAAGCATACGACTCGGGTCGATCAAAACCTTTTGGTAAAGTGGCGCAGCCGGCAATAATAAGTACAACAATTGCTGCCAACAATTGAACGATAGTGGCTGGTCGATACATATTATATCCTAACCCGGATAAACCGGAAATAACAAATCACAAGCTCCAAATTCCAAATACTAAAGAACTAAACAACTTTAATTTTTCCA
>RCNC010001318.1_pt1 | contig 16584 bp, 9 predicted proteins | sample 2041301 | NCBI WGS metagenome assembly RCNC01 (sample SAMN09708231, study PRJNA481090) | Marine sediment metagenome, whole genome shotgun sequencing project. | biome: marine sediment; feature: ocean; material: sediment; isolation source: Sewage treatment plant 13A marine sediment (STP13A) ... | reverse complement strand
TGGCCATGATTGGGATTCAGTTTCTGGGTTCTGGAAATAGTTTGAAAGAGATCGATAATAATCGTTTTTTCCAGATTCTGGAAGAGGGCGATGTGGAGAAAATCGTCATTGTCAATAAAGAAAAGGTCGAGGTCTATATCAAGCCTGAAAGGCTCAGTGATGCGCGCTACGAGGATATAAAATCTGATAAGCCCAGTTCAATGCTTGGTCAGCCGGTACCCCAGTATTATTTCACCATCATCAGTCAGGATGTTTTTATGGGGGATTTGAACCGGGTCATGAATGAGCTACCAGCCGATAATCGTCCCACATATACGACCTTAACGCGTAGAAACTACATGGGTGAAATCATGCTATGGGTGATTCCCTTCCTATTGATCATGGGTATCTGGATCTATATGCTTCGCCGTATGCAAGGCGGTGGCGGAGGAGGCGGAGGTAATATTTTCAATGTAGGAAAATCAAAGGCCCAGATTTTTGATAAGGAGACCAGTGTGAAAGTGGATTTTCACGATGTTGCTGGCCTGGAAGAGGCCAAGGTGGAGATCAGGGAGATTGTGGATTTTCTGAAAAATCCAAAAAAATATACGGAGCTTGGAGGGAAAATCCCCAAAGGCGCCCTGCTTGTTGGACCTCCGGGGACAGGTAAAACATTGCTTGCCAAAGCGGTGGCCGGAGAGGCCAGTGTGCCATTCTTTTCCATGTCGGGCTCCGATTTTGTGGAGATGTTTGTGGGGGTAGGTGCCTCCAGAGTCAGGGATCTCTTTAAGCAGGCAAAGGAGAAGGCCCCCTGCATTGTATTTATTGATGAGATAGATGCGGTGGGTCGTGCCAGGGGAAGAAATCCAAATTTTGGTTCCAATGACGAACGGGAAAACACATTGAACCAGTTACTCACCGAGATGGATGGTTTCGGCAGTAACAGCGGGGTCATTATCCTTGCTGCCACTAACAGGGCCGATGTGCTGGATAAGGCACTGCTCAGGGCCGGACGTTTCGACCGTCAGATCCATGTGGAGCTACCCGATCTAAACGAACGAAGAGCCATATTTGAGGTGCATATGAAACCGATCAAAATCGATAAATCGGTGGATGTGGATTTTCTGGCCAAACAGACTCCCGGTTTCTCCGGAGCAGATATTGCCAATGTTTGTAATGAATCGGCCCTGATCGCTGCAAGAAAAGATAAAAAGAACGTTGGAAAGCAGGATTTCCTGGATGCGGTGGACCGGATCATTGGCGGGCTCGAAAAGAAAAACAAGATCATTAAGGAAGATGAAAAGCGAACCATCGCCTGGCATGAGGCTGGACACGCTACCATCAGCTGGTTCCTGGAGCACTCCAACCCTCTGGTAAAGGTGACAATTATTCCCAGGGGAAGGGCCCTGGGTGCCGCATGGTACCTTCCCGAAGAGCGACAGATCACTACCACCGAGCAGATGCTGGATGAAATGTGTGCCACCCTTGGAGGAAGAGCCTCAGAGGACCTGACCTTCAACAGGATATCCACAGGTGCACTGAACGACCTGGAACGTGTTACCAAACAGGCCTTCGCTATGATCTCATACTTTGGCATGAGCGAAAAAATTGGGAACATTAGCTATTATGACTCCAGCGGTCAGCAGGAATACTCCTTCAATAAGCCCTACAGCGAAAAGACCGCTGAGACCATTGATGAAGAAGTGAAAAACCTCATTGATGTGCAGTATGAAAGGGCCAAAACTGTGCTAAGGAAAAACAAGAAAGGCTTGACACAGCTGGCTGAGATTCTGCTTGAAAAGGAAGTGATCTTCAGCGAAGACCTGGAAAAGATCTTTGGGAAACGTCCCTGGGTACGTCATGATGAACTTATCAAAAAGAAGGAGGAGCTTCCAAAAAAGAAGGTAGTCAAGGCTAAAAAGAAGGCAGAAGAGATAAAGAAGGTAGAAGAGGTAGAGAAAAAAACGGATAATAACGAATCCAAAAAGGCTTAACTGTGGAAGCCAATCTGGTTCATATTTTCTCTTCGGGTCAACCCTATCAAGCGGAGATGGCCAGACAGATGCTGGCCGACCATAATATTAAGTCCTTTTTGGTGAATAAGCAGGATTCTGCATACAAATTTGGAGATGTTGAGCTCTACGTAAATCGCGATGATGTGATAAGGGCCAAAAAACTGATCCAGGAATTTGAATACAATTGAAAGAGCTACTTCTTCGTACCCTGACAGGAGTTTCTCTGATTGTTCTGATAGCAGGCTCCATACTGCTTGGACCGATCACATTTTCGGCTGTCCTCCTGCTTGTTTATCTCCTCGGAGTAAAAGAACTATTCGGGCTACTTCAAAAAAGAGAGCTCTCTACCCGCTGGTTCCGGGCAGTCCCCGGAGCCTTACTCTTCCTTGTCGTATATGCCGTTTTTGAACTCAATCAGAGTCTGCTCTGGTTTATTCTTCCTCCGGCCCTCTGGCTCTTGGTCGCCCTTAGAGTAGGGATTACCCTGTCAGGCACCCTTGCCTTTCTATGGCTGGCCATTCCTCTCTCCAGCTTCTTTGCACTTGGATGGATGGAAGAGGCGCCCGGATTTCAATTCCGACTACCCCTGTTTATTATTGCGCTGATTTGGATCAACGATACCTTCGCCTATCTTACAGGATCTCTTCTTGGCAGGCATAAGATGACACCCATACTCTCCCCTGGGAAAACCTGGGAAGGGTTTGCCGGAGGAATGTTGATAACCCTGCTTGCAGGCTGGATCATCTGGAACTCTACAGGCATTTCCACCCTCTGGGCATGGTTTGGAATCTCACTTCTTGTCAGCTCCCTCGGACTGGCTGGCGACCTGTTTGAATCTGGTTTAAAAAGAACTGTTAAAGTGAAAAATTCAGGAGAGTTATTGCCCGGACATGGGGGCATCCTGGATCGCTTTGATTCACTTCTATTTGTCGCCCCTGCCGTTTTGATCCTGGTCATTTTGATTAAACTTGTGTCATGATTAAGATACATCGTGAAGGAAGATGGATAGTCCTGATCACAATAGTTTTGTTGCTGGCTATGCTTGCGGTAACGGCACTGTTCCTGCCCTACCAGGTAAACTACCTGACCTCTGCCCTATCCCTTATGGTACTGATCCTGGTATTACGTTTTTTCCGTGTACCCGTCAGGCGCCCCTTTCTTGATGATCTTACCATTACGGCACCAGCAGATGGTAAGGTAGTGGTTATAGAAAAGGTGGAAGAAAAAGAATTCCATATTGGTCCATGTATGCAGGTTTCCATCTTTATGAGCGTACATGACGTTCATATCAACTACTACCCGGTCAGCGGTAAGATTGCTTATCAGCGGGACCACCCAGGAAGCTACCTGCTGGCACGCCACCCTAAATCCTCAGAGCTGAATGAAAGAAGCTCTGTGGGAATAGAGACTCCCCACGGACGCCTGCTGATGAGACAGGTTGCAGGATATGTGGCACGCAGAATCTGCTGCTACGCCAAAGAAGGATCTCAGGCCATTCAGGGAAGTGAAATGGGCTTCATCAAGTTCGGTTCCCGGCTCGATCTCTTCCTACCCCTGGATACCCACATCATGGTCTTACCAGGTCAGCGTGTTACCGGTGGTGTCACTCCATTGGCCACTTTCAAATAAAAGACCTGCACCTCTTTTTTAACATCCCCTTAACATAATGCATTTGCATCATGCACTATATTGCATCTGTTAAAAACAAAAAAAAAGCACCATGAAAAAGACATTAGCCATTTTAACACTTGCACTCTTTATCGGAGGCATTAGTGTACCCGCAATAGCAGCCAATAACAATGCACTTACTGTAATCTCTCTGCAGGATGAAGATCCTAAGAAAAAGGAGAAGAGTGAGAAGAAAGCCGAAACTTCAAAAGAGGCTACAAAGAGCGGAGATTGCTCTTCAGAAAAGAAATCGTCTGACTGTTCAAGTAAGTGCGAAGGCGAAAAATAAAGATTTAGGTCCGTTACATTCAGATTGTGAGTTTTCAGTAGCTGTTCCGCTCCGGCGGGACAGCTTTTTTTGTATATATTAGCAGCCTAATACGGACTAATTAATGAATCAACCAAATATACTGCAGGTAAGCGAAGATGTCAACTGGATAGGAGTTCTGGATCATGATATTATCGCCTTCGACATTGTGATGGAAACCAAATACGGCACCACCTACAACTCCTACTTTATTGATGCAGAGAAAAAGGCAGTAATTGAAACAGTAAAAGAGAAATACTGGCCGGTCTTCAAAGAAAAATTGCTCTCCCTTGGCGATCCCTCAGAGATAGAATATATCGTTTGTAACCACACAGAGCCTGATCATTCCGGTTCCCTCAAATACCTGCTGGAGCTGGCCCCCAATGCAACAGTGGTGGGAAGTGGCCAGGCACTGACCTACCTTGGTGAAATGATGGACCGCCCCTTTAAATCCATGAAGGTAAGAGATGGGGATGTCATTGATCTGGGAAATAAAAAACTAAGGGTCATAGGTGCGCCCAATCTGCACTGGCCCGATACGATCTATACCTACCTGGAAGAGGAAGGTCTGCTCTTCACCTGTGACTCCTTCGGTGCACACTATGCAAATGAGCTGATGTTTGATGATCTGATTGGTGATTACAGCGATGCATTTGATTACTACTTTGATGTGATCCTGAAGCCATTCAGCAAGTTCATGCTAAAAGCCATTGAGAAAATAAAAACGCTGCCGGTAGATATGATCTGTCCAGGACATGGTCCCATTCTCCGATCGGGCTGGAAAGAGAAGATTGATCGCTCCATTAAACTTGCCAACAACTACCTGGACGAGACCCGCAAGGACAACAGGATCCTGGTGGCCTATGTGTCTGCATACGGTTATACAGAGGAAATGGCGAATCAGCTTGCGGTGGGCTTGAAGAAAACAACAAATCTGACCGTGGAACTTGTTGACATTGAAAACGTCCTGCTGGGTGATCTGGAGGAACATGTGGCCAAGGCAGACGGCATCATTATAGGATCGCCTACCATCAATCAGAATACCCTGCTACCGGTTTATAAACTTTTTTCTGTGATCAATCCCATACGTGATAAGGGAAAACCTGCTGCAGCTTTTGGATCATTTGGATGGAGCGGTGAAGCGGTTAAACTGATTGAGGATCACCTTAGGAACCTCAAACTAAAGGTGGTGGGTGAAGGCCTGACTGCCAGGTTCTTTCCCAATAGTAAGGAAACAGACCGCCTGATCAGTTTTGGAGAAGAATTCGTTAAGGTCCTTCAAGAGGAGAAGCCCTAGTGTACATGCACCAGTTTCCCATGTCCTCTTAGCACTCCCGAATCCATCCACTGCACCATATATACTCCTTGTGACAGATTCGAGATATCCAGCTTATAGATGGAATACCCGGGTAACACCTCTGAAGTAAGCACGGACCTTCCAACAAGATCTACAAGCCTTAAAACTCCTGCTTGCTCCACCATCGGTCCTAAATTGATATAAGCATAATCATGGGCCGGGTTGGGGTAAATGGCCAATGTCTTTTCATCTGCCGTCCTGGTCTCCCGTCCCGTCCCGGGAGTATACTCCTGCGAAGCTGACTGAAGAATCTGATCATGATCCCTGTCCATGATAAATGCGACCAAGATCAAATCCTCCTCATCCTCAAGATAGGAAGCATAGTCCCAGCTAAAATCAATATTCTTCGATACACCAACTCCCCATTCATTTCCAAGTAACTTGCCGGTGGCAGTCGGAAGGATATCCAGCACAACATTCCGGAAGGCTGTAGTCTGGTTTGCACCTGTATAGGCAGTGACCAGTGATTCAATCACCACCACATAGAGTTGTATATTGTTGTCAAAATTACTTTCCTTACAGCTTACCACTACCCGGCCTTCAAGACTAGAGCTCAGGAAATCGGCACTCAGGCTCACATCAAATGGTGAAATATCAAGAGACGATGACTTTAAATCATCTCCATTGGGCACTTGTGTTGGATCGGAGAAATCGTAGCGATACTCAGGCTTGTAGCCACCATTTAAAACAGCATACGGAACATTTGGGACACCATAATTGAAAGCTCGTACAGAAGGTGGTATAGGATTGTTTAAATTCATGGGGTCCTCACCCGGATAGTCCATATGGTATTGCAAATCAATGACCTGACTGGAATAGTCAGCTACAAACTCCTCTACGATTACATCGGCTACAGCGGCTTCAGCGCTGGCCGAATTGGTGAAGTACTCCAGAACTGAATTTTTGACTCCGTCAGCCAGGTAAAAATTGTCAAATGCAAAACCCTGGTTCCCCAGTGATTGTTCTCCGCCTGTTCCTATTGCCAGACGAAACTTTACATAGGAAAAGTCCGCAAGGGCATCCACTGCATAACCGGCACGTAACCAGGCTTCATCGGGTTCAAACTGGGAAAGACCCCATCCAAAACTACTGCCGCCGGGATTGTTAAAAATACCATAACTGTTGTACCAGTTGATCCCTCCGTCCACAACACCCAGGTTATTCCAGCCTTCACTTACCCGGTGCTGGTATTGCATCACCGCACCATCGGTCCCCGGCACAAAACTCTTCATAATATCCAGCTGTACCAATGGTGTTGATAGTGCTGACAAATCAAAACACGGGCTCTCTACCCATGAGTTCTCCAGATATCCTGCAGTAGTGGGTAAATCTGTATACCACCCCAAATCTCCTGTTACCGGAATATAACCCGTGAAATCGGGTTCCCCCAATACCCAGCTTTCCAGGCCATCCTCTGAATCCACAAGCCAATCTGCCGGCTCATCATCAAAGGTTTCCAGGTAACCGTCTGAAGTCAATGTATAGATGGGTTTAAGGGAAATAGTCTTGGTAAGACTTCCTCCACAACCAAGATCGTTTTCCACATCCAGAGTTACATTATACTCATTGATGGAGGTAAAAGGAAATTCAATGGTGTCTTTAGGATTGGTACTTGCAATCTGTCCTAAAACACCACCTCCAGTAGTTCTGAATGTCCAAAGCAGATCATCAATTGTTGCATATGGCGATACAGACCGATCCAGGAAGGATGTTTGCTCTCCTCTGATAAAACAATCTGTGATCCAGGTAAAATCCACCAGGGGTTGGTCAGAAAAAGTGACATTCTGGGCCACATTGGTCAGACAACCATCAAGAGTCTCTGCAGCTAAGGATACATTCCAGCGGCCTGGCCTAGGATAAAAATGGTCGGGGCTTTCCTCGCTACTGACATTGTCAGGTCCACTATCGGGATCATCGAAATTCCAGCTCCAGGTCGCCACAGCATATTTACCGTTTGTGGTGTTATCGAACTGAACTAGTCCTCCCGTTGACGGTATGCAGGAGGAGGCAGTAGAAAAAGTGAGTGTTGGCACAAAGGCGTTATAAATGGAGATGCTGTTTAATACCTGGCAGCCATTTGAAGCGGTATAGAAAAGACTTATCTGGATCCAGCCTTCACTCACCTGGGAGCTTGCCGGATTGTAGGAATAGCCGGTAGACTGATTACCGGAGACCCCCGGACCTGAAAAGGTATATGTGGCACCCGGATCTGACAGGCTGGGTACAGGCACAAGGAGATAGGGCGAATCATTCTTGCATACAGTTTCAGGAAGCCCTTGAATCTCAATGTCATCCAATAGTGTCACCGTAAAAATACTGGATACACTTGTTGTTATCTGCCCCACCAAAAAGGAGTATACCACACGATAGTCCCCGTCCAGTCCCCCTGGAGCCAGGATCGCTGTATTATTACCAAGATCAGTAATATGTCCGACAACAGGAATTCCTGAGACAGATTCAAAAAGTGCAAATGTACCTATTGCCCCGTCGCTGTTGGTTCCAACGAAAGTGTAGGAACCGGCGCTTTCACAAATCAGAGTAATGGTGACTCCTCCTGATTCCAGGTGAACGCTGGGTTCCTGGCCCCATACCATACCGCTTACCAGTAACAACAATGAAACCGGCAGGTACATAAGTCTCCTCATCTGATTCTATTTTCTGTATTTACTAATTTTAAATTCCCCCGCTCTGACTGGTTTTCATTAAGGAAATTATAGTGTTCCCTGCATAACTGTTCGTACCCAGCACCACAAATCCATCATCGTTGGCAAGTTCTATATCCTGACCGGTCTGGGCCCCGGAGGCTCCATAAGTGACCAGTTCTTCCGGCTGGTAGGAAGCGGAGATAAATTGCAGCAAGACTTCACTATTATTACCCACACGCCTGGTTCCGGTAATGGCCAGGTCTCCGGAGGCAGTCTCAATCATCCTTTCTCCTATTAAGTCTGCGTTTTGCTCTGAAATGGTTGCATGCAAAGAGGTACTCGTGATCAGCAGGCCATCTGTCTCAATACCATAGAGTAAAAGCTCCGAACTTCCCGATCCGTTCTCCCGGTTTCCCAGGATCAGGAAGCTCCCATCGCCATCTTCCAGGATACACATGCCATACTCATTAAACTCTCCGGAAAGGTTCTTCGCAAGTGGACTTAATTCGTCATCAAAGGTCAGAACCTGAATACCCGTCCCTGCGTCATTAACTTTATCATAAGTGCACACACAGAGGTACATATTCCCTGCATTCAACAAATATGTAGCGCTGGAATTCACAGCGTAAGGATTGTTGTAATTCAGTCCCAGCCTGAGAGAATCGCCCTCTTCGGTGACCCCCATTACCATTAGATCAGAATTTCCATCCTTCCCCTGGTACCCCGACAGCATATATCCGGACGAAATCATTTCGATGGAGTGAAGAACCTGCTCATCTTCAAGCGAACCATAACTTCGTTGCCAGACTGTATCCCCTCTTGATGAGGTTTTTACCACAAATATATCTTTCTGCATCTGCTCTGATCCAGTCACTGGTCTCTCCACAAATCCCGACAGAATAAATCCTCCAGAGCCATCCTGCAGGGCAATAAGTGAACTGCCTCCTGTTTCCAGGCCCTCCTCAACATAGTACTGTGGAAAACCACTTTGTACATTGCCAAAGGCATCTGTGACAATCAATACCATTCTTTTTCCAAGCGCTTCACTGGTCTCCGTACCACAAATGGCATACCCCCCATTTCCAAGTACCTCCACTTCCCCCGCCTGATCCATCAGGTAAGAGCCGTAAAACTTAATAAAACTATCTGCCTGAGCACTTGAAGTCTCCTTCTCACAGGAGAGAAGAAAACCTGATAACAGGATCAATATAAAGCCGTATTTCATCATCCTTTGCATCTATTCCTTTGTTAGATCCCAACATATACCGCCACAGATGGATAACTGGTGAACCCGAAAATTGCTGTCCACATGATAGAGCAACCAGCTTAGGTCACTGTTTTGATACCGCATATCTTCCTTGTTAGCCTGCATCAATCGGGTGGTCCATCGGATTTCTCCAAAAATAAAAGCATTGTCAAGTGGAATTCTAACTCCTCCGCCAAGCAGAGCATCAAGGTTGAACTTCACCCTCGATGCAGTAATATCTGTCTGATCAACCACAACATCATCCTGTGAAGCCTCATAAGACCTGGTCCCTTTCCCCGAAGCATGAAACAGGTATGAGGGTACAAGACCGCCCCGAAAATAGTAACAGATTTTCCTGTCTTCAGGATTCAACTTATATAAAACGGAGAGAGGCAGCAGCACCTGATGCTGGGCTTCTACATACCTGTAGGAGGTGGAAGATAATGGACTTGCCGAATATGAGAACCTGGTCAGGTTATAAAGAAGGCCAAAGGAAGCCTCCAGTTTCCTGTTCAGGATCAGGTTGGCCTCTGCACCAGTCTGAAAACCGGGCAATAAGCCAAAATGACTATCATCCTGTCCCGGATCTCCCACACTGTAACCCTCAAGCGTATTTGATAAGCCAAGCGTAGCTCCCACATTGAATCCCACTGTATTTCCGTATTCACCGGCTCCTTTGGTGATGTTTCTCCGGGCAAAATACCCTGGAGCTTTGGTCTCAACGACTTCAGGCATTGTAAGCTCCGGAGTCAGGTTAGGATCTATTCCCAGGGCAGTTAAATGCGCATCCAGTAAAAACACGAATTCCTGCGGATCTGAATTTACCGCCCTGTAATCCGGGAATTCTCTCACAAAATCATCCATCAGACTATCTGCCTCTGCGGTCAAATAGTCAAAAATATAGGAGTTGATTACCAGCTTGTAGGCCTCCTTTTTTGTCTCCCCTGATAAGCCACTGGACTGGATACATTCAAGCAAAAATTCCGGAACCAGCTCCACCATTCCGGCTTCATACGCTTCCCTGGCATCTTCAAGCAGGTAGGTACAATCGACCAGGTCCTGAGCCCTTAAGGTTTGAATCCCCAGGCACAAAACCAGGAAAATGAGAATTCCTTTGGGCATATTTACGAACTTCTTTATCATCTGGGACAAGTCTCTTGGTATGGGATATCTTCCCCGTAATACTGATTCCACTCCTCCTGGCTCAGGTTTCTGGTCAGCAGCGAACAAAAATCCGCTGCCATTCTATCAGTATCTGTTGGTCTACCCACCATCCGGGGAAAATCTACACTTCCGCTATAAAAATAACTGCCGTTCCTGTTAAAGCAAAGGGAAACCACAAAACCATTGTTCTCTGTAAATACCACAGGCGGTTCACCCCATTTCATGGTATTCCACATATATACATTTCCATCATTTGAAGCTGCCACGAGGAACCTGCCATCGGGACTAAACTCTATAGCTGACAACCTGGCTCCAGGCCCGAACAGATTTGCAATGATTCCTCTTCCGTCACCGCTCAGTACCTTCACCGATCCATCCAGCATTCCTGCTGCCAGGTAGTTTTGATTCGGACTGTAATCCAGAGCTCTGACCTGGTTTCCACCAAAATTATTCGCCTCCTGTAGGCTGGCCGGATCATTCACATTCATTGTATAGATCCTGCCGCTACCCGTTCCAATGGCAGCACTTGTACCATTCCTGGAAGTTGCCAGTGCAAGCGGTCTTGACATCAAGGTTGCCAGCGTGGTAGGTGTGAAACTATTATAATCCCATTTAAGTATCTTGTTAGTGGTTCCAGCTGAGAGGAAACTTCCGCTTCTCCCCAGGTTTTCTACAAAAAGAACAACATCGCCTTCTTCTCTGTTCTGATGAATTACCTCACCTTTGTTCTCCAGTTCAATAAAAAGCATGCCTCCACCACTGGTCCCAATAGCCGCGATGCGTTCATCAGGACTAATTCCAATACATTCATTGTTAAAACCTGTTCCTGCCAGGGGTATCTGTGCATATCTATCAGCAATATTTCCCGATAATATTTTAATGCTGCCATCGCTGAGGGCAACCAGTACACTCCCCGATCTGTTGAGCCATTCCATGGCTTTGATGGAATTTCTCAGGTTGGGATAGATATTGTATGACTGTGCTATCAGCTTTTTCGTGGCATTGTAAAGCCCTGAATAGATGTCAGTATCAAAAGCCTCCCCTGCATGTTCCTTGTACAGTAAGTACGATTGGTAGGCAAGCAAACCCTTTAATTCCGTGTCTTTTGTGATCCCCAGGCTAAGGTATGCTGCATCTTTGGCAATGTCGACAATAATTTCACTCTCCCTGTTTCTGGAGGAGATTGGATCGGCCTGCTGATCGCTGGTCACTACAGTTTCAGGTATAGTCTCCACAGGAATTATGATGCTTTCCTCCTGATCATTTAGCACCTGTTCTTCGGGCTCCCGGACTACCGCTTCCTCTTCCACAATCTCCTGGGATTGTTCTGCCTCTTCCTCTGTGACTATTGGACGATTATCCGCATTTTGTTGCTGTGCCGAAGCTTGTGCGTCAGGCTGTGAGGTGGCTGGTGTGGGTTGCTCCTGAAAAAGCGTTTGGATTCGCTGATCCGTTTCAACTGGCCTGTTCCGGGAAATAAATATAACCAGGGCTACTGCAGCGGCAATCACAATGGTTCCAACTACAATGGAGCGGTTCAGAATCTGTTTCCTGCGCTCCAGGATAATTTTCCGTTTCTCTGCCCAGATATACTCCTCTTCGCTGGTGTTCAGAAAAACCATGGCCCTTTCAAAAGCAGGATTGAACTGAATCCCCCAGGCAGGCGATGGATTGTGTAATTTTTTCCAATCAATGGCCTTTTGCAGTTCAGACGCTTCGAGAAGAACCCCTTTGCCCTGTTGATAAAGCGCAGAAGCTTTAGAGAGCTTCAAATACATCCTGATCGATTCATCTTCTTCATTCACCCATTGTCGCAAACGATCCCAGATATTGATAAGTGATTCGTGCGACAACTCAATCCTGGTTTCAGATGATAGTGGTGCTGAATGCTGGTAACCAAGGAAAGGATGGCCAGCTTTATCAAAGATTTCTACCACCTCAATAACCCGTTCCACCTTACACTGTGCAATCCTGGCTATATTACCTAGGGAAGTCCTTCGACTGTATGCCTCCTGCCGCTCTGTTTTAAATGCAATGGTTTTGAAAATGCGTTCACATATTTCCTTCTGATAGAATTCAAGATTCTGGTACAAATTCTCCAGGTCCCTGCTCAATCCATTACGAATGGAGCCGGTGGACTGATAATCCTCCAGAGAAACAGGCAGCTTATCAATTCCTCTGCTAAGCCAATGATTCCAGGTTTGTTTCAGGGCGTGTTGCAACAAGGGCAGATGGGGTTCAACCTCCTCCATATCATTCATCAGGTACTCCTCAAAACCACTCTCCACAGTGGCTCCCGCCACACGAAAAGGCTCCACAATGGCTTCTTTCAGGTCATTCCTGTTCATTTGAGGAAGCAGGTACTTACTCCTGTTGAGATGCTCAGTAAGCTCCCGATAGCTTGAACAGTAATCCAGAAAATCTGATCTGATCGAAAGCATCAAAAAAATCTGAGGTTCAGCCGCTTCAACCAACCTCATCAGGTGATTGATAAAATGTATGGCATCCGGATTTTTCCCACTTTTCCTCTTCTTTTGGGCCACTGGCCAGGTGAACAGTTCTTCAAACTGATCCACCACCAGAAAATAATGGAAGTTGCCCAGGCCTTTTTCTAAAAGAAAATCACTTACACTTTGTGAACTTTTCAGGAAGGTGTGAACATCTGATTCAGAAATATTTTTTGCGAAGACCCGCTGAAATCCCCTGATCAGGCTCTCCATGGGTCTTCTACCAGGCCTGATAATGACAGGAACCCACTCCCTTTTCATATCTGCAAGAAGTGCCGGAATTACACCTGACTGAATCAGAGATGTTTTTCCACTTGCGGAAGCACCAACCACAGCTACAAATCTTCTTTTCAGCAGAATTTCAAGCAACTCCGAAACAGCCTTATCCCGGCCAAAGAAGAGTTGATCTTCAGCTGAAAAAAAAGGCCTGCTTCCTGGAAAAGGATTTCGCTGTAGCACCCCTGTACTTATCATAGTGGGATTACCCATAATTAAACTCAATACTCATATTCCGAATCCTAAAACGGCTTCTGGGAAGCTTGATTCAGAAAACTGCAAAACACATGCAATAAACTTCTGTCATCAAATAAAAGTTCAACAAACTCCTTTCGATCGATCAGAAAAGCTTCACATGCTCCTATGGTACCAAGATAGCGAATCTGCTCCAAAATTTCGGGTTGATTTGCAGCAATTATTGCAATACCGTTTGAAAGAGTGGTAAATTCTTCTGCAGATACAGATCTGGCAAGAATTACTGTGTCTCCATCAAGGGTCCACTCTTCGGAGAAGGGTCTGGTAATGGAAACCAGTTTAAAAAGAGCATTTATTCCAATATTCTCAAATAAGTCCCACGTGGTCAGCCTCATAGTGGAATCCAGGTACCACCGGACCATATCTTCATGTCCCGGAAAACTATTGTCAGGAAAGTCAAGTCGTTCAGTCACCAGGTCATACTGTTCCGGATTATTCTTGCGCAGAAGTTGTGCTGCAATCTCCCTGATCCTGGGATTGGGATTAAATCCCTGTGCAATGATCTGTTGTTCATCAAAGAAGCGCTCCACATTGCCTATCCTGTCAAGCACACAGATCTTGATAAAATCTCCCATCTGGGCTCCACTTCGATTTAAAATTCGTTTTAGAAGGAGATCTACCGGAAATACATCAATGGGATATAGTTCCTTCAGCTTGTCCAGTTTCTCCCGGACCGAAACATCATGAAAATAGGACACCAGGACTGCCTTCAATGGTTCTTTCAGCAGTAGCTCCAGTAACTCAAGGGCCATTTGGCGATCATCTGATTGACGGTCAAGCAAAGAAATTTTAATCCTTCGCACCGATTTTCGATCATAGATCATCGTCAACATCATCAATATTAGTTCATTGACCTCCCAGATCTCGTGATCGATCACCCTGGCAAGGCTTCCCCCAGGATCATCGGTTCTAACAGAAATTTTTGCTGCCATTATCCAGGTTCCTGCCTGGACCATTCTCAGGATAGCATTCTGAATCTGCGCCTCCTGGATCACTGTCGCCTCAAAATGGTTGGCATAGAGTCCCTGTACAACTGAATGAAAGACGTCGCGGTGCTGATACTCCAGCTTCTGCAGCAAGAGCTGAACAGAACGCGCACCGCCTATGGACGATATAACGGATACAATTCGTGTTTGCAAGCGAATATCCGCATCAGGTTTATAAAAAGCCATTTCCAACTCATCAAGCACGTTCTCGCCCTGCTTGACCAGGGTCGACCAGGCAGCCCTGTATAGTGCGGGGTCTTTCAGCAGATCGACAATTTTATGTGCATTACCCCCCAGGTCGAGCCAGCCGGCAGTAGAGATGGCCACACCCTGAATTTCAGGATCCCGATCCCTGAATAGCGATATGACATCCGGGAGGAAGGTCCGGTCCTGCGCTTCTGCCACATAATAGAGTGCTGCCAGGATTTCATGTCGGTCGCCGGAATGAAACACCTCACCAATGGAGTTATCAGGCTCACTTTCAACATTGTTGAACTTGTTAAGCCGTTCCCGGATAAAAGCCTCCTGCAGCCCCAGTTTTGATTTCAGCTTTCGCTTTTTCAATTGCCGGATCTGCTCCTTGATATCCGGCTCCCTTTCGTTCACAAGCATTTGACTAATAGTGATATCCGTTAATCCGGGTGAAGATTTCAGAATATGATCCCAGATCAGCCGACGTACCATGGGAGCTGAATGGGCCAGCAAAGATAATTCGCGTTCCCTGGATACAAAATGAAAAAAATAGGGATTAAATACTATCAGTTCCTGGGAGAATTCAGAATGTTCCAGGTCAAATTGCTCAATCTCCTCCAGGTGCAGAGCGGAAGGATCAAAAACACGATCAGACTCCAGACTTACCTTCAGCAAGCGGTGATAATTTTTGTAAAGTGAAAGACCCACCACGAACCATATTAACAACACTACAAACAAAACATAGGTCACATGGTACAACTCCACAAACTGCAGCATCACAAACAGGGAAAGGAAAAGGCCCATAGTGAATACGCCAATCTGGCTAAAAACCCCTTCAATACCCGATTGAATATTCTCACGTTCGCGAGTATTAAGAGACTGATAGATCAGGTTCATGGAAGGGTGTTCCATGGACTCTTTCATGGAGCGACTAAATAGATTGGACAAGACCACCAGCAGGAAGAAGTATGCAAACATCTGTATTCCACCTCCAAAACCAAAACCCTCGCCGAAGATAGAAGCAGGAATGGTCAGGAGCAGCAATGCGACAGGCAAGAGCAACAGGGTCATCCTGATCCCGAATTTGCCCTTAATCCAGTGAAACAGGAATCGTTTCAGGATCCAGGCCAGCACTACCCCTATCCCTAGAAAGAAACCAAGAAATTCAACTAATTCTGTTCCTCCGGGAAAGCGGCTCTGCGTTACGGAAAGAAATTCATAGTGCAACAAAACCGAGACGGCTACACCAAGCACCACAAAAGATGCCATTAAAGTCGTATATCGGTGGGAGAACAACCTGATGGGACCCGCGCTTCCGTGCTTGTTCCGGTATCCTCCACCCTGCTTCCCTGGATGTGATAGGATATACATCTGGGCAATGGCTGCAACGATCAGACTAGCCATTCCAGCATAAAGAATCTCATGAATTCGAAATCCGGCAAAAACCAGGAGCGGTGTAACAAACAGTGCCAGAGCCATTCCCCCCACCAACGCTACTTCAACCAGACCATTTAACTGCTTACCTCGACTGGGAGAGAGAAATCCCCTGACCGTGGTCCAGAAACCCAGAAGAGTGATCAGGATCAAAGGTCCGGAAAAGACAAAGGTGAGAAAATCAAGGTAATCCTGCTCCATCAAATGGAGCCCCCCCACAACGCAAATAGTTGCTCCAATCACCACCACCAGGTTAAGTATACCAAAGGCGCGCATCTTCAATTGTTTGCTGAAGTATGCATAGATGGCAGCAATTAAAATCCCAATCACTCCCGAAACCATCAGGGCGAAAGGGACACGATCGGCACCAAATGCCTCCAAAAATACTGTATTAGCCTCCAGTTCCAGGGTACCTACAAAAATCCCTGTACAAAAGGCCTGTAGCAGTAATGCGGCAATCATGAGCCGGTCGCCCTGGGCAATTTGCAGTAATTTACCTAAGCGCGTCCACATACAGAATACAATTAAGCGAATATATGAATACCTTTTGACA
>RCNC010004532.1_pt1 | contig 16605 bp, 13 predicted proteins | sample 2041301 | NCBI WGS metagenome assembly RCNC01 (sample SAMN09708231, study PRJNA481090) | Marine sediment metagenome, whole genome shotgun sequencing project. | biome: marine sediment; feature: ocean; material: sediment; isolation source: Sewage treatment plant 13A marine sediment (STP13A) ... | reverse complement strand
CTCCGCTAAAGGATAGGGACCTTTTTCACCAGCATACCTGCATGGGTTATGGCTGCAATTGAACCTGAAAATCTTTCAACATGCTCCTTCGCCTGTTTCATTGCTATTTTTTCAACTCCGATAGTTTTGCATATAGCGCCATCCAGCTTAGTCACCATACTGATATTAATCCTGCGCAGTTTTGACATCATGGAAAGCGCAGTTCCGCCGTTTCCTTGGTAATTTTTTGATAGCCTGTCAAACGCTTTTTCCCAAGTTCCGAGTTCAAACCACGGCAGAAAGGTTTTTGAACCGATGCCGTCTGGGCATTTAGCAATAACAATCAGATTTCCTCCGTCACTTACAAACATAGAGGCATGATGCAGAGCCTTATGACTTTGAATAAAATTGATGTCTTTCGGATGCCCCCCGCAGGAAGCAATAACCAGATCATAATTTTTATCTGTGCATATCTCACAGTTTTTCCCGTGTTCTCTGCACGCATTTTGAAAATGATCTTTCCCGCTGCCGGCCAATAAATCACAAACATTTCCCCTGCTGTCAATAATTCCGTGGATGGATAAATCCGCCGGACGAAAGGTTTCATACTCAGCCAAATCTTCCGCAAGAAGATTCCCGTCAAGCACACCCGGCAGGCATGATGCGGAAAGGACTCTGTTTTGCTTATCTAAAAATAACCCATGGTTTTTATAAATAGCATCCAATCGACCCAAGCCCGGAAAAATCAACTTTCGCCCTCCGCCATATCCGGCAAAATAGTGATGTGAAATCGCACCAAAGGTAATGATAAAACTTGCGCCTAAAATATCCCTGCGCATATAAACCGGAGTACCGCGCGTGGTTTTCCCTAATTTAGTAAAGATATTGTTTTCTCGACAATCGTGGTGAACGAACCGATAATTTTTGTATGCATCTCCGTAAAGCTCGTAAGATTCATTATCTGTCTGACGCGGGTGTGTTCCGTATGCAATATAAACTGTTATATTGCCTTTTACAGCCCCGAACTCTTTAAGCGTTTTGATTAACACCGGCAGAAAAAGCGGATACCCGCAAAGGCGGGTTTTATCTGCAAGCACAATTGCGACATCAGAAAAGTCGGGTTTTAATCGCTCCAGCTCCTGCTGCACCCTGGTTTTAAACTCCGATGTTGTTATTTTAGCATCCGGGTCATTGATTCCAGGAATCCCAACATGATCCGGTAGTTTAAATTCAAATTTCTCTGTTCCGTATTTCAACGATATTTTTTTTGGCATTGCGGTTACCCTGGTTCTTATTTCTGGTTCTTATTTCTTGATCCTTTGATGCTGTTTGTGTATGGTAGAAGTTAGACCTTTGAAACAGGAGGAAGCAATGATCACTGTTAGAGACATCATGACCAACGAACTCATCACGGTCACCCAGGATATGGATATTGCCGGAGCGGCTAAAACCCTGCTTGACAACCGGATTAACGGTGTACCGGTAGTGGACGATAGCGGCCAACTGGTGGGCATCCTGTGTCAAAGCGATCTTATTACCCAGCAAAAAAAGCTGCCCATCCCCACTCTTTTTACTTTCCTCGATGGGCTCATACGATTGACGTCTATGAAACAGCTTGAAAAGCAGGTCGGTAAAATCGCAGCCCTGACGGTTTCAGAAGCTATGACACCTAATCCGGTCACTGTCAAGCTTGATACCAGACTCGAAACCGTTGCGGCCCTGATGGTGGACAGCAATTTTCATACCCTGCCCGTGGTCGAAGACTCGAACCTGGTTGGAGTCATCGGTAAAGAGGATGTTCTTCGCACCCTTCTACCAACCAATGAAAAACACTGAAAATGATACGTACTCCTAAAATAGTAATCCAATGGACGCCCTGGAAGTTCCGCAGGTTCCCATAAGTTTCCCGTTGGGACATTCACAGTCGACCGCGCAGAATTATAATGGCAAATAAGACGATGCCAAACAGGGCAAAATGAAAGCCATTGATTATTCTTTGATATTCCATTTTTTTCTTCTGGTCGGGTTCATTGCGAATCAAGTCTTTGAATTTCCGATAGTCCCCAAACGAACCCTTGATTACATCCACCGTTAATCCTTTTTCTTTCAAGGTTATCTTTTCAAGGTTATCTTGATTTGCTGTAAATTATACAATGCGTAGATTACAGTGAAGATCAACGCAAATTCTAGCAGGCCCATGGCAATATTCTCCTTATTCTTCTATTATTCCAATTGTGAGCGAAGCTAATTAAGTTCTGTCGCGGGGCTATCGCACTTCACTGTCCCATTGCACCGTAGCTGTGCAAACCGGGCAGCAAATTTACACCAAAATAGGTAAAAAGAACCGCTGCAAAACCTGCAATGGAAAGATAGGCAATCCTTTTGCCATGCCATCCCCGCATCATCTTGGCATGCAGCAGCGTGGCATAGACAAACCATGTAATAAGTGACCATGTTTCTTTAGGATCCCAGCCCCAGTAACGCCCCCAGGCCGAATTAGCCCAAACCGCCCCTGTAATTATACCTATGGAAAGGAAAAGAAAACCTAACATTATCATCTGATATGTCAGCTCATCGATTGTATTTGTTTTTGGAAACCTTTTGAGCAAAAGGCTTTTCCCTTCCGTGTCTCTTTTCTTTATAAGGTACATCCAGCTTGTTCCAAAAGCTATTGCAAAGGCAGCATAACCTATAAAGCAGGTGATAACGTGGGCAATCAGCCAGTTACTTTTCAATGCAGGAATAAGGGGCTGTATGCTATCACTGATCAGGGAGGCATAAGCCATTGCAAAAAAAGCAAGTGGTGTAACAAACGCTCCTATGGTGCGGTTTTTATATTTTCGCTCAACAAACAGATAAATGATCAAAATGGTCCATGAAAAAAAGACCAGGGACTCATACAGATTGGAAAGGGGAGCATGGCCGATGCCCAGCTTGTATGATTCTATCCATCTTAAAATAATGCCTGCCGTATTACCTGCAAGTCCTAAAGCTGCCGTCCATAAAGCCAGTTTTCCAGGGGCCTCCTTTTTAAAAACCCACGACACAATGTATAAAAAGGCTGCTAAACCGTAAACAAATGTTGTAACTGATAATATAATTGAGCTGTTCATAATTTTTTCTTTTCCTTATTATTTCGTATTATTTTAGCCTATTGAAAAATACAACAAAATGAGTATTCAGAAAACATGGCTTTAAAATGCGATTTTTCCTAACCGTCTTCAGCCTTCAGCCTATCCTCCTGAGCAGTTACCAATTTATCAAGTTTTTCCGACAGTATTTCAATCTTTCTTTGCATCCCCATTTTATTCTTATTTGAAGTGCCTGCAACCATAACCATGCTGCGATTCCCCTTGCCTGTCACTTCAATGCAAAGCCGCTGATGTGACATGAAAAAAGTGACGAAACATCCGATAATCATCAAAATAAAACCCGAATAGACCACCCACACACCAGGATCCTTTGTCACTTGAAGACCTGTATAATATTCATGATTGTGGCTTGCCACGGCAATAATCACATCGCCCTTTCTCATTTTGTCAAAGCTGGGAAAACGCAGAGGAAGCAGTATGTTAAGCGGATTTCCGATTTTCGGTGTTAAGATTCCCATAAAAGCCTCTCCAATATTATGGCCTTTAAAACCGGCAGAACTGCTGTAATCTTTTATTAAAAAAGTTCCCAGGCCTCCTGGTATTTCAACCGGCTTGTTAATGGCAGCCTTTTTCTTGTATTCCATACCGGTTTCTCTAATCGTAAAGCTCAATGTTACTTCTCTGGGAGGCAGGGTGCCGTAACTGGACTGAAATATATTAATCCCTTTGTAACGAAGAGGGTCGTTTACGATGATATCTTTTTTTAAAACAGGTTTTCCATTTTCGATAATTACCAGGCTGGAGCGATATTCTTTAGGTGCGCCCGAATCATAAAAACTGAGACTGAAGTCTTCGCACTTAATCTCAAAATCGAGAAGATGCATTTCGGTTGTATTTCTCAGGTTTATCTTCTTGGCCGACTCACCCTCGGGTATATTGACAAATCCTTCAAAACCGAAAATTGAACCTATCAAACCACCAAGCAGCATTAAAATAATACTTAAGTGTACTATATAAACGCCAAGGCGTGTCCAGCGCCATTTCTCAGCAAAAAGACAAAACCCGCTATCCGTCTGCTCAATCCTGCTGTATCCATAACTCTTGGAAATAACCGGCTTATAAATCTGCTCCAGTTCATCGGGCATGCTACTTTCGGAAAATTCTTTTTTATATTCAAGCTGCCTGAACCTTGAAACATTGAACGGCGGAATCTTGACGAATATAATCTTCCATGTTGCTTTCATGCGATCAATTGAACAAATAATGATATTTATGGTCAGCAAAAGGAGAAGAAGCTGAAACCACCAGGAATGGTACATGTCAAAAATATCAAATATTGAATCAAGAAAAGAAAGAATTTTATACCGGAGCTCACCGTACTTGTGAAAATATTCAGATGCAGTGCCGCTTTGCGGTATGACGGTTCCGATAATGGAAGTAACTGCAAGGGAAAGCAGAAGGACTACGGTCAGCTTTACTGAAGTGAAAAATTTCCATACTCTGCTTATAGTATCAGACGAGTTCGCCTTCTTTATCATTATTTGCCCTTATATTTCTGATTTGTCACTCATAAGCCTGTGTGCTCAGGAGTAAAAAAAATCGATCCCGTTCACACCCATTCGGAACAAAAGAGTTGCACAATCTGCGTTCTGCCCATATCAAAAGATTTAATATTAGGCAACGGGAAAGGAATTTTTTTCACTTTTTACGAAACAATCATTTTTAATGAGCTCGCAAAAGTAACGACGATGGCTAAGTAGAAAATTCCATGTACAAGGCGCAGTGGTTTTTCAGGGACGAGGCAATACATGTAGTATGCCGAGTGTCTGAAAAACCGATGCAACGCAGTAGATGGGACTTTCTACGACGCCATCACTTTTTATCCACAGGTTTTATAACAATCGTTGCCGCCTTGCTGTTATCAAGGTATTTTTTTGCAAGGGCTGACACTTCATCTGCACTGATTGAAGCATAGTCCTTTAAAATTGTCCGGCTCCACTTCAATTGCTGCGGATAGATCAGGGATTGGCTTAGAACCGTGCCAAGCCAGTAGCTGTTTTTCCCAAGCATTTCTTTAATGCTCGTAAGGGTGGGCTTAAGGGCGCGCTTTAATTCTTCCTGTGTAACGCCGTTTTTTGAAATATCTGATGCTATTTTCTTTATCTGCGATTCGATTAAACCGGCCTGCCCAGGGTCTATATATGCCATGGAATAAAATACGCCATACCCCGGGTAAGCCCGCCTTGGTGAGTTAAACGCAAAGGCTGAATAGACTGCGCCAAGCTTTTCCCTGATATTCTCCCTGAGTCTGTCTGAAAATATTTCCGCCAGTACCGACAGACGGCGTGACCGGTTAATATCCCATAAATCCTCACTCGGATAAGCAACAATTACAATCCCTTTATTAATTTTTGTCGGAACCTCTATTTTTATAAATTGAGCCACCGGGAATTCAGGCAAATCCGATCTTTTGCTTTGTTCAGGCCCCTTTCGGACCGGAAGGCTCCCAAGATATCTTGATACGGTATCTATCATCAGATCAATGTCAAAATCCCCCACTACAGACACTTCTAACCTGCCATGTTTCAGAGGGCCGTCAATCCATGAACGGATATCCTCAAGTGTCCATCTTTTTAATTCATCAAATAAAGGAAGTCCGAACCGGCTGTCTCCTCCTGCCAGAAAACGCCTGCCGGAAAGCATCATGGCACCGTCTATGTCACTGGAAAGAGCTTTGTATTTTTGCTCGAACCGTTTGATAGAAAGGTTATAAGCATTTTCCCTGTATCCCGGATCAACCAGGTGAGCATAAAGAAGCTGAAACAGCAATTCAATTTCCTTTGTCACCGATATTCCATTAAGGGAAAACTTATCTTCGTCTATTTCAAAAAAAATAGTTGTATTTTTTCCTGCGAGGGCTCGCTCAACATCATCTTTCTCAAGTGAGCCGAGTCCGCTTTCATTAATCACAGCTTCACTCAATGCGGCAAGCCCGGCTTTTTTAGAAGGCTCAGCCGATCTGCCCGAACCAAAAGCAAGCAAAACTTTTACTTCATCTGCCTTAAAATCCGTTTTTTTGAGATTCAGGCGGACTCCGTTTTCAAAGTCAACCCGAACAATTCCGAGATCATCTATTCTTGTTTTAGCAATTATCCGCCCTTTTTCTTCCGGTTCCGGCAGATATGGAAAAGTAACGGATTTTTTCTCAACCGGTGGCAACACTTTTACATTCCGACTCTTGTTAAAGGAAGAGAGTATAATATCTTTTGGGTCGTTTTTGCCGGAAGAAATCTTTGCATTACCGGTAACAAGGACAAGCCTGTGTTCAGGATCCCACGTCTTTTTAAAAATTTCATGCACATTCTTTAATGCCACCAAATTGATAACCGGTGCAAAAAGCGCTCTTTCCTGGTTGGGCGACTGGAGTACTCTGTTGTTATTTAGACTACTTATAATTTCCCGTGCAAGAACGCTGCTGTTCCTGGTTGACGCCTTTTTTACTGCATTATCGAGACCTGAAAGAAAATCTTTTTTTACCCTTTTAAGTTCTGATTTTGTAAACCCGCGTTCTACTGCCTGTCTTAATGTCTGTTCGATAACTGATAAAGCTTCCCCCCATTTCTCAGGGCTGCAATCAGCGGTAATCGCAGCATAGTCTACCTGCCGCAGGTAAATGCCTGAACTGATAGCCGCCGATGTAAATGGAGTGCCAGGTTTGCCGACCATTGCATCCAGCCTGTCCTGAACAATCCGGTCTGCTATATCCTTAAGTAACCGCTTTTTCTGCAATGCAAAAGAATCAGGAGTTTTATCAGACTTTCTTATAACTTCAACGCTCACAGTTGTATTTCCGGCTTCATTTTCAAAGTGGTAGAACGGTTTGATTCCTTGATGATTTATCTCCCCTATATCTGCATCAGACTTTCGTGGAGCCCTGGCCGATATTGAAGAAAAATTCTTTTTTATAAGTTCAGCAGCCGCATCCGTGTCAAAATCTCCTGTCATGACAATTACCATATTTTCAGGTCTGTACCATGTATCGTAAAATTCCTTTAAAAGGCGTCGATCCGCATTTTTAATAATATCTTCTTTACCTATAGGCAGTCTTTCAGGTATTCTGGTATCAGGAAGTTCGAACTTAAAAGTTGAAACAAATGTGCGGTATGATGCACTGTCACGGGTCCTCTTTTCAGCAAGAACAACTTTCCTTTCTTTATCGATTTCAGATTGCAATAGAAATGCGCCCTGAGCATAATCTTTTAATACAACAAGACCTTTTTTAAGATCTTCTATGTTTCCTTCCGGCAAAAGGACATCATAAACCGTTTCGTAAAATCCTGTATGGGCATTTGCGTCAGGTCCAAACTCCATGCCTATGTTCTGGAAATACTTTACAAGTTCTCCTGGTTTAAAATGTGTGGACCCGTTAAATAGCATATGTTCAAGAAAATGTGCCAGACCCTGCTCGTAGTCTGATTCACTCATTGAACCTGTCTGAATATTAAGATGCATGCTCACCCTGGCTTTAGGCTCGTGATTTTCCATAAGGACATATCTGAAGCCGTTTGACAGGTTTCCGAACAAAAGTGCCGGATCAGGATAAAGATCGCTTTTTTCGTGGGGCCAACATGGCATTTCATCAACACCACCTGAAGCTGCGTTCGCAGTACCCGGAAATACGGCAGCTTGAAATAACCCAATGACTGAAAAAACAACAGCCAATACAAAAAAACCGATAAAAAATCTTTTAAAGGACCTGGCGGACATATAATTATCCTCTGTTTGAGTTGAACCTAAATTAAGTGATTTTTTACTCGATCTGAACCGATCTCTTGCGCATAATGGCTTTGTAAAAATCCTTAACATAGCCACGGGTATGCAACCCAAGGGCATTTCCTACGGGGCACCTGTGGTTTTTACAAATCCTTATGCATCAAGATCTCAGCACATATCTTTCTAAAAAATAGCTCAACTTAGGTTGAAAATAAAAAGTCTTCAGTCTGCCATCAGGCAAACTGAAGACTTTTAATATTCTTTGTATTTAACCTGCCCTAAGCAGATAAATACTACTTTTTCAGATAAACGCCTCGGGAAACCGTCTTGATTTTACCTTGTTTTGTAAGTTTGTAAAGTCCATTGCTAAGCTGCCTGCCTTCATATCCTGTTTTTTCTTTTATTTTTTCAATCGTAATTCCTTTCTTGCTCCTCTTAATAGAATCAAAAACACTGCCGAGAACTGTCTCGCCTTTTGCAGCCGCCTGCTTTTTAATTCCTGCTTTTTTGCGTACAACAGGTTTTTTCTTTGCAACAGGCTTTTTCTTTAGCACAGGTTTTTTCTTTGCAACAGGCTTCTTCTTTGCAACAGGTTTCTTTTTTGCAACAGGTTTCTTTTTTGCAGCCGTTTCTGCAGCCTGCAACTTATCCATATGGCTGGAAATTTTCTCCAGCTGTTTTGACAGGCTTACAAGAGACTTTGACGCATTTGCCAGTTGTTTTTTTAACTGCTGTTTTGAAAGGGTTACCAGTTTTTTTTGTACTGTTTTTAGCTGTTTTTTTACTTTCTTCATTTTTTATTATCCTCCCGAGTTTATTTGTGAGTATTTATAAGAATATGCTTTTCTCTCAAGCAGTATATAATACTCTTTTAATTGTCAACAATTTATGCGATACAGCAATAGAACTATTGACAACGTAATGATTTCTGTGAAAGATTTTTTTATAAACAAAAAACCATATACCATATCGAGCTATAAAATGCCGGAGCAGTTACATCCCCCAGGCTATAAAGAACACTTTAGTATCAAATACGAAGAAGAGCTTAATCCTTCCCAGATAGAAGCTGTAACTTCTCTTAATGGCCCAATGCTCGTTATTGCCGGAGCCGGTAGTGGAAAAACCCGAACACTTACCTATCGGGTAGCGCGTCTTGTTGAAAAAGGCATTTCCCCTGCCTCAATCCTACTTTTAACATTTACACGCAAAGCTTCCTCAGAAATGCTTAGCCGCGCAGCAAAACTTCTGGACAGGAGGTGTGAAAGAGTCTCCGGGGGAACTTTTCACTCCTTTTCTAATTCCATGCTGCGAAAGTATGCTTCAACCCTTGGCTTTGACAACAGATATACCATACTTGACAGGGTGGATGCGGAAAGCTTAATAGGAATGTTGAGAAAAGAACTGGAGCCTGGATCAAAACATCGCTCGTTTCCAAGAAAGCGGACCCTGGCAAATATCTTCAGCAGAGCTGTTAATAAAGTTATTTCCATTGAAGATGTCATTTATAATGATTATCCCCATTTTCAACCTTACCTGGAAGATATCCTTAATCTCTCTGTCGAGTATGACAAACGAAAAGTTGTGCATAATTTTTTTGACTACGATGATCTTTTAGTCTACTTCCATCTTCTTTTAAAAAATCATACCGATATACGGGATAGAATATCATCTTTATACAAGTATATCATGGTTGACGAATACCAGGATACCAACCAGGTACAAGCCGGAATTTTATACTCCTTAACAAGTAAAAATAAAAACGTTATGGTTGTTGGAGACGATTCCCAGAGTATCTATGCTTTCAGGGGTGCAAATTTTAAGAATATAATCGATTTTCCCGGATTATTTCCGAAAACCAAAATTATCAGCCTTGAAGAAAACTATCGCAGCGTACAACCCATATTAGATCTGACTAATGTCATTATTGATAGAGCTGCAGAAAAATTTTCAAAGAAGCTTTTTACCCGAAAAACCGGTGGGGTAACCCCTGTCCTTGTTAACGCCCAAAGTGAAAACGGCCAGTCAATGTTCGTTGTTGATAAAATCCGGGACCTGAATATAAGCGGAGTCCCCTTTAACAGGATTGCCGTTTTGTTCAGAGCCGGGTTTCACTCCTTTGATCTTGAAATTGAACTTGCCAGAGAAAAAATTCCTTTTATCAAGGTCGGAGGTTTTAAATTTACTGAATCGGCACATATTAAGGATGTCCTGGCACACTTGAAAGTAATTGCCAACCCGCATGACCGGATAAGCTGGTACAGAATCCTCCTTCTTTTAGAAAAAATAGGTCCCAAAACAGCCCAGACCATATACGATGCAATCGATAAAGAAAACTCAGGGTATGCCGGGCTTTTCACCATCAAACTCAAATCAGGCCTGAACCAGCGTTTAAGCCGGCTCAAACAGCTTTTCTCAAATTTAGATTCCGGATCTTCTTTGTCTGTTTCTGAAATGGGAGAAGCTATTTTAAACTACTATCTACCTGTTTTAAGGGACAGGTTTGACAATCATCCTAAGCGCGCAAGGGATCTTGAGCAGCTTTTAACTATTATGCAGCGTTATAACAGCCTTGAACAGTTCTTAACCGACATGGCTCTTGAACCGCCTAATACAAGCATGGATAATACATTTGCTGAGAGTTCTCCTGATAACAACCGTCTGGTTCTTTCAACCATCCATTCTGCAAAGGGCCTTGAATGGCATACGGTCTTTATTATCTGGACGCTTGACGGTCGTTTTCCTTCAATGCATGCTTTAAATAACGAAGAAGATCTTGAAGAAGAACTCAGGCTTATGTATGTTGCAGCAACCCGTGCACAAAATAATCTTTTCTTCACATATCCAAATAATATTTATGATAAAGGTTCAGGGATGATATTTAGCAGGCCTTCCCGTTTTATAGACATGATACCGGACGATATACTTGAAAAGTATTATGTTGATTAACCATATATGCAATGATATGCACACCAGAAATTTATAAACTCATCATGAGGTGAACTTTAGGCACACAACCCGAATGAGCTGATGAGTTGGTAAGATAGGGATCATAACCCGTAACAAAACCATGTCCCCAGAATATTACATCCTGATTACCGGATACGTCTTTGGGTTTTACATGGCGTGGAACATCGGTGCTAACGATGTTGCCAATTCCATGGCCTCTGCCGTCGGCGCAAAGGCCATTACTATTCGACAGGCAGTATTTATTGCCGGCATCCTGAATGTTGTCGGCGCCGTTTTTATCGGTTCCCATGTTACCAATACGATACGCAAAGGTATCGTCTCGACGGAAATCCTTACCGACCCCCATCTTGCCCTTATCGGCGCATTGTCGGCCATTCTTGCCGCTGCCCTGTGGGTTAGTTTTGCCACCTGGAAATCCCTTCCTGTTTCCACTACCCATTCGATTGTAGGCGCCATGATCGGGTTCGGAATCATGGCAGGTGGTTTCTCCGTGATTAACCTGGGAAAGCTGGCTGCCGTTGTAATTAGCTGGGTCATTTCCCCTGTTTTCAGTCTTATAATTTCTTTTTTGATGTTTAAATTCATCGTAAAAGTCATCATTTCCAGAAAGGATTCTTTTATCCGGTCGCTGAAATGGTCTCCGTTTTTTATCGGTATTACACTTTTTGTAGTCGTTTTGTCCTTTCTGTTCAAAACTCCGCTGGGAAAACGATTATCTTTAAGCACACCGATGTCTCTTATTCTCGCATCTGTTTTAGCTGTAATTTTGAGTATTATCGGAATGAAAGCTTTAAAATACTTTATTCGTCCTGAAAAGTCGAATAATCCTGAAGAGGTGTTTCGTTTTATCCAGGTGGGGACAGCCTGTTATGTTGCATTGGCTCAGGGCGCAAACGACGTGGCTAATGCTATAGGACCACTGGCGGTTATTTATTTTATTGTTAAAACCGGAAGCGTGGGCGCAGAGGTGCAGGTACCGGCTTTCCTGCTTTTGTTTGGGGGGGTGGGGATTTTGTGCGGTATCTGGATGGCAGGTTACCGTGTTATGGACACTCTTGGCAAAAAAATTACTACACTTACCAACACACGTGGCTTTTCAGTCGAATTTGCCGCAGCAACAACCGTACTTATTGCCTCAAAAATGGGTCTTCCGGTTTCAACCACCCATGCAGCGGTCGGCGGTGTCATGGGAGTGGGTATTGCACGTGGAATCGAAGCAGTCAACTTTTCAATTATTTTTAGAATCATGATTTACTGGGTTTTGACCGTTCCGGTTGCGGCCATTACCAGTATGATAATTTTTAAAATACTTCAACTCATTATATAAAGGAGGTGGCTATGCGTTTACCTTTCTTATCAATGTTTATAACATCGCCATTTGACGGAATACAGGAGCATGCTGAGAAGGTTGAAGAATGTGCATGGGCTTTTCAGCAAGCAATGGAATGTCATGTTACAGAAAGATGCAAGGCCTTTGAAGAATTCAGGCAGGAAGTTGACACACTGGAAAGCCAGGCGGATGCCATCAAACGGCGGATTCGCGGCCATCTGCCCAAAGGCACCATGATGCCCGTGGATAAATTCCAGTTGTTCAGGTATTTAAGAGAACAGGACAAGGTTCTTGATTCCATGGAGGATGTCCTTGACTGGCTTTCCTACAGGCCGGAACCCGGAATCAGAAAAGAACTTGAAAAGGATTTTTTCCTTTTGATAGATGCTGTTGTGAATCCGGTGGAAGAAATGACGAAAATGGTGACCGAAGCAAGAGAGTATTTTAAAAATTTTTCGGAAAAGCAGCGAAACCTTGTTAAGGGTATAATCAGGGACCTGCACAGATATGAACATGAAGCGGACAAACTGGAAGACAATCTAAAACAAAAAGTATTTAATATGGAGATAAATCCGGTCACCGTATTTCACACGATAAGACTGGTTGAATTCATCGGGTCCATAGCAGATCACGTTGAAAATGCCGGTGATATGATGAGAGCAATGCTGTCAAAATAAAAGTAAGCGTTCACAGGCACCGCATCTGAACGCACTCAGGGCGACCAGCATAGCAGACTATAGCTGGTCGCCCTGAGCACGCACATCTGCAGCACCTGTGAACGCTTACAAAACGGAAGTTGTGCGACCCTTTTGTGCCGAATGGACGTGAACGGGTGCAAATAAAATAGAGGCCGTATCAGGAGTGATAAACTCGTAAAAAGTTCGATTTAGACGGTTTCGTAAAAAACATTTGAATGAGCACCTGATGGCATCGTTCCAAGGCTTATATACAAGGCGTAGCGGTTTTTCAGGAACGAGACAATACACGTAGTATGTCGAGTTCCTGAAAAACCGCTACAACGCAGTAGATGAGCCTTGGAACGATGCCATCAGGATTCAGAAAAGTATTCTGCCGTGTAAACCTTTACTGTTGTATCCTTGTCCTTCCAGCACCCTCCTCCCATACCACCTTTCTGACAGAGGTGCTCCAGGAAGTCTTCTCTGTCAGGAAGCTGCTCCCAGACCTGCGGAAGAAATGTCGCACTGTGGCACCCTTGGGAAAGTATGACTCCGTGAATCTTCGGTTTAAGCTTCTTCTTTAAATCGTCACCATCTTTAAAATCAACTTTTTGAGGAACGGTAAGAACGCTGATTTCAATATCTATATCCGAGACTTCATCCATATCCACAGCCGGGAACCGGGGATCGTGAAATGCTGCATTCAATGCGTTTTCCTCTACATTGAAGGCAAGGGATCTCACAGGTTCTATGGTACCGATACACCCCCTGAGAATTCCCTCTTTATGGAGGGTGACAAAACAACCCCTCTTTTCCTTTAAACCGGGAGAAATTTTCTCCGGCCGCCGTATCTTTGAACCGGCATTAATTTCCGCCTCTATTGCAGTTCGAGCCAGTTCAAGCAGACTCTTTCTATCTTCATCCGTCAGTTTAAACATGCTTTTTTCATCCTCCAGAGTCGATTTCAAAGCGTCCCCCTTTTTACATCTCACCAACGGCGGGATCGCCTATTATAAAAATTCCCACCAGATGTAAAAAGCAAAGGCCAGAAAAGCAATAAAAAATGAAACATAAGACATCCAGTTTACCTGCCTTTTGGCCATGCCGTGCTTTTCAACAGCCCCAAGCCTGGTTTTACATTGAGGACATTTTTTAACATCAAGCTTCACGTAAGTGAAACACTCCGGACATCTCTTGGTAGCATGAACCACTTCTGTTTTTTCTGTATCATCCGGCATTTTTACTCATCTCCTTTAATCCAAAAAGCCGTCTTCAATTGAAATTTCACTTTTGCTTTCCAACTGTGCCACCCACGCATTAAATGTTTGATACTTTTTCTGCTGTAGCAGTCTTTCAACAATATTCTTCTTTTTCCCTGCAAACTCAACAGCAGGCGGCTGTTTTCTATCTTTAAACCTTATAACGTAATATCCTTTTTTTCCTTTTATGGCGTCATCGTGCAATCTGTTTTTATTTGAAAGCAAAAAAGCTGCCTTTACAATTTCGTTTTCAGATCCGATATTTTCAATCGAACCATTTCTTTTAAAAAAGCCGGTTGTATCCGCTTTCAAACCGGATTTGGCACTTTCTTCTTCCATGGATCCAATGTTCCCATCGACCTTTAGTGCAGCCAGAAATGCCTTTGCATCTGCCTTGGCCTTTTCGTCCCGTTTTTCCTCTGCCAGCGCAACTTTAACTTCTTCTTTTACATCCTTTAAACCAGGAATCTTTTCATCAATTTTTTCGATTACCTGGATAATGTAATATCCGTCTGCTAAATCCTGAATATCACTTATTTCCATAAGCTCCAGATTAAATGCGGCCGCGGTAAATTTAAAGCCGTCTTTAACGCCTTTAACCGGTTCCTTTTCTGTGAAAAATTCCGTTGTATGTATTGAAAATTTTTCTAAATCAGCAATTTTCCCTAGGTCGTCTCCTTCAGAAAATGTTTCATAAGCTTCATCTGCTTTATCATACGCAAGATTGCCGGCTTTCTGCGTCAACAGTTTTTCTCTAATTTTCTGCTTAGCGTTATCAAAAGCAATGGTAAATTCTTCGTTTATTTTATCAACCTTTATAATATGCCAGCCGAACCTGGTACGTACCGGCTCGCTGATTTCTCCGGATTTCATGGAAAAAGCCTTATCCGAAAATGGTTTTACCATGGCTCCCTTTCTGAATGCACCAAGGGATCCTCCTTTAAGCCCTGTGGGACCTTCGGAATATTTCTTTGCCAGGTCTGCAAAACCTTTGCCTTCCCTGGCCATTTCCATGATTTCAATTGCTCTCTTTTTTGTCTTTTCAACAGTCTGGGCATCGGCATCTTTGGCTGCCTTTATCAAAATATGACTCGCTTCAACGGTTTTCGGAGTATAAAATTCATTCTGATTTGTTTCGTAGTAATCGAGCAGCTCGTCGTTATCAATTTTCACTTCTGACTTGAATGAATCGGGATTAAAATGCAAATAGCGCACTTTCAATCTAACTTTTGTTTTATAAGTCTCTTTGTTTTTTTCAAAATATGATTTTATTTCATCATCAGTCGATTTGATGTTTTTATATCTTTCAGTTGAAAAAAGAACGAAATCAATATCAACAGAGGCATCCTGGTATTCATAATATTCCCTGGCTTCTTGGGCAGACACCTTAACATTCTCCGTAATAAACGCCCTTAACTTTCCTGTTAACATTGCCTCTTTCTGCTCAACTTCAAATCCTTCAGGAGTCAAACGGTTGCTGTTTAAGATACTATTATACCTGCGGGTGTCAAATACCCCGTCTGTCTGAAATGCTTCAATGCTTCTGATTGCAGTTTCTAGTTCCTCATCAGTAACCCTGAAATTAAGCCTTTTTGCTTCCATGAGCATTAGCTTTTTCTCTACAAGCTGATTTAGCGCCTGTTTTCTTAATCCAAGGTTTGCTATCATCTCGTCGTTTAACCTGTTTCCAAACCTTTTCCGAACCTGTTCTTTAAGGTTGTCGTATGTTCTGTTGTATTCATCAAGTGTAATCGGCTCACCATTGACACTTGCAATTGTGCCTTTGGCTTTGTCACGAATATTAACTCCCCAAAACACAAAAACAACAGCAATTAAGAAGATAATCGCTTTTACCATCCAGCTGCCGGCCTTTTTCCGTATTAAATCGAGCATGTGATTCCTTTCCTTTAAAACCTAACTATATGATTAACGTAGTCGCCTGTTTTTGTTTATCAAGCTTTGAACCGACAGGCTCCAGGCAAATTGAGCACAGGTATTCGTATTTGTCACCCTCAGGTAATACAAGAAGAAGGCGCTTTCTGACAGGAACAGCCCGTTTGCATTTAGGACAATAGAGCTCGGTTGCATCGAACTCTTTAAACACATCCTGTCGATTTCGTCGATTTCCTTGCCCGGCAAAACCGCTGTTTAGTTTTGTAAAATTTTCTGGATTCATTATAATACCTGTCCCGATGGAAAATCTCCAAAATTTATAAACCGTAGATTTTAGTTGCTTACTCGACATTTGTCAAGAAATTACATAGATGTCAAAAGACTTTTTTCAGTATAGATTCGACTTAAACCTGCAAGTTAATGAAAAAAATACCGGCTGGAATAAAAAGGCTTTTTTGAATCCAAAATAAATATTGACACAACTATCGGTTTTTGTTAGTTCCACCTTTATTATTCGGGGCTGTAGCTCAGCTGGGAGAGCGCATGACTGGCAGTCATGAGGCCAGGGGTTCGAGCCCCCTCAGCTCCACCAAACATAATTCAGCTCATAGTAAATAGCTGATAGTACTTAAATT
>RCNC010001314.1_pt1 | contig 16615 bp, 11 predicted proteins | sample 2041301 | NCBI WGS metagenome assembly RCNC01 (sample SAMN09708231, study PRJNA481090) | Marine sediment metagenome, whole genome shotgun sequencing project. | biome: marine sediment; feature: ocean; material: sediment; isolation source: Sewage treatment plant 13A marine sediment (STP13A) ... | reverse complement strand
AGGAAGCCTTCCTTGTCCGCGTCCAGGATCGCCACCAGGGCCACTTCGGGCAGATCGAGCCCCTCCCTGAGCAGGTTGATCCCGATCAGGACGTCGAACTTCCCCAACCGGAGGTCCCGGAGGATCTCCATCCTTTCGAGGGTCTTGATGTCCGAATGAAGGTATCGGACGCGGATCCCGGCTTCATGGTAGTATTCGGTCAAATCCTCCGACATCCGCTTCGTAAGCGTGGTGACGAGAACCCTGCCGCCCTGGTCCACCGTCTTCCTGATCTCTGCCTGGAGATGATCCACCTGATGGGTCGCCTTCTCGACAGTGATCTCAGGGTCGACCAGGCCGGTCGGCCGGATGACCTGCTCCACGAACACGCCGCCGCTCTTCTTGAGCTCGTAATCGCTGGGCGTGGCGGAAACATAGAAGGCCTGATGAACGCGCTCCTCGAACTCGCCGAAGTTCAGCGGCCGGTTGTCCAGGGCACAGGGCAGCCTGAACCCGTGCTCCACCAGGGTTCGCTTCCGGGACTGGTCTCCATGATACATCCCGGTCAACTGGGGGACCGTCAGATGGCTCTCGTCGAGAAAGATCAGGAAATCCTTCGGGAAGTAATCGATCAACGTGTACGGGGGCTCTCCGGGGACCCGTCCGTCGAGATGCCTCGAGTAGTTCTCGATCCCCGTGCAGTACCCCATCTCGCGCAGCATCTCCAGATCGTAGCGGGTTCGCTGCTCCAGGCGCTGCATTTCCAGGATCTGGTTCTCCACCTTCAGCGTTTGGAGACGTTCATCCAGTTCCTGCTCGATCCCTTCGATCGCCTTATCCAGGCGGTCGGCGGCTGTCACGTAGTGGCTGGCCGGCCAGAGAGCCACCTTCTTGAGTTCCCTCATGGCCCTTCCCCTCAACGGGTCGATCTCGCTCAGGACCTCCACCGTGTCCCCGAAGAACTCGACGCGCACCGCACGCTCGTCTTCATAGGCGGGGAAGATGTCCACCACGTCTCCCCGCACGCGGAAGGTGCCGCGGTAGAAATCGTGATCATTCCGGGCGTACTGGAGCTCGACCAGTCGATCCAGGAGCTTCTCCCGCAGCAGGGTCTCTCCCTGCTCGATGAACAGGAGCATCCGATGGTAGTTCTCCGGAGACCCGATCCCGTAGATGCACGACACGCTGGCAACGATGATCACATCACGACGCTCGAACAGGGAGCGGGTGGCGGAATGGCGCATCCTGTCGATCTCTTCGTTGATCGATGCGTCCTTCTCGATGTAGGTGTCCGTGGTAGGCAGGTAGGCTTCAGGTTGGTAATAGTCGTAGTAACTGACGAAGTATTCGACCGCGTTGTTCGGGAAGAGGGCCTGGAACTCTCCGTGAAGCTGTCCCGCAAGGGTCTTGTTCGGGGCGATGACCAGGGTGGGCCGGTTGACCCTTGCCACGACGTTGGCCATGGTGTAGGTCTTGCCGGAGCCGGTGACGCCCAGGAGCACCTGGTGCTTGGCGCCCCTGTGGACCTCCTCCACCAGATCAGCGATCGCTTTCGGCTGATCCCCCTTTGGCTCGAATTCAGAAACGAGCTCGAATCGATCCACCGGTTCCTTGCCCACCATTCCCGATCTATGCGTTACGCTTCCAACGCGTGCCGTGCGGTGTGTCTTCCAGCACGATTCCCCGACTTGCCAATTCGTCCCGAATCTGGTCCGCCGTGGCCCAGTCCTTTTCCTTCCGGGCCGTCTCCCTCTGCTGCATCATTGCCTCGATCGCCTCGTCCGAAAGGTCGGCTCCACCCGGCTGTTCCGGCGTGCTGATCTGTTGGAACCACGGAAGGGGATTCTCGCGGAAGAGCCCGAGAACCCGGCCGATCTCCTTCAACTCCCGCCGGAAGGCCTGCAGCACGTCCTTTCCCTCTTCCGACCGGACGGGGTCACCCTCGTCGATCCACCGGTTGAGGACGGTGGCAGCACGAAACATCTCCCCAAGGGCCCCGGCGGTGTTTAGATCGTCATCCATCTCCCCCTGAAAACGGCTGGCGATGGTCCTGACGGTCTCGAGGTCTCCCGGTTCCATCCCCTCGGGCGGCGTTTGCTTCGTCCCTTCCCCACCGACACGAGGAGGCTCGTCTTCCTTCCCGCAGATCTCCTCGATCCTGAGCAGCGTGTTGTAGAAGTAGTCGAGGTTCTTCTTGGTCCTGCCCACGGCGTCTTTCGAGAAATCCACGGGCGACCTGTAGTGATGAGACAGGAAGAACATGCGGAGGGTCTCCGGATGCAGCTCGCAGAGGGCGTCCCGGATGGTGATGTAATTGCCGAGCGACTTCGCCATCTTCTCCTTCTCCACGGTCAGCAGTCCGTTGTGGACCCACCAGCGTGCGAAGGGCTTTCCCGTGGCGGCCTCGGATTGGGCGATCTCGTTCTCATGATGAGGGAAGACCAGATCCACGCCCCCTCCGTGGATGTCCAGGGTCTCGCCCAGGAACTTGCGGCTCATGGCAGAGCACTCGATGTGCCAGCCGGGCCTTCCTTCGCCCCAGGGACTCGGCCAGGAGGGCTCTCCAGGCTTGGAGGCCTTCCACAAGGCGAAATCGAGCGGGTTCCTCTTCGACTCGTCCACCTCGACCCGCGCACCTGCCATCATCTCCTCGGCCTTCCTGTGGGTGAGCTTCCCGTAGTCCTCCAAGGCCTCCACCGCGAAGTAGACGCTGCCCTCGGAGACATAGGCGAACTGCTTGTCCAGGAGCATCTGGATGATTTCCTGCATCTCCGCAATGGTCTCTGTGGCCCTCGGCTCCTGGTCCGGCTTCATGACCCCCAGCACGTCCATGTCATCCTGGAAGGCCTGCTCGAACTCGCGGGCGATCTGCTCCCAGGAGACGCCTGCTTCCTTCGCCCGAACGATGATCTTGTCATCCACATCGGTGATGTTTCGAATGTATTGGACACGAAACCCTCGAAACCGAAGATAGCGGACCATGACATCGAAGACCACCTCTTTTCTGGCATGCCCGAGGTGACTCAGGTCGTAGACCGTCGGCCCGCACACGTACATCCGCACCTCTCCCTCGACCAAGGGAGAGAACGGCTCCTTCGTCCGGGTGAGGGTGTTGTACAACGTCAACGCTGGTGGATGCATAGATCTCGCTCCTCATAGCGGGCGGCAACGCTACAAACGGCCCTCTCAGGACGCCGAAACGGGTCCTGTCGCTCGTTATAATCTTACGTTGTCGGATGAAATTAGTAAAAGGTGGGAGGGCCACCTTCAGCCCATGAGCAAGCTCTGCATCTCCTCGAGGGTGGTCTCTTCCTTCTGTTGCTTCGCTACGGAGATCTCCTTGATCAGGAGGTTCTGTGCCGTGTCGAGGATTTTCTTCTCGCCGAAGGAGAGTTCTTTCACCCGTTTGAGGCGAAACAGGATCCTGAGCACTTCGGCGATTTCGAACACGGACCCTGTCTTGATCTTCTCGGTGTATTGTCGGTACCTTCGATTCCAGGTCTGGTGGTTCTCCTGAGGCTCCTCCTTCTGCTTCAGGATCGTGTAGACCTCGTTCACCTCATTCTCGGATATCACCTGCCGCAGGCCGACGGAATTCACATTGCACTTTGGGATCATGATCGTCATGCCGTTGTTGAGAATGCGCATGACGTAGAAGATCTGTTCGTCCCCTAAGATGACCTTCCTTTCTATGGCCTCGATGATACCCACCCCGTGTCCGGGATAGACAGCCTTATCGCCAACACTAAAGTCCCGATGATTATCGCAAATAGGTGGATTCATGTCCCCCCCTGAAAAGATACGCCTTCGAGATCCCCGATTTCACCATCCATGGATCATGATCCTAATCTGCCCATCACCTCCTCACGGTTGGCGGCACCGTTCACGGGCCGTTTGTGTATCTACATCTTTCGTATAACCACAATCCCAATCAACGCGAGTTATGGTAACATCCCCTCGAACCCTCCGTCAAGGAGTCACGAGGCATCAAGAGGTGTGTTCATCGACGGATACGTGTTTGACGTGATGCATCGCCCGTGATAGAGTGGGGTCTTCTTTTTTATAACTATTTCAATAAGTTAGTTGAGATGACAGGGGCCGATCCATGGTGCAGGAAGCAAGCGATGCGAGCCCCATTGACCTCGTGGCCGGCGTCGATTCAGGCAGTACGACGACCAAAGCCATCCTCCTCGACCGGCAACGGAAAGTCGTGGCCTTCGCAATCCTGCCCACAGGGGCGGACAGCCGGGATGCGTCCAGGATCGCCTTGTCCAGGGCCTTGGCCGAGATCGGTGCCGAACCGTCGGATCTGGCCTTTGTCGTGGCCACCGGGTACGGAAGAGAGATCGCCAGTGAGGCGAAGGGGACGGTCACCGAGATCACCTGTCACGCCCGGGGCGTTCACGCCCTGATGGACCCGGTCCGGACCATCATCGATATCGGCGGACAAGACAGCAAGGCAATACGGATCAACGGACAGGGCCGGGTCCAGGACTTTGCCATGAACGACAAGTGCGCCGCAGGAACGGGTCGCTTCCTGGAAGTCATGAGCCGGAGCCTCGGCGTGCCTCTGCAGGCGATGGGGGATCGAGCGGGGAAGGCCACCAGGGATGTCCGTGTGAGCAGCATGTGCACCGTGTTCGCCGAATCCGAGGTCGTCTCTCTCGTGGCAAAGGGCGAAAAGGTGGAGGACATCTTGAACGGTATTCACCAGGCCATCGCGGACCGGGTTGTGAGTCTTGCCCTCCGGGTCAGACTCGAGCTGCCTGTGGCGGTCACCGGAGGCGTGGCCATGAACAGCGGCGTGGTGCGTGCCCTGGAGGCGCGGCTGGAGACCCGCGTTTCCGTTCCGGAGGACCCGCAACTGACCGGCGCCCTTGGCGCAGCCATGATCGCCCGGGACAGGCTGGAGGAAGGGGATGGCTGACAAGGGCTCGAGCGTGTCATCATCGATCAAAACAGAATCGTACCGCTTCTCGGTACAGATCTACTACGAGGACACAGACCATTCGGGCGTCGTCTACCACCCCAACTACTTGAAGTACTTCGAACGGGCGCGGGAGAACCTGATAGGAACCGATGCACTCGTGAAGCTGTGGGAGGAAGACGGGGTCGGGTTCTCCGTGTACAAAGCCGAAATGGGCTTTCTTGACGGTGCAACCTTCGGGGAACGACTCGACATACGCACGACCGTCGAGCAGGACGGGAAGTTCAGGCTGATTTTTCAACAGGAGGCCTGGAGGCCGAACGGGAAGAAACCTGCGGTGACCGCTGTGATCGAAATGGTCTGTCTCGACAGGAATCGGCAGGTGAAGCCCATCCCACCGCTGAAACTCGATTGATGGGGTTGCGGCTCTTTATCCAAAAAAGACCGTCAACAGGATCGTCCCGAAATCGCTCCGGTTCTCTGTCTTGAAGTTCTCGGGGTCCTGCAGGCCTGCGAGGCCATGGTACCTGTAAGACAAGAGCACCCTGCTGTATCCGAGAACGACGCCCCCCGATAAACTGAGGAACCCGTCATCCCGGTCGCCGCTTCGGCTGTCTGCAAAGGTGTTCCCATCCGTGGGCAGCCATCGCAGGACGCCGAAACCCTGCGCTCCCAGGAACGCGTAAACCATGAATTTCTTCCGTGGAGGCGCAAGGCCCACCATGGACTCGGCCCCTCCGAGAAGCGGTGTAACCGGATAGTTGTCCGGAAGTCGATAACCCATCCGCCCCGTCAGGCCCACGTTGGCGCCGATGTAATAGTTGCCCACCCCGCCGCCTCCGTTGAAGGAGAAATCGAACCCGAACCGATCCGGCGGCGCCTGCCTCAGGAGCCTGCGATTGTACTGGTAGAAGAGGTTCACGATCGGCTCGTTCTTGAGCTGCGTATCCCAGCCCTGCGCGATCGGCGACCCGATGAGCTCGTGGATCCATGTCTGAATCTCGTCGACACCCGTGGCGGGGCCCACCATTCCGAGCCGGAGCGTGAGTTGATGACTCGCAATGCGGCTCATCGAAAACAATGAACTGTCCACATACAAGACACCCGCGTACGGGTGATCCCCTGGGGGGGGATCCAGAGACTTGATGTCGGTGGGCGTGTACGCCTCCGTGCTGAGCATGAATTGCAGATAGTTCCTGTAGCCCTCAGCGTTCACCATGGGCAGGAAAGAGAAGACGTTCACGATCTTACGCTGAAAGCCCCGCTCCTTGTACGTCTCGGCAGCCGCCGAGGTCCATGAAATCCCGAGTCCACCCGTGTATTTGTTGTCGTTTCCGGTGAAGACGTCATTGTCCAAGTAGAAGGAGGCACACCCCAGGAAGGGTTGCGGAGACGCTCCGTCGTGCAGAGAGGGGCTCGTCGAGGGATGGGGCATCTCCTGGGCCGGTAAAGCGGGAACGCTGACGGCGGCAAACAGGAAGAGAAAACAGAGGATTGAGCCGGGACCCGGCTTTCGCCCGATGAGGCGCGTGAGGGCTTTGCTGGCGTGTGTGCGGGTCACAGGGGCGTGTCCGGTATCCCTTCACCTACAAATCACAGAGACACGAGGATGCCATGGACCGTAGAGGAAGTCAAAAGGCATTCCTTTGACAACGATCGTTTGCGGCAGCTATTATTTCAGCTTACTCTTTGAATGAAAAGGCTGCCCATGTCGAGTAAGAATCCCACATCCGAACCTTCCCCCCTGACCGGAAAAGGCCCAAAGGAGTTGCGCGAGGAGGTGCTGGATGCGGGTCTCTGCACGGTCTGCGGCATGTGCCTCGGTCTCTGCCCCTACATCGAGGAAATGGGAGAGAATGTAGCGTTCATCTCCGACTGCCGCGGGGATCAGGGGCGTTGCTATGCGGTCTGCCCGCGAACCGACACCGACCTGGACGCCCTGCGGAGGCTCACCATCCCGGACAGGCAAACCGACTTCGTTCTCGGCCCTTACGAGTCCGTCTGGATGGCCAGGGCAAAGGACGAGGGAGTCCGCTCCAAGGCCCAGTACGGCGGAACCGTGACCGCCCTGGCCTTGTTCGCGATCGAGACCGGCCGTGTCGACACGGCCCTGCTCACGGCCTGGTCGCAGGATCCGGACGAACCGCACGTATCTACGCCCCTTGTGGCGAAGACCCGGGACGAGGTGCTCCTCGCCTCCGGATCGAAGTACACGGCCAGCCCGACCCTCAAGGCGCTCGACGGCATCCTCAAAGAGGGTGCTGAGAACGTCTTCGTCGTCGGCAGGCCCTGCCAGGTCCTGGCCCTGCGAAAGCGCATGCAGATCGAAGACCCCACCTTCCCGGGCGAACGCATCGCCCTCGTGGTGGGCCTCTTTTGCATGTGGTCTCTTTCGTATCGCGACTTCGAGAAGATGATCCAGCCCCTGACCGGAGACGAAAAGCTGAAGCGGGTAGACGTGCCCCAGGGGCGCTTCATCGTGGAGACCGACCGCGACACCCTCGAGCTGGACCACGATTCGGTACGATCTCATTCCCGGCAGACCTGCCAGAGTTGCTTCGACTTTACGTCCGAGCTGGCCGACCTCTCGGTGGGGTCGACGGAGTGGAAGGACGACTGGAACACCCTGATCGTTCGAACCGAAACGGGCCGCGCCTTCCTGGACGCCGCCGTGGAACAGGGATGGATCGAGGTCGAGCCTTTTCCTGAGGATCGACTGCGTCTTCTCAAGGTGGCCTCTTTCAACAAGAAGCGAAGGGTCCTGGAGGAGCTCGAGCGGAAGGCAAAGAAGAACGGCATTGAACCCTATCTGAAAATCTCGCAGGAAGAGAAGGAATATCTCCTGCGCGCCCACGGTCCCAGGACCGAGGAGTAAGGCATGGACCCACTTGAGATCGACGAGCCGGGCCGCAAGGTCCTCCTCATGGGAAACGAGGCGATCGCCCGTGGCGCGATCGAGGCGGGCTTACACTTCTGTGCAGCCTACCCGGGCTCTCCTTCTTCGGAGATCATGGCCGCCTTGTCCCGCGTGGCCCCCCACTTCGGCCACTACACGGAATGGTCCACGAACGAGAAGGTCGCCCTGGAAGGTGCTTGCGGCGCGGCCTACACGGGCCTGCGGGCCATGGCGACCATGAAACAGAACGGCGTCAACGTGGCGGCCGACATCCTGACCGCGATGGCGCTGGCCGGCAACCCGGGAGGACTCGTTCTGGTGGTGTGCGACGATCCGGGCGGCATTTCGAGCACCAACGAGGTGGACACGCGCAACTATGCCCGGCTCGCCGACGTCCCGCTCCTCGAGCCCTCCACGTTCCAGGAGGCCAAGGACATGGTCCGCTGGGCCTTCTCCCTTTCCGAGGAACTGGAACTCCTTTGCATGGTCCGTTCCGTGACGCGCATTTCACACGCAAGAGGCGTCGTGGAACTCGGCACGATCGAGAAGCTCGAAAGAACGCCGGTCATGAAGCCAGAGCAGAGATACGGCTCATTACCGCCCTGCCCGAACCACGCAGAGGTGAAGGCCAAGCTTCGGAGGGCCGGTGAGATCTTCGAGACCTCCCCCTTCAACCGGTACGCCGGACCCGAAGAGCCGGAACTCCTCGTCGTGACCTGCGGGACCGGCTGGTGGTACAGCACAGAGGCGATCCAGATGCTTGGCGTAGCGGATCGCGTCGGCGTGCTCAAGCTGGGCACCACCTGGCCGCTGCCCGAAAGGCTCCTCAAGAGGCACCTCGAAATGGCATCGTCCGTTCTGGTGATCGAGGAATCGGACCCGGTGCTCGAGTACAACCTGAAGGCATTGTTGTACAACGAGGACCTTCAGGCCGTCGCTCCCTCCCGGGTGCTCGGTAAGGTGACCGGCACCGTACAGGGCGTGTACGGACCCGGCGTGGGGGAGATGAACCCGAACGTGGTAGCAGACGCCATCTCCCGAGCGCTGGAACTCGAAGCCCCTTCTCTGCCAAAGAGCTTGAAATCATCGATGCAGTCGGAGATCGATTTCGAGCTTCCCAAGCGGGAGGTGGCCTTCTGTCCCGGCTGTCCGCACCGGGCCTCCTATTGGGTCATGAAGAACGTGCTCCGCCTCGATGGAAGGGATGGGCTGCTGATCGGCGACATCGGATGCTACACCCTCGGGTTCGGCCGGACCGGTTACTACATGTCCCGCACGATGCACTGCATGGGCTCTGCCATCGGGTTCTGCTCCGGCATGGGCAAGCTGGAGAGGTTCGGGTTCTCCCAACCCACGATTGCCGTGGTCGGGGACTCCACGTTCTTTCACGCCTGCCTGCCCGGGCTCGTGAATGCCCGCTACAATAGCTCGTCTTTCCTCTGTGTGGTCCTGGACAACAGCGCCACCGCCATGACAGGTTTCCAGCCCCACCCGGGCACCGGGAAGAACGCCCTCGGGGAGGAGGCCCCCAAGCTCTCCATCGAATCCTTGTGCGCCGGCATGGACATCCCGGTTCAGGTCGTCGACCCCTTCGACGTTCCGGCTGCTACCCAGATCCTCTACCGGGCCCTGCAGAAGGAAGAACTGCAGGTGGTGGTCATGCGGCACAAGTGCGCCGTCCTTCAGGGTCGCGAAGAGGGCTTGCCCGCCAGAAGGGTCTGGGTGGACGCAGAGAAGTGCGTGGGCGAGCAGTGCGGGTGCAACCGTTTCTGCTCGGCCGCCTTTGGGTGCCCTGCCCTGATCTGGGATGAACAAAAGGGAATCGCTGCCATCGACGAGGTCCTCTGTTCGCGATGTGGCCTGTGTACAGAACTCTGCCCCGGAGACGCCATCCGCATCACCGAAGAGGAACCCCGGCCATGACGGACCTTCGCAAAGACCCATTCAACTTGATCATTGCCGGCGTGGGCGGACAGGGAAACATCCTCGCTTCCCAGGTAGTGGCGCAAGCAGCCCTGATGGAAGACCTGAACGCGACCATCGGAGAGACCTACGGCGTCTCTCAGCGGGGTGGCTCCGTCATGAGCCATGTCCGCGTCACGGCTGGAACGCCGGTGGGCCCGTTGATTCCCCAGGGTCAAGGCGACCTCCTCGTCGGCTTCGAGCCGATCGAGACCCTGCAAGTGGCCATGGATTTCGGAAACCCACAGATCCGCGTCATCCTCAACCCGAGGCCCGTTTACCCCATCGGGGTGCTTTCCGGCGACCTCGCCTACCCGCCCATCGACCGGATCCTCGATCTCCTGCAAAAGCACGTGGCCGACCTGAAGACCCTGCCGGCAACCGATATCGCCAAGGAAGCTGGCGAGATCCGGGCCATGAACCTGGTGATGGTCGGGGCCCTCGCGGCCACCGGGCTCCTTCCGATGAAGAAGGAGAGCTACGTCAAGGCCATCCAGGACCAGTTTCGCGGCCGCACCCTGGAGATCAACCAGCGGGCCTTCGAGAACGGCTACAACGCGGACCCGTCCGAACGAGCGTGAAACCGGATGAAGGTCGCGCGGGAGGCGGTGGTCTTTGGGATGGCAGGTCGTGCTCGGCGGGTCTGTCGGGAACAGCAGCTACAGGCAGGAGGAAGGAAAAGGTGCTCCCCTTTCCCTCTTCACTCTCGACCCAGATGTCACCGCCGTAGTGGCCGATGACCTCTTTGCAGATGGGCAATCCAAGGCCCGTACCTTTGGGCTTGTCCTTTGAAGATTCGGTGTGTATCTGATGGAATTTGTCGAAGATGACCTCATAGTCCTTCTCTTCAATCCCGATCCCCTGGTCGGAAACACTCACTCGGATCCATGCAGAGGTGTCACCGGAACCCCTTCCGTCTACAGGTTCCGCATGGATGTGGATTTCTCCCCCCTCGTGGGAGAACTTGATGGCATTCCCGAGCAGATTCGTGAGCACTTGCTGAATCCTGTCACGGTCCGCATGAATCATCGGGAGGCCCGGTGAGATATCCAGCTTCAAGCGGAGAGATCTTTCCTCCCGTAGCTGGTGCTGCGCCTTGGCCACATCCTCGATGACCTCCCGGATGGACAGGGGGCCGTCCTGCCAGACCATTCCGCCCGCCTCGATACGGCTGAGGTCGAGCAGATCGTTGATGAGTCGCGTGAGCCGCTCGCTTTCGGTATTGATGATCTGTAGAAACTCCTTCTGGGTCTCCGGATTCTCACGGTCGTACTGAAGAAGGATCTCCGAAAAAGATCGAATCGACGTGAGCGGGGTCCGAAGCTCGTGCGACACAGATGATAAGAACGCATCCTTCAACTCGTCCAGCCTCTTGAGTTCATCGAGGGCCTGCTCCAATTCGGCGGTCCGCTCGTTCACCCGCTCCTCGAGTCCGGCATTGAGCCTTCTTATTCCCTCTTCGATACGCTTGCGCTCCGTGATCTCATGTTCGAGCCTTGCCGTCCGTTCTTCGATGAGTTCCTCGAGGTGTTCCTGATGCTCCCGCAACTCGTCCTCTGCCTGCTTTCGTTCCGTGATGTCCCGTATGATCCCCAGAATCCCCTGCGCCCGGTTGTCCCGACCGCGCAGAAAACTCATCTTCACCTCGGTCCAGATCGTGGAGCCGTCCTCGCACTTCAACTCCACCTCGATCGTCCTCGACCTAAACAAGTCCACCGATTCCCCGCTTGCTTCGCGGGCCAGTTCCTCGACGAAGACTCTCGCTGCAAGCTCGGCGGAGGCGGGCGTCATGTTCTCCTCCAGTGTCTGAGCCATTACCTCTTCTACGCTGTAGCCCCGCAAGCTCGTGACCGACGGGCTTACATAGGTGACCCGGAGGTCCATGTCCCGGGTCCAGATGACATCCGTGGCATTGTCGGCGAGGAGACGGTACCTTTTTTCGCTCTCCCGAAGGGATTCTTCTGCCTGTTTCTCTTCTGTGATATCACGTGCAATCGCCTGCACTCCGTAAGGCTCTCCATTTCGATAGATAAGAGAACCTTCCGTCTCTATCCAGACGAAACCGCCGTCCTTCTTTCTCACTTTGTACCGGGAAAGCTTCTCCTGCCGCCCTGTTCGCAGGATCTCATCCAAGGTCTGCAGGGCAATCTGCAACTGGTCCTGGTCGAGCAGCGAACCGAAGCGAAGGGAGTGCATCTCCTCCCGCGTGTAGCCGACCAAGTCTAGACAAGCCTCGTTCGCATCCAAGAAGTTTCCATCGAAGTCATGCACATAGATGCATACGAGACTCCGGTCGAACAGTGTGCTGTATCTCTCCGATCGTTCCCGCTGAGCCTCTTCAGCCTGCCCGCACAAGGATTTCGGATCGACAGGGCAATCCTCAGCGCCAACCCTGCAGGCGCAACCCTGCGATTTAGAACGGTGATTTTTCGACATAAGAGGTCCTGTGCCTGTCCGAAGTTTCGGCCTGGCATGAAGATCGACACAAGATTGAACATACTTGAGAGGCAGGAGGTGAGAGGAACCGCTTCCGCAAGCGATATCGAATGGCTTCGTCAATGTTCGCCCGGATTTGAGCGCAGAATCAGATAGCAGCTGGTAACCCTCGCAGTCTGTCCCTCAGAAGTCTATAGAGTTGAGAACACGAGACGGTTAGGATGCTCACTATCCCGAATCTAGAAGAACTACATACATCACGCAGTTGTCTACAACGCCGGGTCGGCCCCACCGCTTGAACATATGCCCATGGACTGGATTGTTCCCCTCCCAGGCCAGGATTACATATATCATCTGCACATGGCGATCTTTCCTGGGCAGTCCTTCTTTCGCCATGTCTATCAGCTTTCGTCAGCGGAAGGGCTTTGGGCCCTGGAGAGTAGTTCGTGTGGATAAGAGTAATCTCACCTGCCGATCTTGCTTTGTGCGCCGAATGTAACAGATACAAACATGACACGTAGAAGACAGATTCAAGGGGGGGCGCCGTCTCTGTTATCTGAACCCTGGCGGTCAAACAGCGGTTAGAAAGGCCTACGGTTTATTCCATGTCGATTCTTCCACCGATTCGCTACTGGAAGCAGAATCGCCCATCGAGCCGTCCTGTCCGAAGCGTCCCGTCTGGTCCATCCGAGGAGCCGCGACGTTGAAGGTCTGAAGAAACGTCACCAGATTGACGTTTCTCCCCGTGATTGCGAGCTTCTGGCGAATGCTCTCCCGTTGACGACTCACCGTGGCGGGAGATACGTGCCGAACGTCGGCGATCTCTTTGGTGCTGAGGCCCATTCGGATCATGTTGCATGTCTTGAGTTCTGCCGGTGTCAGCTTTAAGAACCTCCTCGAGAGACGATTGATCAGCGGAGAGGTAATCTCCTCCAGATTCCTTTTCAGCAATCTTATATATCCCTTCCTCTCCGGCTCCACCTCTGACTCCAGGGCATGCAGGATCGGCATGATGACCTTGTCCACGTTGGCCATGATCGCTTCCTTGATGGCGCCTTTCTCGTCTTCGATCCTGGACATCACCGTTCGCAATGCAGCGTTGGATTCCTGGAGTGCCTTGCGTTCCACTTGGAGCTCGGCATAGGCGCCGCGCAACTCATCCTCCATCCGCATTCTTTTCGCGGTCCTGCCCAACCTTTCCACCACCGCGTCGATAAGAGCCCTCTCCTCGTGCAGGAACGGACCCTCGTCCGCCGGGGGCATCTTCCGGGTGTAGCAGACCTCCACGACCCCGACCTTCCTTCCCGTGATGATGATATCCGCGGACTGTTTGTAGCCCGTCTCTTTGAATCCGGGGCTCCCGTATTCCTTCCCCTCGAAGACGATCCGGGCGCAGGTCACCTCCGGATACTGCCAGGAGGGGGGCAGGAGTTCCACAGCCCCCTGCAGCATGGCGTCCAAATTCGGCTCGTGACGCTCCACGAGCTTGGCGATTCCGTACAGGCACCGCAACTCCTTCACCCGTTCCCGAAGGGCGTGTTCATCACGCATTCTTTTCGCAGTGGTGCTCAACCTCTCGGCCACGGCGTTGATAAGGGCCCTTTCCTCTTTCAGGAACGGACCCTCGTCCGAGGCCGGCATCTCCTGCGTATAGTAGACCTCTACAACCCCGGCCTTCTTCCCCTTCGTGAGGATGTCCATGGTCTGCTTGTAGCTACTCTCTTGGAAGCCGGGGCTCTTGTACTCCTTCTCTTCGAAGATGATCCGGGCGCATGTCACTTCCGGATACTGCCAAGAGGGGGGCAGGAGTTCCACGGCCCCCTGCAGCGTGGCGTCCAAATTCGGCTCGTGACGTTCCACGAGCTTGGCGATTCCGTACAGGCACCGCAACTCCTTCACCCGTTCCCGAAGGGCGTGTTCGATCTTTTTTCGTTCGTCTTCTCCCTGTATTTTGCTTTGGGCGGTCTTCTTGATCCGGCTGGCTGAAGGGAGGCTTTTCACGTTCTTCTGCTTCTTCTTTCCTGCTTCTCTCATCCTTTCGAGTCCCTCCAATTACCTATAATTGATAGGCAGTATATAGGTAGTAAATGTAAGGCTCAGTACCTATATAATATAGGTATTATATGGGCTTACATTCCGTATTGTCAAGAAACAAGAATCAGGCGATCCTTGGGTCATACGAGGCATGTCGAAGTCTTCAATCGGTACCGGGCAGAACAGTTAAGGAGTAAGCCATGGAAGCGTATGTTCTGGAAGAAGTATGGAACGGCAGGCAGAAACAGCCGCAGCAACTCATCGAGGTGCTGCTGGACGTGCAGGAGAGAAACGGCTTCTGCTCCGAAGAGGCCTTGCGGGAGATCTCGCAAGAGCTCACCGTGCCTCTGATCGAAGTCTGGCGAGTAGCGAACTTCTACAAGGGCATTTCGCTCCAGCCCAGGGGAAAGCATCTGATCACCGTCTGCCTGGGCACCGCCTGTCACGTTCGCACTGCCGCCCTCCTGGTGGAAGAGTGCTTCTCCCAGATCCGCATCGAAACGGGCGATACCTCCGTGGACGGCCTTTTCACGATCGAGAAGGTGAATTGCCTGGGAGCGTGTGCCCTCGGTCCGATCGTTGTGCTGGATGGGGTCTATCACCACCACATGACGCCTGCCAAGCTGCGAAGGCTCATCAAATCCGCCTACAAGCTCGAAGAGGAGACCATGTCCGATGCCGCATATCACAACCCCGCATGAATTGACGGACCTCCGGAGCAAGGTGTGTATCGGCACCGGAAAGGCGACCCACACACTTGCCATCTGCAACGGCACCGGGTGTCAGGCATCCCGGTCCACGCCCGTTGTGGAGGCCCTGAAAGAGCAACTCTCCGAACAGGGCCTGGGAGAAAAGATCCGAATACGAGTCACGGGCTGCCAGGGCTTCTGCGAACAGGGTCCGGTCGTCGTGGTCGAACCGGGCGATACATTCTACTGCCGCGTGGCCCCGGAAGACGCAGCGGAACTCGTTGCGAGTGTGTCTCGGGGCGAGGTGATCGAGAGGCTCCTTTACCAGGATCCCGTGTCTCAGGAACGGATGCGTACGGAATCGGATATTCCCTTCTTTCGTTCTCAGGAACGCATCCTGCTCGGCCAGAACAGGCGGGTCGACCCGTGCGCCATCGAAACCTACATCGCCGCGGGTGGGTACAGGGCGCTGGCAAAGGTGCTGACCGGCATGGAGCCCGAGAGGGTCATCGAGGAAATCAAGGCCTCCGGCCTCCGGGGACGAGGCGGTGCAGGATACCCGACGGGCCGCAAGTGGGCGTCCTGCAGGGCCGCGCCCGGCGATCTGAAGTACGTCATCTGTAACGCCGACGAAGGAGACCCTGGGGCCTATATGGACCGTTGCGTCCTCGAGGGAAACCCGCACCTTGTAATCGAGGGCATGCTCATCGGCGCATGGGCGATCGGTGCCCAAGGAGGCTACGTCTACGTCCGAAAGGAATACCCCCTGGCCGTCCAGAACGCGCGGACCGCGATTGCCCAAGCCAGAGAGTACGGTCTTCTGGGCCGGAACATTTTGGGTTCGGAGTTGTCCTTCGATCTCGAGATCGCTCGGGGCGGCGGGGCCTTCGTGTGCGGCGAGTCGACGGCCCTGATGGCGTCCATCGAGGGACAGGTCGGTGACCCGTCCCCCAAGGATGTGCACACAGTCGAGAAGGGACTCTGGAACAGGCCCACCAACCTGAATAACGTGGAAACGTGGGCGAACGTGCCTTTCATCATCAATAACGGTGCGGCCTGGTTCTCCGCCAGGGGCACCGAGCACAGCAAGGGAACCAAAATCTTCGCCCTCACCGGCCGGATCAAGAACACGGGTCTCGTCGAGGTGCCCATGGGCACCACACTGCGCAATATCATCTTTGACATCGGCGGCGGGGCCACGAACGGTACGGCCGTCAAGGCGGTGCAGACGGGCGGGCCTTCCGGCGGCTGCCTTCCGGCGTCTCTCTTCGATCTTCCCGTGGATTTCGAGACCCTCAGCGAGGCGGGCTCCATGGTCGGCTCCGGCGGCATGGTCGTCATGGACGAACGGACGTGCATGGTGGACGTGGCAAAGTACTTCCTCGAATTCCTCCAGGAAGAATCGTGCGGAAGCTGCGCGCCCTGCAGAATCGGATTGAGCAGGATGTTGGAAATCGTGACCGACATCGCAGAGGGACGGGGTCGGCTCGAGCAGATCGACCTGCTCGAAGAACTGGCCGACACGGTTGCCAACACATCTCTCTGCGGGTTGGGCAAGACCGCACCCAACCCGGTGCTCTCCACGTTGCGCTATTTCCGGGACGAGTTCCTTTCCCATATCCAGGAACAGAAGTGTCCGGCCGGCGTCTGTCGTGCGCTCACCGTCTACGCGATCGACCCGGAGAACTGCGA
>RCNC010001313.1_pt1 | contig 16624 bp, 13 predicted proteins | sample 2041301 | NCBI WGS metagenome assembly RCNC01 (sample SAMN09708231, study PRJNA481090) | Marine sediment metagenome, whole genome shotgun sequencing project. | biome: marine sediment; feature: ocean; material: sediment; isolation source: Sewage treatment plant 13A marine sediment (STP13A) ... | reverse complement strand
GATGGTGATGAGATCGAAGCCTTTGTGAGTATGGACTTCGACATCCCCACCATCGATCTTCTAGAAGAAAAATTACAGCGTTCCAACGCATTCCTGGAAAAACTGCTTCAAAGTGCTGTTGACTGTGTCGTAGCTTCCGACATGAACGGCAAGATTTTCCTGTTCAACGAATCTGCCGTGGAACTTTTCGGCTACAGCTTGAAGGAAGCGATGGGTGATTTAAATGTCCGTGACATCTACCCCGGGGACGGCGCCTATGAAGTGATGAAAGCTATGCGCGGCCCCTCCTATGGCGGAAAAGGCCGCCTGATAGCCTATCACACCGATGGGCTGGCCCAAGACGGAGAGCAGATCACCATCAGCCTCTCTGCCTCCGTTATTTACGAGGACGGGGAAGAAATCGCTTCCGTCGGTTTTTTTCATGACCGCAGGGAACGGATCCGGATCAAAAAAGAACTGGAAACCACCCAGGTACAACTTCTCCAGTCCGAAAAAATGGCCTCCCTTGGAAAACTGTCTGCCGGTGTGGCGCATCAGATCAACAACCCTTTGGGAGGCATCATCCTTTTCGCCAAATTGATTCTGGAGGAATACGACTTGGAGGAAGGCGTCAAAAACGATATCGAGCGCATCCTGAAAGACGCGGGCAGGTGTCGCAACATCGTGAAGGAACTGCTTGAATTTACTCGGCAAACACGCCATCTCATGCAACCCAACGATCTTAACCGGGCCCTTAAGAGAACCCTGTTTCTCTTGGAAAGCCAGGCCCTTTTCCAGAATATCGAGGTCAAAGAGGCTCTTTCCGATAATCTGCCCCTGGCCACTTCTGATGCCCAGCAGATGTACCACTTGTTTATGAATCTTATCCTGAATGCGGTCCAGGCCATGGACGGCAAGGGCACACTGACCTTGAAGACCACGGCAAACCCTGCTAAAACCCATGTCCAAATCGAAATTTCCGACACAGGACCTGGTATTTCAGAAAATGCACTGCCCCACCTGTTCGAACCTTTTTTCACCACCAAAGAGGAGGGTAAGGGCACCGGTCTGGGCTTAAGCCTGGCTTACAATATTGTCGAAAACCATGGCGGATCCATCGCGGCAGAGAACACTCCTGACCATGGCGCCAATTTTATTATCAAACTCCCGATTGCCCATAAGAAAACGCAAGGAGATGAACGTGGGGAATGAGACTGAAACACTGCACATACTTATCGTAGATGACGAACAAGATATTCGCGATGGCTCCACTCGTATTCTGTCCCGCATGGGGTTTGAGGTCCACCAGGCCTCGCGGGGTGATGAGGCCTTGGAAAAACTGGCTGATACCCAGGCAGCCATCATGCTGCTGGACCTTAAAATGCCGGGCATGGACGGCTTGGAAGTTCTGGCCCGTGTTGGCAAAATGAATGCCGATGTCCTCGTCATCGTGATCACCGGTTATGCCACCGTGGAAACCGCCATCGAGGCCATGAAGCAAGGGGCCTATGATTTCATTCCCAAACCCTTTGAACCGGATCAGCTGCGCCTTATCGTCAACCGTGCCGCAGAAAAAATTCGTCTGCAAAAGGAAGCGCGACAACTGGCTTATGAGCAACAACAAACCCTTTCGGACCTGGCCACGGAACAAAGCCGCATCAGAACCGTTATCGAGTCGCTGCCCAACGGCGTGGTCGTAACCAACAATGATGGCCAGGTGGCACTGATGAATCCCGCCTTCAGGCAGCTTATGGGCTTAACCATCGATTTTCAGTTCGGCCAACCCATCGAGGCCTATATAGAGGACCCGGACCTTTGTGAACTGATCATGGACATTTCCAAAGGGAAATACATCGATTACGAGGACATCCCTTCCTACGAATTTTCCCTGACCAATGAAACCTATCTCCTGGCCGAGGCGCAACCCGTCATCGGAAGGAAAAACCAGTGCCTGGGGGCCGTGGTGAACCTTGTCGATATCACGAGCATGAAAGTTCTCGACCGCATGAAGTCGGAATTTGTTGCCAAGGTTTCCCACGAACTGCGTTCGCCGCTTTCCACCATACACGAACAATTGGCCGTCGTTCTCAATGACATGGTGGAAATCGCGCCCAAGGACGATCGAAGAATCCTCGCCCGCGCCAAGGAAAAAACCCATGGGTTAATATCCCTGATCGGGGATCTTTTGGACCTCTCCCGTATCGAAGAGGGGGTTATCTGTTCCGAACCCCAGCCCATAAAGATCGATGAATTGCTCGAAGGTATTGTTCAATTTCTCCAGACCCAGGCCGAATCCAAAGACCAGACCCTCAAACTGGAAACCCTGACTGCGGATTTGCCGCCCATTCAGGCAGATCCCCTGGCCCTTGAAAGCATTTTCGGCAACCTGATCACCAATGCCATCAATTATACCCCGGAGGGGGGAGACATCACGGTCCGGATCGATATGGCGGGCATCAATTTGCGCGTCAAGGTCATGGACACGGGATTCGGAATAGAAGAAAAGTACCTGGAGAGTATATTCAAACGTTTCTACCGTGTAAAAACCGACAAAACCCGCTTTATCACCGGTACGGGCCTTGGACTGCCCATCGTCAAAGAGCTTGTCACCGCCCTGCAAGGTTTTATTGACGTGGAGAGCGTGCCCGGTAAGGGGAGTGTTTTTACCGTTCTGCTGCCCGCCGGGGATACAGCAGCTTAATGGAATAATTATTTGTGGCCACGCTAATCAACCCCTGCCCGACTTTTGCGAAACCTGTTTTCGACATCGGGCCTAACTCGAGGAAAGGGCTTCGATGAATGCCTGGGGGGGGACCTGAAGACCGGTCCAGAGGGATAGGGTTCGTCTGGCCTGATACGCCAGCGGCTTTAAACCATCCATAAATTGAGCTTCCTGTTTGCGGGCCATTTTTTCCCAGAAATTATCCGGCCGGTCATAATTCAGATCCATGACAAGCTCACAATCAGGGATTTTTAACGCTTTCACCAGGGCTTCCATTTCAGAGGACTCGTCCCCATTGGAAACCGAGGTGGCATTGACGATGATATCAGCCGGGGGCGGGTTTTCCGCAATGGAAGCCAGGGAGTGTGCTTCACCGCCAAAACGGGCTACAATCTCTGCCGTGCGTTCAGCATTGCGCCCGGCCACGTGAATGGCCCGGGTCCTCAACCAGCTCAGAATAAACACCACCGCCTTGGCCGCACCACCCGTACCGAACACCAGGGCTGATTTACCCTCTACATCGAATGTGGTTTCGTTCAGTGCATCCATGAAGCCGATGGCATTGGTATTGTAACCCTTGAGTTCAGTGCCGGTGCGCACAATGGTGTTGATAGCACCGATGATGTTGGCGCCCTCAGAGAGAATGTCCATGTGCGGGACCACTGTTTCCTTGTACGGTACCGTCACGTTGGCTCCGGCGATATTGAGTATCCTGAGGCTTTGCAATGCCTGGCCCACATCTCCGGGTGCCACCTGAAAGGGAACGTAGACCCCCTTGATGCCCATGCTTTTCAGAACCGATGAAAATATGGCCGGGGATTTAGAACGATACGCCCGCTCATCGCTGATGATGCAGTATACTTTCACAGGTTACGCCTTAAGATACGCGTGCTGTTCCTATCTGTTAATAGATCTCCTTCAGGATGGATATGGGTTGACATCCACAAGATCCGGTCCCAGATAGGTCCGCTCGTTCTCTCCTAGTATGCCCATGGCCAGACACATGATCGTCCAGATATGAACGGTTTGGTACTTGCCCTCGAAGTGCTCTTTGAGGTCATGAATTTGGGCGTGACAGTTGTGACAGGGGGTGACGCAATAGCCGGCATCTGTTTCCTTGATCTGTTCAAATTTCAACCGGCCGTAGAAACGCCGTGCCTCGGGCATTCCTGACTGCAAAAAACCACCGCCTCCGCCGCAGCAGTAGTTGTTGGAACGGTTGGGGGCCATATCGACAAAATTTTCTTCCCCGACAATATTTTTGACGATGAAGCGCAAATCTTCAGCAATGGGGTCTCCCAGGGATTTCCTGACCAGCTGGCAGGGATCCTGAAGCGTAAACTTGACCTTCAAATCCTTATTCCAGTCCGAATTGACCTTGAGCTTGCCTTCGCGCATCCACTGGGCATAGTATTCGATGATGCTTTTGACTTCAAAATTATGTTCGATGTTGAATTTGTTCAGTCCGACCCGGACTGAAAAGAATTCATGCCCTCACTCGGTGTTGAGCCAAACCTTACAGCCCAGATCATCCACCGCTTTGGCCTTGAGCCGGACATTTTTTTCCCACCTTTCAGTGTCGGCGCAAAACAAGCAATAGTTTTCCGCGGCCCATCCCTTGGACCCGTAGGTCCAATCCGCACCAACCGTATCGAGAATTTTCCACAACGGGACCATCTCGTCCGGTTCGGTCACCGGTTCCCGGGAATTCTGATTCAGAAAAAATTCAGCCCCCTGTTTGTCGATGGGAGCCTGCATTTCGGCAAACTCGGGCTGGGCTTCCTGGTATTCCTCGAGTACATCCTCCACCACAAATTTGAAATCCTCTTCTGAGGCGCCCATGGCACTGCAGGTGTCGTTTTTAAATGCCATTTCACAGGAGGCCCGTATGTTTTTTGGCTGGGATTCTTTCGGCCACCTGTTCCTGACATTGAAAACCAGCCCAGGTATGTCTATTTTCATGGGGCAGGCAATCAAGCACCGCTGGCACATGGTGCACATCCAGGCCCAATTGGAGTTCAGCACCTCTTCGTCCAAACCGAGTGAGGCCATTCTTAAAAATTTCCTGGGATCCATGTCCTCGAGTCCCGTAGCCGGACAGCCGGACGAACAGAGTCCACAGGTCAGGCAGAGGTTCAGGTTCCCGCCTTCCGGCAGGATTTTCATGACCTCTTCCTTGAAAGTACTTTTTGCCTGTTTTTTGATTTCAATAACCTCAGATGCCATTTGTCGCTCCTAGGTTGAACTGCGATGGTTGAATGAACGCCGGGTGCCGCCTGTACATGTCCCGGCTCCAGTATTTACCCTGATCCGCACACGTCCTTTTCAGATCTGCAGCATGCGTTTCAGACTTTTGGAAATTTCCTCTGCAGAAGCCGGTTTGGCAATATAGTCATCCGCCTCGGTACTCATCCCGTCTGCATGGGAATAGCGTGTCGACGTCACGTGGGATGCGACGGCGGTCAAGAGCAGCACGGGAATGTTACAAAACTTGTCATCTTCCTTGAGCTCCTTACACACCTCATATCCGTCTTTTTCCGGCATCATAACATCCAGGACGATGGCATCCGGAGGATTTGCCTGAACCTTCTCAATGCCTTCCACCCCGTTGTAAGCCACATCCACTTCAAACCCCTCTTTTTCCAGCTGTCCCTGTACGATCAAACAGAAATCAGGTTCGTCGTCCACAACAAGTATTCTTTTTTGGGCAGTCATCGTGCACCTCCTTTACGCGTACATTAAATATTTCTCCAAAAAGACCTGCTAACCGATGGATTCTTGTAAAAAATCCTTTACCGTCTCCTTTCTGGAAGAAAAATAGGTTCCTCTGTAGTTTCTATACTTCAGGCCTGGGGTACAAACCGGTCTGTTCCACGATTTCCGGAACTATCTCCTCCCACTCGATGGCCATCACGTGGAAGCCACTGACACCCTCGACCTCCTTGAGCCGCTGGATATCCTCGATGCAAACCTTGATCCCCTCTTCCGCCTGTTTTTCTTTGGGAGTGTCGGAAAGGCGCTTAACCAGCTCATCGGGAACGTCCATTCCCGGTACCCTGTTTTTCATGTATTTGGCCATGCCGGCCGATTTCATGGGTGTCATACCGGCCAGAATGTAGACCTTTTCGTGCAGGCCCCGATCCCGGGCGATCTTCATCCATTCCTCAAATCTGTCCAGATTGTATATGCACTGGGTCTGGATAAACTCAGCACCGGCCTTGATTTTCTTGGCCAGCCGCGGAACCCGGATTTCAAAAGGGTCGGCAAACGGGTTAGCGGCAGCGCCCACAAACATATTGGGCGGCCGGTCAATATCGTCGCCCCCCAGAAATTTTCCGTCGTCCCGCATGCGGCGGACGGTCTGGATCAACTGCATGGAGTCAAGGTCGTGGACATTCTGCCCCTGGGCACAATCCCCAAAGCTTTGGTGGTCCCCGGAAAGGCAGAGAACGTTGTTGATATCATAAGAAGCCGCACCCAGTATGTCGCTTTGCAGAGCAATGCGGTTCCGGTCCCGGGTGACCATTTGCAGTACAGGATCGAGCCCTAGGAGTTTGAGTCGGATACAAGCCGCCAGGCTGCACATGCGTGTCACCGATGTCTGATTGTCGGTAATATTCACGGCATCCACGTGATCCTTTATCAAGTTCGCTTTCTTGACAATCACCTCGGGGTCGGTTCCCCGGGGAGGTCCACACTCGGACGTAACGGCCAGGTGTCCCGCCGATAAAACTTTTTTCAACCTGCTCGATGTGTTTGCTTTCATGGCTGTACATCCTCCCTGACAACTTTTCGGGGCCCGCCGGCCCTGTCGGTGGACCAGTCCTTCAACGGGCTGAGTTCTTCATAATCATCCATTCTGTCAAGCGCCTTGAGGCGTTCTACGATCAACTGCCAGGCACAGATGATTTCCTTGTTGATCTCACATTTTCCATCGGTCGAGCCCCCACAGGGCCCGTTCAGGACCCTTTTGGCACAGCGGGACACCGGACAGATACCCCCGGTTCTGGCCAATATACACTGCCCGCACCCCTGGCAGCGCTCCGTCCACAGGCCACGCTCTTCGGTAGCGCCCATAAAGCATGTGTTGACCCCCGGGTAAACCGGCGTGGAAAAATATTTTTCAGCCGTAAACTGGACGCCGACGCCACAGGCGATGGACACGATGGCATCGTACTGATCCACCTTGTCCCGGATCTCCTCCAGATATTCATGGTCACACTGCCGCTGCAGCGTCTCTTCATCGATCTTGACATCCCGCTCCTGGTTTAAAAAATACATTCTGAGTGCCGATGCCAGGATGCCGACCTCTTTTTTACCGCCGGCCTCGCAAACGGTCACACATTCATTACAGCCCAAAATCAGAATTTTCTCATGGGCTCCGAGCTCCTCAATAATTTCCTCAATCGGTTTTTTATCGGCAACAATCATGGGCACATCCTCTGTTGTAGAAACGTTTTAGGTTCTTATGGCAAACTTCCGTTTAAAGCCTCGCTGCTGACAGGCTGAACAAGGGTTCACCTGCCTTGCGGCAATGATCAGGCCGCCTTTTTTTTCAGCTTTATGGGGTTGGGGCCCAGGTCGAATATTTTTTCGGCAAATTCCACGGCAATTTTGGCAAACAAGGGGCCTTCGCTGGAGGCCAGGTTGAACATCTCCACCCGTTCACCGCCGACACCGACGGTGTCCAGCAGGAGTTTGGCTTGCTCTATCCGCTTGCGCGCCCGGAAATTGCCGCTGGTGAAGTGGCAGTCTCCTTCCATGCACCCCACGGCATAGACACCGTCCGCGCCTTTTTCAAATGCCCGCAGTATGTGCAGAATATCGACTTTTCCGGTACAGGGCACCCGGATGATCTTGATACTGGTCGGGTAGGACAACCGCATGGAACCTGCCAGGTCCGCAGCCGTGTACCCTCAGAAATTACAGCAAAACGCGATGATAATCGGTTCAAAATCCTGACTCATAGTACTCCCTCCAGTAAGGCTTCCACTTTGCACAGCAATTGATCGTCCTCGTACCATTGCAGATCGATGGCTTTGGCCGGGCATTCCGACGCACACACGCCGCAACCGTGGCACAGGGCAACATCGATTTCGCTGACACCATCGGCATTGATTTTCGGCACACCATAGGGGCAGGACTTGACGCACACCAGACAGGCCGCGCAGTGCTCACCCTGAACCGTTGCCGTAACAGCTGAAAGCGTCAGCTCGGGTTGGGACAAAAAGGTTACCGCCCGTGATGCTGCAGCACTGGCCTGGGCAATGGATTCGGTAATCAGCTTGGGGCTGTGGGCGGTTCCACAGACAAAGATACCCTCGGTAGCCATATCCACGGGCCGCAGCTTGACGTGCGCCTCCATGAAAAAGCCTTCGGGGGTCCTGGCCAGCTTGACAATGGATGCCAGTTCGGCGGTGTCCTCGGCAACCAGACCGGCGCTCAGGGCAACTACGTCCGCGGTTACTTTCAAACGCCGACCGAGCACATGATCCCTGAAGGTTACCGCCACACCATTGTCGGCGGGTTCCACCACCGGCGGCTCATCTTCCGTGAACCTGAAAAATATGACCCCCAGCTTGCGGGCCTCGGTATAATATTCCTCCATAAGGCCATAGGTACGAATGTCCCGGTATAGAATGAACACATCCGTGTCCGGATGCTCCTTTTTAATATGGATCGCATTTTTAACGGCATTCTGACAGCATATGCGCGAGCAGTTAGGGTTGTCCTCGTTTCTGGAACCAACGCATTGAATCATCACCACTGTGTCGAGTTTGCCTTCGGGCACATTCTCCAGATACTGGGAGAGCTCGATCTGAGTCATCACCCGCTCATCTTCCTCGTAGCGATATTCCGTGGGCTGGTACTCCTTGGCGCCGGTCGCCAGGACGACCACGCCGTGCTCGATTTTTCTTTCGTACATGCCCGGACCCACCAGGACCTCTGTTGTAAAATTGCCCTTGAATCCATCAAAGCCTACGATCAACGACTGGGTCAACACCTGAATCCGCTCGTGGTTGGTGACACGTTCGATGAGATCGTCCAGAAAGGGTCTTATGGGATCGCCTTCGATGACGGCCTTGAGGTGATTAGCCATCCCGCCCAGCGTCTCCTCTTTTTCCACCAGAAAAACTTCAAAACCCTGTTCGGCCATTCCGAGGGCGGCATGCATGCCGGCGACACCGCCGCCGATCACCAGCGCCTTCTGGATAACCGAGATGGTCTTTTCGCTCAGCGGTTCGAGCTTGGCCGACCTGGCAACCGCCATGCGAACCAGGTCCTTGGACTTGCGGGTGGCTTCCTCTTTTTCATCCGCGTGGACCCAGGAACCCTGGTTGCGGATGTTGGCCATTTCGAAAAGATATTTATTCAACCCACTGGCCCGCAGCGTATCCATGAAGATGGCCTCATGGGTTTTGGGTGTACAGGCAGCCACTACGATCCGGTTGAGCCCCTGCTCCTTGATGATCTCTTTCATCTGATCCTGAGAATCCTGGGAACAGGTAAAGAGATTCTGGCCGGCATACACCACACCCGGCAGGGAGCGGGCATATTCTTCCACTGCGCCCACATCCACGACCCCGGAAATATTGATGCCGCAGTTGCATACAAAAACCCCGATGCGCGGATCAGCCTCGCTCACATCCAGCTCGTCAGGGAGCTCCACGCTACGGGTCAGGGTATTGCGGACGGTGCTGAGATGCATGCCTGCGCTACAGGCTGCTGCGCTGGCTTCTATAACCGAGGAGGGGATATCCTTGGCTCCCTGAAAAACACCGCAGGCGTAAACCCCTGGCCGTGAGGTCTCAACCGGCGAAAATGGCCGGGTAACCGCAAAGTTATACGAATCTGTTTCAACCTCCAGCCTTTCAGCAAGAGCCGCCGTCTCTGCGGTCACCTGCAGCCCTACGGAAAGGACTACCATGTCGAACACCTCTTCCTGGAGTTCACCGCTTTCGTCGGCATAGCGTATGCGCAGGTCTTTATCCGGTCCCACCTCGTCGATGGTGTGGACCCTGGCTTTTACAAAGCGCACCTTTTCTTTGTCCCTGGCCCTCAGATAATATTTTTCATAATCCTTCCCAAAAGTACGGATGTCCATATTGAAAATGGTGCAGTCCAAATTACCGCCTGAATGCTCCTTGGCGATCATGGCATCCTTGACGGCATACATGCAGCAGACCGAAGAACAGTAACCATTGCCACACTGGTTGGTGTCTCTTGACCCAATACACTGGAGCCAGGCAATCTTCTTGGGTTCGGTCTCATCCGAAGGCTTCTTCAAATGACCCATGGTGGGTCCGGAAGCGGAAAGAATTCGTTCGAACTCCAGGCTCGTGAGTACGTTGGGGTTGGTTCCATAGTGATAGTGCCGTGCCAGCACGGTGGGATCATACGGCTGGCTTCCTGGGCAAAGGATAACGGAACCCACCTCTATTTCCCTCGAAACCACCTGCTGTTCGTGGTCTACGGCCTCGGCCAGGCATGCACTCACGCATTGGTAGCACTCGGAGCAGATCCCGCAGGAGAGGCAGCGGTCGGACTCCTTCTGAGACACGGTTTCATCAAATCCCAGCTGAACCTCCTCGAACGTCTTTTTGCGCTCATCCGGCGGCAGACACGGCATTTTTTCCTTTGCCGCGGACGCGACGCCTTCCAGGGGAACATCCGCAACCCCGGTCCAGTCTTTTTCCCGGTTGGCGGCGATATCCTCGCCGCGCATGAACCGGTCCATGGATATGGCCGCTTCCCGTCCCGCGGCAATGGCATCCACAACCGTGGCCGGGCCGGTAACCGCATCACCGCCGGAAAAGATGTCAGGGTCATCCGACTGCAGCGTTACGGGGTTGACATTCAATGTTCCCCATTGACTGAGCGTGCAGGCACACTCGTCGGTGAGACAGGCCCAATCGCTTTCCTGCCCGATGGCAGGAATCACCGTATCTACATCGATGACAAATTCCGAGCCTTCCACGGGAACAGGCCTGCGCCGGCCACTCTCATCGGCTTCTGCGAGCTCCATCTCGATACACTCAAGGCCGGTGACGCGTCCGTCCTTCCCAATGACCCTGACAGGGCTCGTGAGGGTCTTGATGTCGATGCCTTCATCGGCACACTCTTCGATCTCCACTTCGTTGGCCGGCATCTCCGCATACGTTCGCCTATACACCACAAAGGGATTGGAAGAGCCCGTCCTCAGGGCCGTGCGTACCGAGTCCATGGCAACGTTTCCGCCACCGATGACGGCCACCCGATCTCCTAAACTGACCTTATTTCCCAGGTTTACCTCACGCAGAAAATCCACGCCGGGGTATACGCCTTCAAGATCCTCGCCCTCGATGCCCAGCACTTTGCACTCGTGCGAGCCGATTCCCATGAAAAAGGAATTGAACCCCTCATCGCGCAGCTGGGCGATGGTGATATCCTTGCCAATCTCGACACCCGTTTTGAACTCGACTCCCAGGGCCCTGATCACCTCGATTTCACTTTTGATGATGCCCCTGGGCAGGCGATACTCGGGTATACCCACCGTCAGCATACCGCCCAATACCGGCAATTTTTCAAAAACCGTAACCTGGTACCCTTCGATGGCAAGGTAATAGGCACAGGTGAGGCCGGCAGGACCGGCGCCGATGATGCCCACCTTTTCCGTCCGTTCGGCTTTCTTCTCCGGCAGGTACGGCTGATCGCTCTCAAGGTCCTTGTCAGCCAAAAATCGATGCAAATATTGTATGGAAAGTGTTTCATCCACCTGATTACGTGTGCAAACCCCCTCGCAGGGGTGATGACACACACGGCCGCACACCCCGGGAAAAGGGTGGTCCTGCTTGAACAACGCCAGGGCCTCACGGTATTTGCCCTGCTGGATAAGGGCGATGAAACCCTGAACGCTCACATGCGCAGGGCAGCTGGACCTACAGGGGGCCGTACCTCTTTTATCGATGGCAAAGGCTCCGGGTATGGACTGTGCGTATTGTTTGAACACCGCTTTCTTTATTGAAAGGCCTTCGTTGTAGCCATCCTTTAGATCCACCGGGCAGACCAGGGCACATTCCCCGCAGCTCGTGCATTTGTCAATATCGATAAATCTGGGATTTTCACGAACGTGCGCCGTAAACCGCCCGGGTTCCCCCGTAAGTTGTTGAAGCTCACTGTTAGTTACAAGCTCTATGTTCAGATGCCGGCCGACCTCGACCAGTTTAGGAGAGATGATTCACATGGCACAGTCATTGGTGGGGAAGGTTTTGTCCAGCTGCGACATCAGCCCTCCAATGGCCGAAGACTTCTCAAGCAGATAGACGTAATAACCGGAATTGGCCAGATCGAGGGCTGACTGCATTCCAGCAATGCCCCCCCCGACAACCATCACGGATCCGACAAGACCGTTTTTCTCAACAGTTGAATTCTTTTCCATCTTTTCCCCTTTATATCCTCTTTAATATCTCTGGCAGTTTATCTTCCCACCCGATAGTGGCAATAAGGACTCCGCCGAAGCCTTCCTTTTTCAGGGCCCGGATCGTTTCCGAAGCAATATCAAGGCACTCCCGGACCTTATCCGGTGCGTTCTGAATCCGATCGATCAGGGTGTCGGGAATAAATGTGTGACTGACGTTGCGGGCGATGTAGCGGGCCATTCCCAGCGATTTCAGCAGCAGAACCGTGGGGATAACGCGGGTTGTGTCCTGGTTGACCCGTTTCCACACAGGCGCTATGGCAGCAAGGTCGAACAACGGCGGTGTGATGAAAAAGCGGGTTCCAGCCTGGCTCAGTCGGTTCATCTCATCCAGGATGAGCTCGGGGCTTTTATCCCTGGCCCCGGCCTCCACCGTCGACCCCACCAAAAACTCAGGTGCTCCATTGAGTTCGATCCCGGCCATGTCCCGCCCCTGCTGCAAGCCGTCAATCACTTCCAGCAGCTCCGGTAAATCGAGGTCGTACACACCTCTGGCCTGGTGATGATCCCCAAGCCCGGGATCCTCGCCTTTGACAACCATCACACTGGAAATGCCGCACCCGTTCGCCGCCAGGAGGTCGGCCTGAAGGGCGAGCCGGTTCCTGTCCCGGCAGTTGAGCTGCATCACGGTTTCCAGTCCCTTGGATTTAAGAATCATGGCGCCTCCCAGGGAACTCATACGCATCACGGCATTGCTCATTTCTGGAACCACAAAGGCGTCCACCATGCCTTTTACCTTCTGGGCGTTTTTGACCATGTGGGAAACATCCGCACCCTTGGGCGGCTCCATTTCCGCCAGAATGACAAATTCTTTGGCTTCAATCTTTTGCTGTAAACCCATTTGCATCACTCCACTGACATTGCTGAGTGCTCCACCGCGGAAAACCACCGCGCGGTTTGACACTGTGATTAATGGTTGCTTGCTTTGTTGACTACTACAGAGCAAGGGTCGTGCCAGCTACGGACACCTTTTGATAAACAGCAGATATATTTATTAAATTCATATTGTTATATTTATTTGGTCCTTTCAGGAATGAATTAAATCATGAACCGATTCACCTACAATTGTGCCAAAACGGCATATCTTTTCAAATTTTTATTGCGTTTTTCAGTAGTTAGATATTATGTTCCATTTTGGCATATGCCATTTTGGCCTTGTTGGAAGAATCGAAATTTTTTCAAAACATCACATCCCTAAGACTTTTATTCCATAGCGACGAGCGCCGCCGGATTGATGTTGTTACCAAGGACGTATTAAATGGACCTGAGATTTATCATTATCGATGATGACCGGGATTTCCTGGAAATCATGGGCAAACGCATACGGGAACTAGGCTTTAGCAAAATCCACATGCAGGATGACCCGGTAAAAGCGGCTGCCTTGTTTGAAAACAACCCATCATTCGATCTGGCTCTTATTGACATGACCATGCCGGGAATGAACGGCATGGAACTGCTCGACCAGATCAAAAAACACAGCCCCGGAACCGAATGCATCATGATAACGGCCGTTGACGAAGCCCGCACGGCTGTGGAATGTTTGCGCAAAGGTGCCTATGACTACCTGATCAAACCCGTAGCCCAGGAAGACCTGGCCCTGTCCGTTCACCGGGCCCTGGAACATTGGCGGCTCATTCATATCCTGGACATTGAAAAGGGGAAAACCCCGCTGAGGCTGAAGCACAAGAGCGCCTTTAAGGGCATCGACACCCGATCTCCCCGTGTGAAAAGAATCCTGAAAGAGGCTGAACTGCATGCCGCCAGCGAGGTCCCCGTGCTGATTACGGGCGAGAGCGGAACCGGCAAAGAAGTGCTGGCCCAGGCCATTCACAAGGCCAGCCCCAGGGCGGCCCACGCGTTCACGGCCATAAACATGGCGGCCTTGAACGGCAGCCTGTTCGATGCAGAGTTCTTCGGGCATACCCGGGGTGCCTTCACAGGTGCTGAAAAAGCACGTTCCGGGTATCTGGAAAAGACCCATCTGGGCACTCTTTTTCTGGACGAAATCGGGCACCTGCCTCTGGAAGTGCAGGGCAAACTGCTGCGCTTCATGCAGGACGGTAGCTACTACAGGGTCGGGGCCAGTACACACCGGCAATCCAACCTTCGATTTGTTGCCGCCACCAATGCCGACCTGGACAAACTCATGGCCAAGGGGTTGTTCCGCAAAGATCTCTTTTATCGCATTCGGGGAGGGTGGCTGCGCCTATTGCCTTTGAGGGAAAGAAAAGAAGATATTCCTCTCCTGGTGAGAGCCTTTACGAGTAGTGAAAACCAGCTCCCGAAAAAAATACCCATAACAGACGAGGCCATGAACCTTCTCCTGCGCTTCAATTACCCCGGCAACATCAGGGAACTCAAATCGATTATCCTCTCTGCCCTGAATCTGGCCCAGGGCAGATCCATCCGACCAAACCACCTGCCGCAACACCTGCTTGAGCAAAACAACAATGCCCAGCCGGATTGCCGTATGGAGGGCCAGCCCACATCCACGTTGGCCGAGGTAGAAAGAGAGCACATTCTCTGCACGTATCAGCAGACAGGCCACAACAAATCAAAAGCCGCCCGGGTCTTGGGGATTGGTTTGAACACCCTGCGTAGAAAGTTGTCCACCTATAATGTAAAGTAAGTTGAACCTAAAATGAGCGTTTCAAATTTAAGAATGTTAATTATTTAAACTCAAAGGATAATATCGATTAGAATTCATTAAATTTGAAACCCTTTGGGATTGCCGATCTTACCGCATCTACGGCGTCAGATGTCATCCTGCATAGACCTCTATAGCCGAACAACATCTTCCTTGCAGCTGCGGCAACCTCGACAATCGCTCAATTCAGGTTGAAAAAACGAACATTTTCAAGTACAAACAAGGTTAACCGATTCTCGTTAGGAGGAATTCACCATGAAAAAATGGCGTTGCAAGGTATGCGGGTATATTCACGAAGGGGAAGAACCGCCGGACAAATGCCCGGTTTGTGGTGCAGACAAAAGCATGTTCGAAGAAATTGTGGAAGAGGAGCAGGCTGCGGACAGTTCCACCGCTAAAGGCCCGGCCCCCGGCGCAGCTGAAGAGCCAGATGATCTCAGACAAGTGGAACCAGACAAGCCGGCCTATGCCAAATTCGGCAAGCTCTATAACCTACTGATAGCACAGATGCTCAAGCATCATGCCCATCCGATTTCCACTCACATTCCCAACGGTGTTTTGCCGATCTCTTTTTTGTTCATTGTTCTGGCATTGGTCTCCGGATCAGAATCCCTGGGCACCGCCGCCTTCTGTAATATCGTCATGGTTTTGCTCTTCACGCCCTTTGTCATTTTTTCCGGGTATGTGGAGTGGCAGAATCGCTACAAAGGCATCATGACCAACCAGTTCAAGCTGAAAATTATCTGTGCCATCATTGTTGCTGCTGGCACGCTCCTTTTGACGCTCTGGTGGATCGTGTCTCCGGATGTCCTGGGTACCGCCACCATGGGTCGCAATCTTTTTATTTTTATCAGCCTGGTAACCTTGGCTGCCGCCGGCATTGCCGGTTTCATAGGTGGCAAGCTGGTATTCAGGGATTGATCATGACTACAAAAACCATTGACATAACAGCACTGCCTCGGTGCATATCTACACGGGAACCCCGCTGTGGCCGGATGCAGCCGACCTGTCGGCAGAAATGGGCGCCGAAGTCACCCTTCTGGCCAAGATCGCCGGAAAAAAACCCCTTAAAGGGAAGAGCGAAAACCTGCTGACATTGTAAGGATTGCGATTGATGAGCCCTGAAATGAATGACCATACGACCCCCGCAACCCCGCTGGACGCTGCCACCGTGATCTTGTTGCGGGAGACACCCGCTGCGAACCCGTTTGAGCTGCTCCTCATGCGCCGCCACGCCAAGCAACGCTTTATGGGGAAAGCGTTTGTTTATCCTGGCGGTCAACTGGACCCAGCAGACTGCAATCCCGGGTTGGCTGCCTTTGCAAGCGGCATCACGGCTGAAGACGTAAAACGGCGCTTGAACGAACCGGCTCTTCCCAATGAAAAGGCACTTGGGCTTCTTTTTGCCGCCATCCGTGAGACCTTTGAAGAGTCCGGGGTTCTCCTGGCCCACTCAACATCCGGAAAGGACATGGACTTTAACGATCAAAAAATTCGAGAACGATTTACCGAATACCGTACCCTGATACATCAACAAGAGATAACATTAGAAGATTTAGCGGAAAAGGAAGGGCTCTTTTTCAAACTGGATGAACTCATCCCCTTTGCGCACTGGGTTACGCCGGAGGCTGAACGCAGACGGTTTGACACCCGGTTTTTTCTGGCGCGCATGCCTTTTGGCCAGGAACCGGTTCATGATTCCATGGAGATGACCGAAACCCTCTGGACCACACCGGGAAAAGCCTTTTCAAAACACAATGCCGGCGAAATCCTTCTGATGCCGCCTACCTTGAAGACAATAGATGAAATGGCGTGCCGA
>RCNC010001311.1_pt1 | contig 16641 bp, 14 predicted proteins | sample 2041301 | NCBI WGS metagenome assembly RCNC01 (sample SAMN09708231, study PRJNA481090) | Marine sediment metagenome, whole genome shotgun sequencing project. | biome: marine sediment; feature: ocean; material: sediment; isolation source: Sewage treatment plant 13A marine sediment (STP13A) ... | reverse complement strand
CGAGCCGAGACCCTTGTCGAAGAGATCCGTTGATGTCTTATAGGCTCTCACCATGCCGCTGAAGGTTGTGCCCCGGCGGGACCGGAAGCTTCATCGCCACCTGTCCGCCCGGTTGGGAAGGGCGGAAGGATTTGGATTATCCGCCCCGAATCCCTGGCCTGCCAGGACAGGCCGTAGCGCGTCGGCCCGTCCGTTGACCCCCAAAGCCCCTAAGGCTAGCTTTTTCAAACATTTCCCGAGTCTCATGACCGGCCGAACGAGTTAAGAATGAGCAAAACCCGACATCCAGCCTCAAGCCCCCAGCCTGAGGGAAAGAAAGAAGCCGAAGACGTTTTCGTTGAGAAGACGATCGAGGTGATCAAATGGTCCAAGGAGCGAAGCCAGGTCCTGATGTTGGTGGGGATCGTGGCCGTGGTGGCTGTCGCCGGGATCATGTACTACGCGAAATACCGGAGCTCCTGGGAAGAGCAGGCGGTTGCCCGCCTCGCGCAGGTCCAGAGCACCATGGGTTTCGGGGAGCGGGAAACAGCTAAGGCCGACCTTCATCAATACGTCGAACAGTTTGAGGGAACCGTCTATGCTATGGAGGCCCGGCTGACCCTTGGCCAGGCTCTCCTGGAAGACGGCACGCCGGAAGAAGCCATCGATGTTCTGGCCCCTGCGGTCAGAGAGATGGCCTCACAGCCCATCGGCCTTCAGGCGGGCTTTCTCATGGCCGCCGCCTACGAAGAATCGAATCAACCTGAAGAGGCTGAGCGTCTCTATCTGCGACTGGCCAATTCCTCCGAATTGACCTTCCAGGTGTACGAGGCTCTTTCCGGTGCCGCCAGAATCCGGACGGCCGCCGGAGACAAAGCCGGCGCAGCCGAGCTGTATGAAGAGGTGCTGTCGACCATGGAGGAGGGCGACCCCCAGAGAGGTTTCTGGGAAATGCGCTTGGCCGAGGTGATCAGCTAGCTCCGACTCTGCCGGGTACATCCGGCTTTGCGGGGACTTCAAGCTCAACCGGGGTAGGGTCTCCAAACCCCTATAATTGCATTCTTCACTACGTCGTATAATACATATTATGTCAAGTTACTAGGACTGAATCCGACGACAGACGCGGTGTAACGGAGGCTGGTTCCTACCTAGAGGCCCTTTCTTGGCCCTCTGTGGGCATACGGTTCAGTCCGAACCGGACCCCTTGAGCCAGGGCGGCCTTGAGTCTGGCTGGGCCTGGAGATCCCAGCTGCTGAGCTTTGTGAGGGCGTCGGTCAACTGTTTCGTCGCTTCCGGGAGGTATTCGTTCCGCTGTGCACGGTCGTCCATGGCCGGCCAGCATATGGGCTCTCCAAATTCCACCCGGACCCTTGCCCGCCGAATGGTCTTACTCCAGCGGGGCCAGACGTCGTAGGCCCCGGCAACACCACAAGGCACTACCGGGACGCCCGCCTTCAGAAGGAGGCGGATCGTACCTCGCCGAAAGGGCTGCATTCCGGAATCCCAGGATCGTTCACCCTCGGGATAAACCCCCACAGCCTTCCCTTCGGCCAGGCTCCGCAGGACCACACGTACTGCCTGAGGCTCCACTCGATAACGTCTTGTAGGGATGGCATTTACCCTCGGCATTGCCCACCCCATGAATTTCCCTGAAAATTGGGTGCTCTTTGCCAATGTGTGGAGAGGTCTCCTGCAGATGGTTTGGACGATGATGGGATCGAGGAAGCTTTGGTGGTTCGCCACTAGAATAAACGGACCGGCGGACGGAAGGTTCTCAAGCCCAGACACCTCAAAGCAGCACGCGGCATGGAGGAATGGCTTCAACATCCCTCGGAAAAACCCATACCAGGTCAAAGCGAAACTCTCCCGGCGGTCATTCTACGACGATCCGTGGCTGAAACTCTAGAATTTCCCCCAAACCTGCTTTCCTGTACGCCCGCCGGATGGCATTTCGGAGGAGTCGCTCCCATCGGTAGGAAGAATCGGCCAAAAAACGGAATTCCAGGAGTCCTCCGGACGAGGGGGAAAACTGAAGAGAGCTGGAGCTGGTTTGCACAGCCCGAATCTCGAAAAAGGGCCAGAAACTGGTGTTTTTCTCACCTGTGTCCGCCTCATGATACTCCACCTCCACCCCCTCTTCAGTAAGGCGGAGCTTGGCTGACGTGGCCTTCCCCATAGCCTCGGCAAACCCCAGGAAGCTACCCCCAAAAAACACGGGAGCCTCATTCCCTGAACTGCGAACCAGAACCTCGGCCTCACGGGTCATCTCTTTCCGGGGAGATCCTACGCCTTCTTCGGAGACCTCACCCTCTGTTCCCGGAAGGCACCCTTTGTCCTCCCAGGCAGATATGGCCGCCGTGAGTTCGGTTCCAGGTACGTCCCATTCTCCCCCGGAGGGCTCACGAACAAAGATCAGGCCTCCTTCCCCACTTCGGGCGAATACGACACCGCATTCGGGACATCGAGCCTGATCCTTGGCTCCTTCCATCGTGCCGTGGCCGCAGCGGGGGCACCGGTAGAGGAGGTTGATGAGGGGCAAGAGAGGTCTCCTAGAGGCGGCCGGAAAGGTCCATGAGCCTTAGCTTCCAGACCTTCCAAACAGCCTCGCGGACGATTTTCTTCGACATCTTCGACTCCCCGATCTCTCTTTCCGTGAAGACGATGGGGATTTCGACCGGTTGGAAGCCCTTTCGCCAGGCACGGAGCTTGAGCTCGATCTGGAAAGCGTACCCGTTGCTTTCCACCCTATCCAGGTCTACGGCTTCCAGAACCTCCCGGCGCCAGCAGTTGAACCCGCCCGTCGCGTCCATTACGGGTAGGCGGGTGACGATCCGGGCGTAAATGCTTCCGAAAACGCTGATGAGCAACCGTGAAAGGGGCCAATTGACCACGTTCACCCGGCGTCCAACATACCTGGAGCCAAGGACCACAGGGTGTTTCCGAGAAAGTTCGATCATGGCCGGAATCCTATCCGCTGGATGGGAAAGATCCGCGTCCATCTCAAAAAAGAGCCGGTAGTCCCTTTCCAGGCCCCACTTGAAGCCATCGATATAGGCTCTCCCGAGGCCCCCCTTCCCTGCCTTGTGCATCGCGTGTACGCGGGTATCGTCCCGAGCCATCCCGGCCGCTACGAGCCCGGTTCCATCCGGGGAGTTGTCATCCACAATGAGGATGTCCAAGTCGGGATGGGTATCCAGAACAAGAGGAACCACCTTGGGGAGGTTGTCCCGTTCGTTGTAGGTCGGCATTACGACAAGGATCCGGCCTTCAGACACCGTCTTTCCTGCCCTTTCTGTCTGACTTCAGGTAACCACCCGCAAGTATCGCTACAGGAACAAGTTCCACCACTGTAGTCCAGAGCCTGGCGACTAGAGCTAGGACCCCGGCACCTACACCGAGCACCGGCCCCAGCAGTACCACCAGCACCCCCTCACGGATTCCGGCCCCAGCCGGGGCGAAGAGTGCCAGATAGCCGACAACATAAGCCGCAGCGAAGGCTGGGACACCCTCGAAGAGGGTCAACTCGAAGCCCAGGCCCCGGGCCAGAATCCAAAAGGCCAGCCCCTGGAAGATCCAGGCCAAACCGTAAAGGCCCATCCACCGGATCCCGAAGGCGAGGTCGGGCCGGAACCCGCCTGGCACTTCCTGCCTGGCCAATCGGAACCAGAAGGGCATGGTGACCTTCAAGATCCCGGGAGAGGTAGCTGCGAGAAGGAGAATCAGCACAATACCCACCGCCCAGCCACCCCCTAGGGAAGAACCGCTTCCATTACTTAGGAGAACGGCAGCTCCCAGCAGGGTTGCTCCCGCAAGGGAGAAGGCTTGCCCAAGAACAGCAGCCCCCGTGGCCGTCCCTGTCGGGACCCCCTCTCCCCGGGCCAGGTAAGCCAATCCCGCAACCTGCCAGAGCTTCCCTGGAAGATATCGGCCCAGGTTGGCTGTAAAAAAGACCCTCAAGGCCGGGACCAGTCCAACTTCATTACCCCCGATCTCTTTCACCATCCGGCCCCAAAGTGCCGCCGAAAAGAGGTACGCCAGCAGTAGAACCACCGACGAAAGGGCGATGAGGCCGATATTGAGATCCAAAGTCCCCAGATCAAATGCCCGGAGCTCTTCCAGGTTGAAGCCCACGGCCCGGAGAATAAACCAGGTGACCAGGCCGGTCAGGACCAACTGAAGGCCCAGCTTCCCCCCTCGTGGAATCCAGGACGTATAGGGAGGCGGGGACGCGGGCGGCGGGGACGCGGAATTTCCCAACCGGGACCCTACGGGATCACCGGCTCCGGTCACGACTACCCCTCATTTCCGTCATCCGGCTCCGTCCTTTTCCGTCTTCGGCCAAAAATGGCAAGAAGGGCCAAAGCCAGAGAAACGAGACTGATGAGGAGAGGCACCCTCAGGGTACCCCCGTCAAAATACATCTCCACTTCGCTCTGACCCGCCGGGACAGCAACTGCCCGGAGGGAATGGTTGGCCCGGAGAACCGATGCCTCCGTGCCCCCGACCCGGGCTTTCCAGGCCGGATACCAGTTTTCCGCGAAGACCAGAAGGGCTGGCTTATCGGCCCTGACCTGGAGCCGCATCCGGTTCGGCGTGCGTTCCACCCATTCCACTTCCCCGGTTACCGGACCTCCCGGCAACTCCGCATCCGGGGCCTCGCTCAGGACCACTTCTTCACCAGGCCTGAACTGGTCGGAGAGTATATAAGGGACCGCCTCTTCATCAGTTAGCACAACGGCGTCTCCCACCAGCCTGGCTCGTGGAAGTGTTGGTATTTCATACAGGGCTTCATAGACCCGATCCGCACCCATACCGGAAGCCATGACCGGTTCGCCGATTGGGAGGCTCCCGTACCGGTACACCGGCCAAAGGACATACCGGACATTAAGGATCGAGAGGATGGTCGGATTCAGCGCCGTGCCGTCGGGCGTGAAAAAGTTGGCCGGGACTCCGCTCCCAACCATGCCGATGAGTTCCCGGTACCGGGCCAGATCGTTGGGGTGGTGGCCGGCTGCCAGCTCGACTCCGTGGATGGTCGGCTTCACATCCTGGCCGCTTCCGGCCACACCAGGATCGCCCCCCATAGCCAACACCCGGAAGGGGTCCGAAGACTCCTGCTGTTCCATGAGGTACCGGGTGTTCGGCTCCGGCCCGGCCCAATCCGCGAAATCCATGGTCTGGATGAAGGGATCATCCACCCTGGCCAGATCTGCCGTGATCAACACCCCAATCCCCAGTACCCAGACGATCCCGGGCACCCTCTTCTTCTGGGCAGCCCAGACCAGGGCCAGGGTGGCGCCGGAAAGGACCGTCGTGATGAACAGGCCCCGGGTAATGAAATCCTGAGCCCGGGAAAGGGCTTCGGCCTTGTTCGGGCTCATTTCCGCATACAGGACCGACACCCAGATGTTGGTGAGAGCACCGGATGAAGCCAGGGCGGCTGCTACAAGACCCACACCGGTGGTCCCAATAAGAAACCACAGGATCCCTTTGTTTTCCTTGGCAGCCGACTCCTGGGAGGTTGCCCCCGGAGCTTTCCCGACTTCTCCGGACCCTTCACCGAGACCCAGAACCCGGTCCACGCCGAAGGCCATGAGGGTCACAGCCCCGAATCCGAAGAGGAACGTCGCGATAGAGGGTGCCCGGAAGAGGGAAATTCCCGGTACAAGCTCATAAAACCCTCGCCAAACCGGAGTATGGGCCCCGAGAGCGAAGAGGAGGGCCACCAACCCGATTCCCAGGAACGTCAGGCGAATTCCCCGACTTGGGGCGCCGAAAAACGCCAGCGAGGCCAGGAGAAGAACAACGAACCCCCCATATTCGTGGTTGAGCTTGAAGACATTCCTGCCCCAATAGGTCCCGGTCGTCCACTCTGCCCCCCCTGCACTGTTCCCAACGAACTCCGGAACGACCAGAGACGCCACCTCTTCAGGATGAAGGGACCAGGATGAGGAATAGGCCACCCCCCCCGCCTCAGAGGCCTGGGTGGTCGTGACTGTCCTCCTTGAAAACTCCGTGACATAACCGACAGCTGGGAGCAGCTGGATGGCCGAAACGCCAGCCCCCAGGAGGGAAAACGCCAGAAAAAGCCCGAACCGGCTTGCTGATAATCGGCCGGACAGGCCCGATTTCCAGAGAATCAGCACCCGGGCCCCGGCGTAGATGCCCACAGCTCCGAAGAGGAAATAGGCCTGCTGGAAGTGGGTGGTCAGAATGACAAGGCCGATGACCAGGGACATCCCTCCCAGGGCCCTGAGCCTCCCGCTGGCCAGGCCCCGTTCCGTCGCCCAGAACAGAAGGGGGGTCAGGGCCGTGACGAACAGCTTACCGTCGTGGCCAGGATACACGAGGGTAACCATAAAGGGGGCAAGAAGATACGCGAGACCCGACAGAAGGGCGGCTGATCTGGAACGACCGAGTGCTCTGACCCAGCCGTAGGTGAACAGGCCGGCGCCGAAAACATGCAGGATCAGCTTCCATCCCAGAGTCCTGAAAGGCTCCATGATCATCAGGAGGAGTGAGGTGGGGTAAAGCGAGTCCCCCCCCGCCAGGGACTCCAGAAAGGGAGTTCCGCCTAGAATCAAGGGATTCCAGAAGGGAAAAACCCCTCCCTTCAGGGCCTGAGCAAAAAACTCCCGGGCTGCGAAGCCCAGGGAAAGAGTGTCCTGCCCATAGAGCATCTGACCGGAAAAGACGAATTTCCGGAAGAGGAGGAGGGTCACCGCCCCGTAAAGAACAGCCGGGAACCAGGTAGGGAAGGTCAGATCCTCAAAATGCCCCCCGGGTTCCCGTCCTGTCGGGGCCTTTTTCCCGGCCTCCCTTCCCTTCTCCTCTTTCTCCTTCCGCGCCATCAAGCTCGCCCTCTCTTCTCAAGGAGGTCCGTGTAGATTTCCAAGTGTCTCTCGGCCAGACGGTCGTTGCTCCACATCTCTTTCACCCTGATCCGAGCGGCCCGCCCCAATTCCGGGAGATTCCCGGCCTCCAGCGTTTCGATGACAGTTCGGGCCAGGGCTCCCGGATTTCCAGCCTCAAACAACCCGCCCACCCTATCATCGATGATCTCGGGCAGGCCTCCCACATTCGAGGCCAGGACCGGAAGTTCACAGGCCATGGATTCCAGGGCCGCTACCGAAGTAGCCTCCATAAGGGAGGGAATTACGGCAAGGTCTCCGGAACTGAGAAGCCCGGGCATGGACGCATGGTCCTGTTTGCCCAGGAACGTAACCCGATGGGAAACCCCGAGCTCCTCGGTCAAAGCCTTGAGGCCGGGGCCTTCCGGCCCGTCACCGATGAAGACAGCATCTACATCAACGCTCCGGAGGATTTCTGGAAGGGCTCGGACGAAGAACTCCACCCCATTCTTATGGAACAAGCGCCTCGGAATCAGGATTCGGGGGCGTTCACCGGCGGAAAGAGTCGGTTCAATCCGCCGAAATACGTCAGTTTCCACACCATTGGCCAGAGCCTCCACCTGGACCCCCGGGGCCAAACCCATGGCCACATCGGCGATCTCCTGAGAGGCCGCCAATGAGAAGTCCGGGGTCCCTACCAGCTTCCCGAGAATGGGGCGCCACACCGGCTTTGCAGCCCGAGTCAGGAAGTGGGAGGTGTGGAAGGTTGCCACCAGAGGGATATCCGACCTGCCTCGCCCCAGAGACATCGGGAGAATGGACGGAAAAGCCTGGGCATGAAGGATTTCTGCCTTGGGCGCCAGCTTCCGGGTGCGGGAAAGGGAACCCAAGGAGTGGGCTACCCAACCCAACGGATTCCGACTCGGGAACCAGGTGCGATAAACCCTGATTCCATCCATCACCTCCTCCAGGGGGAGATCGGGCTGTGACCGGGAGGTCACTACGCTGACCTCATGTCCCCGGCGAACCATGGCCCGGGCCAGATAGTACACATGGCTCTCGAGCCCCCCGACCTCCGGGGGAAAGTACACACAATGGAAAAGGATCTTCACGCCCCGTCCCAGTCGGCGGTTCTACGGGGAACCCCCGTCAGAGCGGCAACAACCACATCGGCGATCCTCACGCCGGCCAGACCGTCACCATAGGGGTTCTTCACTCCTTCAACCCGGGTCCCCTCCTCATTTCCGGCGAGGGCGCCCCTTCCCAGGAGTTCACGGGCCTCCCGGATGATCCTGGATCGGTCGGTGCCCACGAGGCGAGCCACACCCGCCTCCACCCCTTCAGGTCGCTCCGTGGCCTCTCTGAGGACCAGAACCGGGGCGCCAAAGGTAGGGGCTTCTTCCTGGATTCCCCCGGAGTCGGTCAATACCAGCCGAGCATGCTTCAGGGCCGATACCAGGTCCAGATAGCCCAGGGGGGCCGTGAGGCGGACTCGGGGGTGCCCTGAGAGGATCTCCTCGGCCGGTTCCACCACCTTCGGATTCGGATGGACCGGATAGAGGACCTCGATGCCCTCGTCGGTTTCTACCAACTCCCTTACGGCCCGGAAGACCTCCCGAATGGGCTCACCAAAGGACTCCCGTCGATGTGCGGTGAGGAGGACCAGCTCTCTGGGCCCGTTCAAAACCTCCGTGAGAGCCTGATCTACGGGCTCATGGGGAATCGCCGAGGCCGCAAAAAGAGCATCCACCACCGTATTCCCGGTCAGGTGGATCTTTTCCTCGGGAATCCCCTCCTTCAGAAGGTTTTCCTTCGCCAGACGGGTTGGGGCGAAGTGGTGGAGGGTCAAAACACCGGTCAGCCTGCGGAATACCTCCTCAGGATACGGATCTGGATAGGGGAGTCCCGGATGCCTGCTCCGAAGGCCAGCTTCCACGTGCCCGACGCCCACCCTCTCGAAAAACGCCCCCAGGGCACCGAAGAAAACGCTCGCCGTATCCCCCTGGACCAGAACCAGATCCGGCTCACAGGCCTGGATGACCTCCTTGAGGCCGTCCAAGCAGGCATGGGCCACGTCGTAGAGGCTCTGCCCCGGCCGCATGATTCCCAAATCGTAGTCGGCCGACATGTCAAAAGCGGAAAGGACCTGATCCACCAACTCGTCATGCTGACCGGTGAGTACGAGGCGGAAGTCCACTTCGGCCCCCCGCCCGGCCAGGGCCCGAACCACCGGAGCCATTTTGATAGCCTCCGGCCTGGTTCCGATAACAACCAGGATCAGGGGCTTCCGGGAGGGTCCGCGGGACTCATCCATGGCGAGAGATCACCTCATGCGTCGCTTTAAGTAATCCATCTCATGATGCATATGGGCAATCATTTCTGCCATTAGCCCTACTCCCAGGAGAACAAACCCTACCGTCTCCAGAAGGATGACGAGGTACAAGAGGGGCCGGAAACCGAGACCCTCCACGAAGCGCAGATAGAAGGCCACAGCGCCCACCACCAACCCCGCCAAAATCAGGGCGAAACCAGAAAACCCGAATAGAATCATGGGCTTCCGGGAGAAGAGGATGATGAACCAGACCGAGAGGAGGTCCATGAGTCCAGAGAAGACCCGGGAGCGCCCTGAATACTTGGAGACTCCCGCCGCCCGGGGATGAAGTTGGATATCGATTTCCGAAACCGAATACCCCCGGGCAAAGGCCATAACTACAAAAAACCGGTGCCAATCGTGGCGCATGGGAAGATCCGCCAGAATTTCACGGCGGAATGCCTTCATGGAGTTCAAATCCGATACCGGCACATTGAAGATTCGGCGGCTGAGCCAGTTGTAAACCCCCGAAACGATGGGTTTTTCGTATTTGCCCACCTTCCGGCCGGTGACCATGTCCCAATCCTCCTGCAATTTCGCCAGGAAACGGGGAATTTCTTCGGGAAGATGTTGGAGATCGGCGTCGAAAAGCACCAGATAGGTCCGGTCGGTGGCCTCGGAAGCCGTAACCAGGGCTTCGGTCTTTCCAAGGTTCGTCCTGTGCCGAAGGACCCGAAGGTTGCTCCAGCCCTCCCCCACCTCTTCGGCAAGGTCACCGGTTCCGTCATCGGATCCGTCATCCACCAGAATGACCTCACCGTCCAGGGCGTACTTCCCGAATGCATCCCTCAAGGCACCGATGAGCTCGGGGATCACCGGGGTCTCGTTGTACGCGGGGACCACAACGGCGAAGTCCCGCCGCATGTCCGGCGTCAGGGATTCAGCTGCCTCCAGAGCCGTCATCGTCTTGGACCCCTCCAGGGGGAGAGTCTCATGAGGTCGTCAGGGCCTAATCCGGGCCGTAAACGACGGAGAAAAGAGCTACTAGACCCTTTTTCGCATGCGAGCCGGGAGAATGCCCAACTGGTCCCGGTATTTCGCCACCGTTCTTCGGGCGATGTTGACACCCTCGGCCTTCAGGAGGTTTACGATGGCTTGATCGGTGAGGGGCCGCTTCTGATCCTCTTCGTCCACGAGAGTTTGGATCTTCGCTTTGACCCCTCTCGCTGAAATGTCTTCGCCCGAGGTCGTGGAGAGACCACTCGAGAAGAAGAACTTCAGGGAAAAGACGCCACGGGGCGTTTGAACGAACTTGTCGTTCGTGACCCTAGAAACCGTCGACTCGTGCATCTCGATGTGCTCCGCGACCTCTCTGAGCGTCAGGGGCCTCAGGTGCTGAACGCCCTTTTCGAAAAACGCTCGCTGCCGGTCGACGATAAAGCCCATCACTTTCAGCATCGTCTGACGGCGCTGTTCGATGGCCTGGATCATCCAGTTCGCCGAATTCAATTTCGACGAAATGAATTCTTTGTTTTCCCCAGTGAACTTCCCCTTCTCCCTTGCTACCTCCCGGTAGGCCCGGGAGAGTCGGAGGCGAGGCAGGCTGGTATCGTTGGCGAATACCATATACTCACCGTCGATTTTCTCGATGATAAGATCCGGGATCACATATCGCTCCGGATCCGATGAATGCTTCAGTCCCGGTTTCGGATCCAGTTTGGCGATCTCGTCAGCCGCGTCTTGAACCTCCAGGGGTGAGATCCCTCTGGCCTTGGCGATCTCGGCCCATCTGTGGTTGATGAGGTCGTTGAAATGCTCTTCTACCAAAGCGGCAGAAAGGGAATCAGACATTTCTTTTCGATCCAACTGGATCAGGATGGACTCCCGGAGATCCCTGGCGCCCACACCCGGGGGATCAAAGGTCTGAATGACGACCAGGATCTCCTCCGCCTCGAACATTTCGTATGACTGGAAGAGAATCGCCATTTCCGCCCGCTCAGCTTCCCTCTCGTCGTCGTCGTCGAAGTCCGCTTTCTCCCAGCGCTCCTGAGCCACGGCCCGGATCTCATCCAGCCAGATATTCACCCCTTCCAGCACCTCTTCGAGGGTGCAGGAAAGGGCTCCGTCATCACTGATGTTTCCTACGATTTCTTCGCCCAGCCGGATTTCACGTTCCGACAGGCTCTGATAGTTGAGCTGTTCGACCAGGAAGTCCTCGAGGTCGGTGGTTTCCACCGCTGTAGGTTGGAAATATTCTTTCTGTTCGAACTGTTGTTTCCGCCCCCCTGCGTCGAAACCCTCAAGGAGTATCTCTTCCCAGTCGATTTCCTCAGCCGGATCGTCTTTCCCTTCTTCGTCCAGCTGCTCTTCCTCCTGGACGTCGGCCTCAGCCATTTCCAGAAAGGGATTCTCAGCCATTTCCTGCTTCAAATGCTGCTGCAGATCCAGAAGCGGCATATAGAGCAACTCCATCGCCTGATAGAGGCGAGGATTGATCTTCATCTCCTGCCGGAGATGGACGCTTTGGATCAGGCGGGTATTGAAACCGCTCATGTATTGGCCTTCGGCTGAGGATAGCGACCTCGCATCCGAGTCGTCAGCGTAGGTCCGAAATAGATATCCGCAACCTCATCATTCCAGACCAGTTCCGACACGGTCCCACTGACACGAATTCGTCCTTCATACATTATGTACGCTCTATCCACGATCTCCAGAGTTTGTTCGACATTGTGGTCAGAAATAACGGCTCCGATCCCCCGATCCTTTAACCCGTGGACGATTTGCTGAATGTCGTTCACGGCGATTGGATCGATTCCGGCGAAGGGCTCGTCCAAAAGCATGAACTTCGGACGCTGCACCAGGGCTCTCGTAATCTCCAAACGCCGACGCTCACCGCCCGAGAGAGAATACGCTTTATTTTTTCTAAGGTGAGCTATGGAGAGCTCATCGAGAAGCTCTTCCAACCGAGCCTTCCGCTCTTTCCTGGAGAGCCCAAGGGTCTCCAGGATGGCCATCACATTGTCCTCCACCGTGAGCTTCCTGAATACGGAAGGCTCCTGAGCAAGGTAGCCTACCCCCATCCGGGCCCTTTGATACATGGGCACATCGGTTAGTTCACGGTCGTCCAGATAGACCCTTCCGGCATTCGACGGGATAAGGCCCACCATCATGTAGAACGTCGTCGTCTTCCCCGCTCCGTTCGGGCCCAGGAGACCGACAATTTCACCCTGATCGACTCGGATGGCCACATCGTCGACGACGATCCGCTTCCGATAGATCTTGGTGAGGCCCTCAGCACGAAGTCGGCTTCCGGGGACCTCAGGGCTTGGGCTCACGGCCACCTCCTCTACCACTTCATCCCCCAACTCCGCCGGATCATCGTAAAGGGTCATCCGCCCCTCCCTCCTCGCCCAACTACCTTGGCAGTGTCCGGAACGGCCAGAGTATCCGGAACGGCTAGAGTGTCCGGAACGGCTAGAGTGCCCGAAACGGCTGCGGTATCCGGAACCACCAGGGAGTCCACAATTCCTACCTCACCCCTGATGGGCTCAAGGTGAATTCCCCGGGTCTGGCCAACGACCTCCATACGTTCGGCATCCCCAGCACTGTTGAGAATGATCGTGATCTCGTCCCCCATAACGTAATGCACCGCCAAAGCTCCGCCTTCCTCAGCGAGAATGGAGTCCGAGGGCGCCATTCTGTACATGCTGCGGGCACCGCCCATAGCGAGCAGCCGGTCGAGCTGATAGTCCGACTGGGTCGTATCCGCCTCCGTGGGCTGAGCTGCCTCCACAGCGCCCCGAGTCGGCACCGGAGGGGGCTCGTCCAGATCGATGTCCTGGTCCACATCCGAAACCGGGTCAACGGTAACCGAAATGGAATCCCCCACCTCTCTAAAGAAGGCGACGATCGTGTCTCCCTCCAACCAATCCGAAGAGATCAGTTCCGGGGTCCAGTCGGCATTTAAAGAATCACGCCCTTCTGATTCCCCTCGGGCGCGCCCCATCGCTTTCACTTCCTCCAGAACCTCCCCCGGAGCCAGGACCTCCAGGGAGTCCCCTTCCAGGGCAAAATCCTGAGCCAACGCATAGGGGCGCCTGGGAAATTCCGTAAAGCCCATCTCCCTGGCCGGCAGCGGCGGAACGCCCCGCCGGAGCCGCTCTCTCTCCCTCTCATCCTCATCCATCTCGGCAAAAAGAGAGTCGGCCAGGACATCACGGATGGCTACAAGACGCTCCATCCGCCCTTCCGTGAAGAACAGAGTGACAAAAGGGGCCAGGAGACGAAGATCCTCTCCCTCCAACACCGCATTTCCGGTCGCAAAAGCCTCCCGAACCTCATCCCCCGGGATCTGGAGCCTGATGGAATCCGCAGCCAGGTCGGTCTGAGCCATTGTGACCGAAGCTTCCTTGCTCAGAAACAGGGACCCCAGATCCTGATCGTACTCCAGTGAGTCGGCCACCGCCCGAAGGGAGTCCCGAATAACCACGACGGACCCCGTTGCCCGGAAGAAACGTGAACCCTGGAGGTCGAAGCGGGTCGCGTCGATTTCATAGGGAACCCGGTCAACCTCGGGCTCTTCCTGGGGTTCCGCGGCATCCCGGGCTTCCAGGGGTGTCGGAGGCGGTTCCTCCTCGGGGACACCTAGGGTGTCCGGGAGGGCCTGGAGGGTGTCCGAAGGGTCCTGGAGGGTGGGGAGGGCCTGGAGGGTGTCCGGAGGGGTCTGGAGGGTGTCCGGAGGGGTCTGGATAGTGTCCGGGAGGGCCTGGGCCGAATCCGGCTCCATCTCAGGGCCCCCGGCAGAAGCCGTGTCGGGTTCCTCTACCGGTGCTGCCCGGGTGGGATAGAGGGTAGCGTGAGGCCGGCGCCCGGTGACGGTAAGAGCGTCTTCCGGAACCTGGGGCCCAGCCCTCGTCAGAATAATCTGGTCACCCCGAATCACCGAGCCATCGGTAAGATTCGTTAGGACAGGGTACCCTTCGGCCCTCAGCCGCCTCTGGTCGCTGAAATATTGTGCATTATCCGAGGTGAGCCGGGATTCCGGGTCGGAAAAGACCACGTTGCCCAGGAGCTGAGTGTAGTTGGTCGATTCGTAGATTACCGCGCTGTCGGCCTGGATCGTCACCCCGTCCGGGCACCGGATGGTGGGGGATTTAAAGTAGAAGATTCGATCTTCCCCGGAGATGTTGTTAAAGGTCTGCATGACCAGGCCTTGATGGCGAGGTACATCACAGCCGTCGCCCCCCTGTCCGGCCGCCGGCGCAACAGGTCCGGCTGCAAAAAGAGCGAAAAAGCCTAGAAAACAGGCCTTTCGAGCCCAACCAGGACGGGGAGACGAACTCATCAACCCTGGGGTCCTCCCCCACCCCCGGTGTTGCGAATGCTCCCTGGGCCCACCACGGTTCTTCGGAAGTTCAAATCCGATTCGAAGCCAAGGCCTTCCGTTACCCTACCGGGTTCGACCATAGATGTAGTAGAATCGCTCCAGATCCGATCCCCGCTGGGATCATAGTGCAGCTGCTCACTCTCCACCCGTTTGTTTCCTTCGGTGATCACCAGCACCACCCCGCCCATGGCCAGCATTTCACGCGTATTGGGGTTGAATCGGCCCGTTTCCGACGTGACCTGGGCTCTCTGAACGCCAGTGGCTGTATAAAGGATCAGGTCAGGTTTTTCCAGCTCGTAGATGGATGAATCCCGGTAGAAGAAGGCCCGCTCGGCGAAGAGCAGCCCCTCCTTCACACCCTCCAGGGTGATGAGGTGCTCTAGGCCGTTGATAACCAGATCCGCCCCCGTTTCCAGGAGGGGGGGAGATGCGATCGGTGCCGTGTTCTCCTCTGTGCATCCGAACGATGCGGCAGCCAACAACAGGACTGCCAGGAAGCCGTTGGAACGGCCGTAGAGGTTCCTTCCCTTACCACGCAAATGCATTGGATATTTCACTATAGGGCTCCTGACCTCATCAGATCGTGGAGGTGAACAATGCCCTCCAGACGATTGCCCTCATCCACCACCGGCAACGCCATGATGCTATGCTTTTCCATGAGATGAACGGCGGAAGAGGCCAATGCGCCGGACACCACCGTCTTCGGGTCCTGGGTCATCACTTTCCGAACAGGAACATCCAGGAAGTCTTTGTCCCTTTCCATCAGCCGCGTCAGGTCACCGGAGGTCACTACACCCACCACCCGGCCCTCCTCATCGACGATGGGTACAGTACCCCGCATCTTGGCGAGAGGCACGATGCAGTCACGAATCAGGGCATGCTCTCCAAGGGATGGATAGTCCTCACGAACCATGACCTCCTCCACTCGGAGCGTCAGTTTCCGGCCCAGGGCCCCTCCAGGGTGGAGGCGGGCGAAATCCTCGGCCCGGAACCCCTTTTTCTCCAGGAGCACGACGGCCAGTGCATCCCCCATGGCCATGGTTGCGGTGGTGGACGTGGTGGGAGCCAGGTCAAACGGACAGGCTTCCTCCTCAACAGAGCAGTCGAGGGCCACGGTCGAAGCTTTCGCGAGGGATGACTCAGTGTGCCCGGTCAGGGCGACTATGGGCACCCCGAGCCGTATCAGATAGTCGATGAGGCCGGCTAATTCCGAGGTATCTCCGCTTTTCGAGATCAGAACCGCCACGTCCTCCCTTCCCACCAGGCCCAGGTCCCCGTGGAGCCCTTCCACAGGGTGGAGGAAGGTGGCGGGGGTCCCGGTAGAGGTAAGGGTCGCTGCGATCTTCCGACCAATGATCCCGCTCTTCCCGATCCCCGAGACGATCACCCGTCCCCGGGCACTGGAGAGGACCTCCACCGCCTTCACGAAGTTTTCGCCGATGCGCTCCGTGAGTCCATCGATCGCCCGACTCTCGGCCCTCAGGACCCGCCGAGCTTCCCGGAGGAGACCGTCTGCATCCTGTGGTTTCATGATCGCCTAAACCTCTTCCTCATTGCCACTTCGGGCCGTCACATAACCTTCTACTAGAAGGCTCCAATCTCCCCGGCCATGCAAAATGGCTTCACAAAACTCCCGAACCGCACCATGGCCCCCTTCCCGGTGCCCCTGCCAGACCGCAGCCTCCCGAGCCTCGGGGGTAGCATTCGCCACCACCGCCGGTACGCCGACCTTTCTCAGAACGGCTAGGTCCGGGAGATCGTCCGCAAGCATGGCCACCTGGTCCCAATCCAGTCCCAACCGGTCCAGGATGCCCTGAATGGCCCGAATCTTCTGGGCCCCTCCGTCCTGGTGGCATTCGGTGATATCCAGCTCCCGGGCCCTGATGGCCGTGGCCTCAGACACCCTGCCTGAGACAATCGCGACCTCGATCCCCCCCCACTGGAGGAATCGAATCCCCAGACCATCCTGGATATCGAAGCGTTTCATCTCGAACGGCTCCCCATCCGGGAGGGCGCCAATATACACGCCGCTATCCGTGAGGACCCCGTCCACATCCAGCACCACCAAACGGATTTTTTCAGCTATTTCCCTGGGGAGGAAGTTGTTAAAAGGC
>RCNC010001310.1_pt1 | contig 16643 bp, 12 predicted proteins | sample 2041301 | NCBI WGS metagenome assembly RCNC01 (sample SAMN09708231, study PRJNA481090) | Marine sediment metagenome, whole genome shotgun sequencing project. | biome: marine sediment; feature: ocean; material: sediment; isolation source: Sewage treatment plant 13A marine sediment (STP13A) ... | reverse complement strand
CTTTCATTTTGTGTGGTCTGTCCGTTGCACCTTCCGCGGCCCAGAACCGCCCGGCCTGGGCGGATTCAATTTACTCCCTGATCGAATCGGACCTCCAGCGCCTCGTGGACGATCAGAGGGCCTATTTCTCAAAGCATCAAACCTACGCTTTGGACCTGGGTACCCTTGGGTGTGAATCATCCAGAGGGGTCACCATGGGGGTTGCCGCTTCGGAGGATGGCTTCTCGGCCGTTGCCTTCCATGAGGCCCTCGGAACCACGCTCGGATGCTCCGTATTCATGGGGCAGATTGAACGTCCGAATCTTCCGCTGGAGCCCACAATTCCGGGGCAGCTAGCTTGCACCCCCGGGGCGCCCGCCAATCCCCTCCCCGTTTCAGCCCCGGACCTGTCGGTCGGCCCTACGTTCACACCATATGACCTTCCTCCCGAACTCCAAAATGCCAAATGGGTTCGATCAGCCATGGAGGAAAAATACCCTCTCGACCTGAAGAACGATTGGAAGGGTGGGACTGCCGAGGTTGCTATCTATGTGTGCGACCGGGGGACAGTCCGCGCTGCCGTTCTGCGGAAGAGCTCCGGACACGAAAGACTGGATGTTGCGGCCCTGGCAGTGGCACAGAAGATGGCCTTCGCGCCCGCTAAATATCAGGGGAACTCGGTGGGCGTTTGGGTCACGTACCCGATCACCTTCAAGCCCGGGTTGTAGAACGAAGGTGGGCCTGAGGGGCAACCTGGCAGGGCCCCCCACTAGTCCGAGTGAAGTGCAGTCAGCGGGTCCACGTCCGTCGCCCTCATCACCGGGATGAGGGTGGCGGCGAGGGCCACAACAATCATCACCATGGCTGCCCCGGCCATATGAAGCGGACTTAGGGGGCTGATTCCGAAAACCATGCTCCGTGTGATGAATGAAGCCGCAACCGCTCCCAGAATCCCTATGACCAGTCCCATCCCCAAGAGGTAACCGACTCGGATCAAGAAGAGCTTTATCACCTTTTCACTGTCGGCCCCCAGTGTCATTCGGATTCCGATCTCCTGGGTTCGTTGAGAGACCGAATAGGAGACCACGCCGTAGGTCCCGGCCACGATGAGGAGAAGGGCCGTGGCGGCGAAGAGCCCGATGAGGAGCATGGAGAACCGGCGTCCCGCCGTCGTATCATGAATGATGGAGGACATGGTGTGGGGTGTGGACATTGGGATGTCACCGTCGATCTGGTGGACCGCCTCCTTCAGGGCCGGGCCGAGGGATTCAGGGTTTCGGTCGGCTTTCACGACGACGTTCCCCCCGATGGGCCCCCAGACCTCGGCTGAATAGGGAAAGTAAATCTCCGGTATAGGATCCCGCTCAGGGCCCCACTGACGGACGTTTTTGACGATGCCGACAACTCGCCCCTGCCACATGGGATCCGGGGAGTTGGGCCGGACCATCTCTTCCAAGGCGTCTGATCCTGGCCAAAGCTCCTCAGCCATAGCCCTGTTGATCACGAGGGGAAGTTGGGCGACCACGTCACTCTGACCCGCAAAGACACTGGCTTCCTGGATGTCCGAACGGGTAAAGGTTCGGCCGGCCAACAGGCCGATTCCCATGGCTTCATGATAGCGTTCGCTGACGAAGGAGTACTCCGCCAATCCGGATTGGACCTGGGGATCGAATACCTGATCTCGGACGAGGACTCCGCCATTGTTGCCCCCCCGGAGGGGGAGCTTGTTCGTGATACCCACCTCCGTCACACCGGGAATTGCCCGGGTCCTCTCCAATACCTGGGTCCAGAAGGCCCGCCTACCTTCCACCTCCTGATACATGGGCCCCTGGAGGGCGATGCTGGAGACCAGGACGTTTTCCTGGAAGTTCGAGGGCTGCCCGATGACGTTTCGGTAACTCACCGCCATCACTAACGCGGCGTTCACGAGAACAAATCCCAAGCCGAGCTGGGTCGCCACCAGACCAGAGAGAAATCGGCTACTCCCGGCCCCGCCGCCTCGGGTGCTTCTGCCGGTCTTGATGACTTCGGCCAGGTCGGTTCGGGATGCAAAAAGGGAGGGGGCAAAGCCCACCAGAAGGCCGGTAATCACCGTCACGGCTACAGCGAAGCCCAGGACCTGGCCGTTCACTCCGATCTCGTCAGATCTGGGTATGCTATCAGGAAGAACGGCCTTCAGGGCGTCCACCCCCCAATAGGCCAATATCACGCCCGCAGCCCCTCCCACCGCTGCCAGGAGAAGACTCTCGGTGAGAAGCTGTCGGGACAGGCGCCTCTTGCCTGCCCCCAGGGATGCCCGAATGGCGAACTCTCCGGATCGGTTCAGCCCCCGGGCCAGGAGCATACCCGCTACGTTGGCGCAGGCTATGAGGAGGACCAGCCCCACGATGACGAGCAGAAACACCAGGGTGGAGCTGATGCCACCCAACGTCCGTTGCATCATGGGCTGAATCCACATTCGGACTCTGGCGTTGGAGTCAGGATAAGCCTCGGCCAACTGGGTGGCGATGATGTCCAGCTCGGCCTCGACTTCCTCTGGGCTCACCCCGTCAGCCATTCTGGCAAACGTTCCGAGCCAATGGGCACTTCGTCCGGGGTCGTTACCCTGGAGGACGAGGGGGGTCCAAAGGCGGGTATCATCCCTTCCCCCATATGGCGTGGGTGATCGAAATCCTTTGGGCATCACTCCGATGACCTGCCATGGTTCGCCATTGATGGACAAAATCCGGTCAAGAATGTTGGGGTCCGCGCCGAACTGACCCTGCCAAAGCTCGTGGCTCAGTATGATGACCCGATGGTTTCCTTCGACCTCCTCTTCCTCGGAGAAGAGGCGCCCCTGGGCAGGGGGGACTCCCAGGAGGTTCAGGAGGCTGGCGGTGCATGCTGCGCCCATGACCCGAAGGGGCTCCTCACCTCCGGATAGGTTGAGCCACCCGTCGTTGATGACTCCCACCTCCTCCAGGGTCTCCGTCTGCTCCCTTACGTCCAGGTAGTCCGGGGCGCTGAAGGGTTGGTACGACTGCTCTTCAGGGGGTGTCTCCCAGACCGCCACAAGTCTTTCGGGCGCGGGATAGCTCATGGGCCTCAAGACGATCCCCTCCAGAACGGAGAAGATGGCCACGTTGGAGCCGATGGCTACGGCGACAGTCAGAACAAGTAGGAAGGAGAACCCAGGGTGCCGGACGAGTTGGCGAATGGCGTAGCGAAGATCCTGATAGAGGCGGTCCAACATGGTCCGGGCCTTTTTCCTGAGTAGAATTCCAATGGCTGCAAATTGGGGACTGTTTCCCCTTAGACAACGGTCGGCCCCATTAGGTTCGGACGTGGGGAGACCCTCGACCCTTCCCTGCCCTCCCGGGGCGGCCCTTCGGCCCGGCGGAACGGCCTGGTTCCTGCGTTACTGTCGGAAGGGGGAAGATCCTCAGATTCGCCGGGATACCTCACAAGTACCGGTTCGTGGGCCCCACAGTGCTTGGCCTCTGACCCTCGGCGAGTCGTCTGCCTCGTTCAATCCGGGGCAGGGGATGGCGCATTTTGGGGCAGAAATCTGAGTTTGTGCAGGCCCCCAGCCGGCTCAGTATCCAAAAGTTTTCGGTGTTCGAAAGCGCAGAAAGGAATCGCATGTGGAAAAAGGGTGACGTGACAGATCCGAAGGCTCCAGTACCTCAACCTGAAGAAAGGAACGCTCCCATGGAAACGCATCGCCCCGAGAAAGAGAGAGTGGCCGTTGGACAAGCCACCATCGGTCCATCCATTACGGTCAAGGGTGAAGTCAGCGGCGACGAGGACCTCCTGATTCAGGGACGGGTTGAGGGCTCCATCAATCTCAAGGAGCGGGCGGTCACGGTGGGGCAGGATGGGCACGTCAAGGCCGACATAGAAGGCCGGGTGGTTTCGGTTCAGGGAAAGGTGGAGGGAAACCTCCATGCTCTGGAGCAGGTGATCTTGACGAGCTCGGCCAAGGTGCAGGGGGACATCAAGGCGCCCAGGGTCGTTCTTGAAGACGGCGCCACGTTTCGGGGTATGGTGGACATGGGCGATTCCTCTGAGGAGAAGAAGGCCGGCGCCCTTCCGAACTCGGAAAGAAAGTCCTCCCACTCAGGAAAATCTTCCGCCGAAGGCGCCGCGTCAGCCACGAAGGGCAGCGAGGCAACGCCCGGGAAGACTTCCGACGCCGCCGAGAAGACCTCCGCTTAGGTGGGCTGGTTGGGTGGGTCCAAAAAGAATCGAGAGCCGGAGACTGGCCTTCACAGCCAGGAGGACGAAGCCTCCCCTCCGTACCTGGATCGGGCATCTCCCGGCCTGGAAGGTTTCCTGAGTGGGTTGCGGGAGGGGAGAGATCACTCGGTTCTGGACCTGGGCCCCTCGGTGGAGAGCAATTTCAGGCTCTATAGCCGTTTCGCCCGTCAGATTCGGTTTGCCGATTTCCTTACTCATCCTCCCCGGGGTGCCGCGTTCGCGGCGGCCCTCCAGAGCCTCGATCCGCCCCCGGGTAGGGTCTTCGATCTGGTTTTGGTGTGGAATTTCCTGGACCTCCTGGTCCCGGATGAGCGGGAACGCCTGATCAATCGGCTTGATCAAATCACTGGGTGGGGGAGTCGACTCTTTGTAGTAGTGGATTCCTCAGGGGCCGAAGTCACCCAACCTCAACGTTTCACGGTCCTGAATCCAGGGCGCCTCCGGCAAGAACCCATTGGGCACCTACAGGCCCTCCGGTTCCCTCTGCTCCCGGCCGAGGTCATGCGAGTGCTCTCTCCCTTCGAGGTCCTCCACGCCTACACCCTTCGACACGGCCTCAGGGAGTACATCGGTGCAAAGGGGGGCGGAGGCATCAGGTAGTCGCCTGGATTGTGCAGCGTGGAGTCCCTCTAGCTCGGCCCAGCACTTTCTCGGCCCAGGACTTTCTCTTTGGGCCGAAACCCCCATCCATCCGCTATCGTACGGGGAATGTCGGGTGAAGTGCGTCCTTGATTCGGAGTTTTCCAATGGGTTTTTCCCAGGCTCGCCTCTTTCTCCTGGTATCCCTGGTGGTTGCCCCCCTCGTTAGTCCGAGCCCTTCCTCCTCTCAGAGCTCAGACAGGATCTGGGGTCGGATCACGACGACCTCAGGTGACGTCCATGAAGGGTTCATTCGTTGGGACCGAAACGAGGCAAGTTGGGCGGACCTCCTGGACGGAACCAAGGAGCTATCCCCTATGGAGTTCCAGGATTGGTGGGTCCTGATCCACCCTGATGACCGGGGGAGGGACCGGGTCATCGAGTATGGGGGATACCGGATCACCTGGGACGACAACGAGCCGGAGTTCCCAACCAGCGTGGAATCGGGTATTCGATTCGGTCATATCAGACGGCTGACTCCGGTGGATCAACAGGAGGCGGAGCTGGAGCTTTGGTCCGGACAACTCGTGACCCTGACTGGAGGATCCACGGACCTGGGGACTGATCTCAGAGAGATCCTCATTTCGGATACCAGGGGAAGGGTGGAGGAGTTCGAATGGGAGGACCTGGAAAGGGTCGAGTTTTCCCAGGCCCCTGCGGGGTCCAATGCCGGGGCTGGGCGTCTTCATGGAACCGTGGAGATGCTGGAGGGCCCGACCTTTACCGGGTACCTGGCGTGGGACCTGGACGAAATCCTGACCACCGACACGCTTGATGGCGAGGATTCGGATGGGGAGGATCACCGGGTCCTTTTCGGGAGGATCGCCAGTATTCGGCCCATTGACGATGGCGCCGCCCTGTCCCTGGAGGATGGGAGTCAGCTGGAGCTATTCGGGGACGATGACGTGGATCGTGGAAACGATGGAATCCAGGTTTCGGACCCGGGGCTGGGAATGGTGGTCCTGGATTGGGATGACGTTGAGGTCGTGAGATTCCACCCTGTAGCGGACTCGCCCGCATCTGCCCTCCTGGACGGGGGGCCGAGGCTGAAAGGGACCGTCGCTACGGCGGACAGTACCGAATTTTCCGGGTGGATCAGGTGGGACGGGGACGAGGAGTACTCTTGGGAGCTTCTGGATGGTAGGGCTCCCGGAGTGGAGTTCGATGTGGAGTTCGGGCAAATCGCAGGTATCGAGAAGTTCTTCGGTGAAAGCACTGCGGTAAACTTGGGCCCGGCCGGCGTCAGGGTGACCCATCCGGTGAAGGAGGGGGCGAAGGTGACCCTTCGGGACGGCAGGGTGTTCGAAATGGACGGGTCCAACGATGTGGATGAGTCGAATCACGGCATCTTCATTCTACCGGACGAAGGCGGATTGTCCCCTGACGACGAAGATGCGGAGTGGATCTGGGTCCGATGGGAAGACTTCCAGAGCCTGAAGTTGGAATGGGGGGAAGGACGATGAGAACTTCATCCCTCCCCATCGCCCGATTCTTTGAGACCTCTGTGGCCCGAACCCTTGCACTGGCACTCTCGCTGATCATCGTGGCCGGTGCGCCGGAGCATGTCCTGGCCCAGGCCCGCCCCTATGCCCCGGATGCCTTCCTCGATCCCACCGCCGGGTCCCTGTTCCGGGCGGCTCAGGGCAACTGGCAGTCCATCGACAGCTCCGTGGTGCGGTATACGTCGGTGATCAAGCAGCGGATCGCAGCCGGGATTCGGACCCCGTTGAAAGACCGGACCATCTTTCGGAATGAATCCGCCGTTCGAGCGTTTTGGGACCGGGACCACGGGGCCATCATGCAGGTCATGGGGAGCCGGGCTCAATATCCAGGCCGGGAAAGGGCGCAAGAAGAGGAGGGCTGGTCCTGGATGGACGACCTGGCAATGGATGAGCCTTTCGAGCCAGGCGGGGACCGACTTCTTTTTGGGCTTTCGAGCGAGGACGCCCAGGAGATCTCGGATCCCGATGAGTCGGACTTCTGGTTTGCCCATCCCCTGGGTTCCGGGGCCGATACTCTCTACAGATTCCAAAGCGGGGATACCCTGACTCTTTCCCTTCCCGACGGGCGCCGGCTTCAGACGGTCCAATTGGACGTATTGCCCCGGGAAGCCGATGTGCACCGGATTTCCGGAACCCTCTGGATCGAGCCTGAGTCGGGAGCCTTGGTCCGGGCCGTATACCAGCTCAGCAAGGAGTTGGATGTTGTCAGGGACATCCCTGAGGTGAAGGCCGAGGATGAGGCCGGTGAGTTCGACATGGTTCCGGGCATCCTGAAGCCATGGACCTTCACCATGGACCTGGTGGCCATCGAATATTCACTGTGGGAGTTCCGGGTCTGGCTGCCCCGATCCATGAGGATGGAGGGAGAGGTGAAGGTGGGGATCATGAAGATGCCCATCGCCTTCGACCTCTCTTATGAGCTTGAATCGGTGACCCTGGAGGAGGACCTGGAAGAGGACCTGGAAGAGGCGCCGGATGCCGGCATTGAAGAGCGCCATTTCGAAACCCGGGCCGAGGCCATGGCTTTCCTGGCCTCTCTCGTGTCCGGCATCGGAGGTGTTGATTACGAGCACCTGGAAGACGTGACCCGAAGTTCGGGGAACCGACGCTCCCGGTTTATCGCACCCAAGGACCTTTCGGTTCTCGAAGACAGCCCTGAGTTACCTCCCCCCATCTGGTCCGAAGCGCCAGGATTCGCGTCGGAGGAGGAACTGGCGGACATGGTCCAGACCCTGGCCGACCTCCCGCCGGTACCCATGCAGGGAATCCCCTGGGACGTCAACTGGGGATGGGCCCGACACGATCTCATACGGTACAACCGTGTGGAAGGTCTGGCCGTGGGGGGACGGTTCGAAGCGGAGTTCGGGAGCTTCCTGGGCCCCGTGAATTTCGAGACCACCGGATTCTTCGGCATCGGGGATCTGGAGCCCAAGGGCCAAGTCACCTTCGAGCGAAGGTCGGTTCTTCGCCAAATCGCCATAAGCGGCTACCGGGACCTCCGTCCCACCGATCCCAAGGGGCGCTACCTGGGGTTGGGGAATTCTCTGTACGGCCTCCTTTTCGGCAGGGATGACGGCGAGTACTACATGGCAACCGGGGCTGATCTGGTATGGAGGTCCCCCGAGTCCGAGCGGGAGTCTTTCCGGTTCCGGGTTTATGCGGAGCGCCAAGATTCGGTGGGTGTCGAGGCCAACTTCTCCATGGTTCATGTCTTCGACGGCGATTGGGATTTCCGCCCCAACGTCATGGCGGACCGTCTGGGAGAGGTCGGGGGGGAGCTGACCCTATCGCCATGGTGGGGCTCTGATCCGTATTCCTCCCAGGTCGGCCTGGAGCTTTATGGTCAGGGGGCCACCTGGCGCCATCCGGACTCCACCTCGGTGAAGGGGGACTACTTCCGGGCGAGTGGAACACTGAGGGTTGCCATCCCCCTGGTCCAGGCCAAGTGGCGGGTAGGGATAGAAGCTGGTGGTGGCCTTAGCTGGGGCGATGTTCCGATGCAAAGAAACTGGTTCCTGGGCGGCGCTCATACCCTGAGGGGGTATGAGGCTTCGGTCCGCTCGGGGCCGTCATATACCCGTGGTCGCTTGGAGGTCGCGAGAGTCTTCACGGAAGCGGTGACGATCAGTGGCTTTGGCGATGCCGGGTGGGCTGGGCTCCAGGAGGAGTTCGACGCCGGGGACCTGCTTTACGGGGCTGGGCTGGGGTTCAGTCTCCTCGATGGTTTGGTCAGGATGGACCTGTCCCACGGAGTGAAAGGCCCGGAGAAGAGCTTCCGGTTCGACTTCTATCTGGACGCTATTCTCTAACGGACCAACCATGATGGATCAGGCCAGGCGGTGGGGCCTTCCCACCGCCTGTTGCATTTTTCTTAGCTTCCGCTGTTCCCCCAACAACGGTCATTAGAGGAAAATGCATGATCGGTGCGATTCTCCAGGACGTGAGATTCGCCTTCCGGATGATGCGGAAGGCTCCCGGTTTTACGGCTGTCGGGGGTTTGGACCGGCGTTTTTTTGACCCCTAAAACCTCCCCCTACTGAACGATTCCGAACATCTCCACCTCGAAGATCAGCGTAGCGTTCGGGCCAATGTCCCTGCCCGACCCGCCGGGTCCGTAGGCGATATCGGAGGGGATGAAGAAGCGGTAGTGGCTGCCCGGGGACATCAACTGAAGGCCCTCCGAGAATCCGGGAATCACACCACTCACACCGAATTCTGCCGGATCCCCACCGTAGGAGCTGTCGAATTCCGTACCGTCGATGAGGGTTCCTTTATAGTGGAGACGGGCCCGGTCAGCCGGGCCTGGGGCCGTGCCTTCCCCTTCAGTGATGACCTCATACTGGAGTCCACTCTCTGTGACCATCACACCGTCTTTTGCCGCGTTTTCAGCCAGGAAGGCTGCGCCCTCGGTGGAGTTGGCTTCGGACTCCGCAGCCATCCGCTGGGTCTCTTCTTCCTGGACCACGGCGTTCAGCTCGTTCAGAGCGACCTGCAGCTCCTCCTGGGAGATGGCTGGATCGTTTCCTGCCATGCCGTCCCGGATGCCGGCCAGGAAGGCGTCCAGGTCGATGTGGGTCTCGGCGGGGGCCAACTGGCTTCCCATCTGGAGGCCAATGCCGTAGCTGGCCTTCTGGTCACCCGTGTCGAGTGAAGCGTCGCCGCCCTGTGATTGGCAGGCTCCCAGGGCGAGAAGCCCGGCAAGCAGAGAAACGGTCAGAATGGGCGTCAGCCCAGTGAATCGGCTCATTGTCAGGTTCCGAGTCTAGGTTCATTCAAAGAAAACGAGGGCCGGAACCTAACCCTCACGTTCCTGCCTGCCAAACCCGCCTGCAACCTGGACCTTCAGTTCTTCGTCTTAGTATTAGAAGAGGCTGGAGCCCGGTCTTCCGCGATCGGGACAAGAGTCACGATGGGGACGGAGAACAGGAACGCTGTGACCTTTTGGTTTTTGCTTGGGTTGGCTTCGGTTCTGGGTGGTGTCGGTGCCCGGATCTGGTACCGCCGTTGGCGAAAGACTCGAATCGCTGCCCTGCGAGTGGTGGAAAGACCGAATTCCCACTACTCCTCGGCCATTGTGAAGCACCAGGCGGATCAGGAACGTTGGCGGACGGTCGACCTGGACCGGATCCATCCGGTGAACCGGGAAGAAGTGGAACGCCTATTGGCGGTAGCCAACGTCCAGGGGCCTCAATCCCTCTCCAACCGTGAACGGCTCTTCCTCGAGACCATGACCGAACTCAGCCCCGGCTGAGGGTTGCCCTACACCTTTCCCTTCCCCTCGGCACCTATCCCTGCCCCTCGGCTTCCTCCAAGCGTCCGTAGAGCCCAGGCCTCCTGTCTTTCAGAAAGCTCAAGTGCCGCCGGGTTCGTTCGACTTCTTTGGGATCCACCCGGCCCAGGACCAAACCCTCTTCATACGGAACCGTCTCCGCCTTCACAGCGCCCATGGGGTCGACGAGGGCAGAGTCGCCGGAGTGAGGCGCGCCGCTGGCCTGACCGACACGATTCACTCCCAGGACAAAAGCCTGATTCTCGATGGCCCTGGCTCTGAGGAGGGTAGACCATGCCTCCCTCCGCATGTCCGGCCAGTTGGCGATCACGCAATAGAGGTCCGTGTTCCTGGCCACGGGTCTGAAGGGCTCCGGAAACCGAAGGTCATAGCAGATCAGGGCTGAGATCCGAACTCCACCAACATTGGCGGTAGGCACCGTCTCTCCGCCAATGAAGTGTTCATGCTCTTTGGCCAAGGAGAACGGGTGGAGCTTCTGGTAGTGGAGGAGTTCCTCTCCCCCGGGGCTGAAGAGAGAGCAAGCATTGGCCGGCCTCGGCTCCCAGGGCTCCGCGTAACCACCCAACACATGGACGGATAGCTCGGCTGCCAGGGACCTCATGAAGTCCCTGGTGATCTGGGCATGGGCCGCCACCCGGGGAGCCTCCATTGAGAAGCCGGTGGCGAACATTTCCGGCAGGACGATGAGCCGTTGGTTCTCTTCGGAAAACCCGCTCATTCCTTCCACGGCTTCGTCGGCCATCCTTCGCACCCGGGTGAAGTTTGCCTCCGGGTCTTCCCAGATGATGTCCAACTGGATCCCTGCGACGGTTAGGCCGCCCTCCTCCGAACCTGTCATGGTCATCTTCCGATTTTCTCCAACCGTTCAGCTGCCGCTTCGAGAGTCTCCATCTTCTTGCAGAAGGCGAAGCGGGTCAGGCGGCGCCCTTCATCCTTTGCATCCAGATAGAAAGAGCTTGGCGGCAACGCCGCAACTCCATGCTCCAGGGTGATCCATCGGGCGAACTCCCAGTCATCCCCTTGGAATACCGGTGTGAAGTCAGCCAGGATGAAGTAGGTGCCTTTGGGGGTGGCGACATCAAATCCCACCTTCTCCAACGTCGAGACCAAAAAGTCCCTCCGGGCCAGGTATTCGGTCCGGAATTCCGCCAGGAAGTCTTCTTGGAAGGTGGTGAGGGCGTAGGCGATGGCCTCCTGGAGAGGGGTCGGGATGGCATAGGTGAGGAACTGGTGGGCTGCCTGGGCGCCGTCCACCAGATCTTTGGGTCCGGTGCCCCATCCGATTTTCCACCCTGTGAAAGAGTAGGTTTTTCCTGCACTGGAGAGGGTTAGAGTCCGTTCCCGCATTCCGGGAAGGCTGGCCAGCGGTTTATGCACGGCTCCATCAAAGACCAGGTGTTCGTAGACTTCGTCCGTCACGGCGATGAGATCGTGTTCGCGGCAGACCGATGCGATGATCTCAAGTTCCTCACCCGTGAACACCTTTCCCGTCGGGTTCATTGGTGTGTTGAGAACGATCATCCGCGTGCGACCGTTGACCAGAGACCTGAGGGCTCCCTCATCCAGGGCAAAGTCCGGAAATCGGAGGGTCAGGAACCTTGGTACCGCCCCGGACAGGGCGAGCCCCGGCGGATAGCTGTCGTAGAAGGGTTCGAACAGGATGACCTCGTCGCCTGGATTCAGGAGCCCAAGGAGGGAAGCGGCGATGCCCTCCGTGGCGCCACTGAACACGACCACCTCGGACATGGGATCGTACTCCATGCCGTAGTATTTGCGCTGAATCTCGGCTACGGCCTTTACAAGGGGGGGGTGTCCCCGGGATCGGGCATATTGGTTGTCACCTGAGCGTAGGGCCCGCACCGCAGCCTCCACGATATCCGCCGGACCCTCGAAATCCGGGAATCCCTGGGCAAGGTTGATGGCTCTGTGTTCTTGAGCCAAAGCCGTCATTTCAGCAAAAACGGTTGTGCCGAAGGGCACCAGCTTCTTTGTGATCACGGACGAAGTCCTCGGTCTCGATGGTGTTCTTTTATCTCCAACGACCTGCCGGAATGGACACCTAAGATAGGGCCATGGCCAGGCCCCCCGCGACGCCGGGCCCTTGGTGACCTCCGGAGGGTTTTCTATCTTCGACCGGTTAGTCGACGCCGACCGTCGCTTTGTTTTTTTGTGGAGATCAACGATGAAGGTCCACCTGCTGCGGAGAACCATATTTCTGAAGACGATTCTTTTCACTGTCGTCGGGGCAATGGCATGCGGTAGCAGTCTTTTTGTTTCCCCCGTATTGGCTCAGAACGACGTGGTGGCCTCCAGCACCGACGACCGGATCAACCAGGCTCTTGCCAGGGTGATTCCCCAGCTGGAAAAGGAGATCCGGCGGGGAATGCTGGATGGGCAGATTCCTTCTGTAGCGGTGGCTCTTACGGACCGGGAAGGGGAACTCTGGGCCGGGGCCTATGGGGAGAGCAACTTGTGGGCGGGTACCCCGGCATCGACCCAGACGGTTTATCTGATCGCCTCCACCTTCAAGGCCCAGTCCACCATCGCCCTCCTCCAACAGCTGGAATCCGGGTTGTTCCAATTGGACGACCCGGTGAATCCCTATCTGTCGGATTTTCAGATCCAAAGTGATGAGCCTTGGCCTCTGGTTACCTTCCGCCACCTTCTCACTCACACATCGGGTCTTCCGACGGATTATGGGGGGCACGACGTCTGGGGTGAGACCGTACCCGATCCCCTTGGCGTTTATCTAAAACGGGCCCTGAAGGTGGAGAGACCTCCCATGGAGCGGGTTGTCTATTCCAACATCGCCTACACCCTGGTCGGCTACCTGGTGGAAAAGTTCAGCGGGGTTCCGTACAGGGAGTACATGGAGGACCGCATCTGGGGCCCCCTTGGGATGACCAGCACGGCCTTCGCTCCCACGCCGGAGATGGAGGAGAGACTTTCCATCCCGTATGTGCCGAGCGAGGAGACGGGGCGTCCCGCCGCCACCCGTAGGACCAAAGCGGACATCTGGCCCGCTGGGATCGTATACGGGACCGTTCACGACCAGGCCAGCTGGGTTCGGTTCAACCTGGGGGACGGAGCGGTGGAGGGCGGCCGCCTTCTTAAACCCGAGACCCTGGATCTAATGCACACCCTCCAGTTCAACGAGTTCTCCGGAGGTCAGATGGGTGGCGGGTGGGGCTACGAGCGCACCGGCTACGGGTTGACCTGGTGGACCACCGAGAGGGAGGAGGAGAATTTCTTCGGCCACTCGGGGAGCGTCTCGGGTTACACCGCTTTTGTGATGGGGAACCGGACCCGGGGTTTCGGGATTGCATTACTCACCAATGGGAACCGAGCTCATCCTCACCTGGTGAAGATCTGCAATCTCGCCCTGGACCTGCTGGTGGCGGAGTTGGAGGAGTCCCGGTAGGGGAGTGCCTGGGCTAGCCTCGCTTCCCCGGGGTAACCGGTCAGGCTGAGGCCGCCACGGATTCAACCCCGTAGACGGCCAGCGTCCCCTTCTTACCCCTGAGGGCGATTTCGCCCTTGAGTTGGCTGGTCCAGTCCTTCTCCCGTCTGATGACCTCGTGGATACGGCCCGAAACGAGTATGGGCGACTCGTATTCCCGACAAAGCTCGAGCAGCCGCGCCGCTGTATTGAGGGCGTCTCCATGGAAGGCGATTTCCCTTTTTATGTCCCCGACCTCGGTTGCGGTTACCAGGCCTTCCTCCACTCCCCCTCGGAACTCGGGAGCCATCCCGAATTGGCTCGTGTACCAATCCCTTCTCTCGGTCAGTCGTTTCTGGAAGGCGAAGAACATCCCCAAGCTCCGCCTCTCCGCGTGAGGATCTCTCCCGGGCCAGGTCAGTACGACCTCGTCTCCGACGAACTGGTAGATCTGGGCTCGATAGTTGAGGACGGACTCGGTGAGGTCGTGAAAGCAATGTCGGATGAATTGGCTGTAGCGTTTGTGGCCCAGCTGTTCTGCAATGGTTGTCGAACCCTTCAGGTCCAGAAATAGAAAGACGCGTGCTTCTTCACGGGGTCGATGGTATTTACCCGTAATGAGGGCCAGGAGATTGCCCGGGCCGATTTTCCTGCGGACCTCGAGGAGAAAGGTCAGGGAGAGGAGGCTCAACGCCTGCCACCCCAGCCCGCTTAACAACAATGTGGGCGAAACGAGGCTCCAGAGCTCCTTGAGTTCATCCAAGGAGTAGAGGAATACCAGGAAGATGAGATTTACCACGATTGCCACGGCCAGGGTCCCGAGCAGGTAGAGCCCGGCCTTTATCAAAATGATCTGCCCAAAGGGCCGATGGCGAAGGGTGGTTCCCTCTGATAGGAGGTTAATGAGGGCGAAAAGGCATCCGAAGCCCAACCCCAACACCAAGATTTCGACGTGGATACCGAGGCCCTGGGTGTAGGAAAGGAAATCCCCGTCCACCAAGTAGTCCTGCAGGGCCCAGGCGGTAGCGAGGTAATAGATATACCAGGCTGTGGTGAGGAACACGGCCCCAAAGGCCGCATCCTCCAGTGCAATTCGGCGGGGTGCTCTCATTCTTTCAACCCTCCCTTTCAGACAGGATAGGGAGGAGGACCTGCCATGTCAGGTGTCCCCACATGCGAAGATGTTCATTGAGACCCCTCGACCAAATCGCTCTGTGTCTATACCATAGTCGCCATGGACGATCCAAATCTTGACCTTGAGGCCCTCCAGGGGCTCACGAATCCAGCCGAAGTGGAGGCTGTGGCCTCCACGCTCGACAAGCTTACCAAAGAGACCGAACTCCTCCTCTTCATCGGCCGGGGGTGCCCCGCCTGTCCCCATCAGGTTCGGTCCGTGGCCACCCTGGCCTTGGCCAGCCCCCTGGTCTCTGTTGAGATCGTAGATGCGACAGAAGACAGCGAGTTGGCCGGCCAGTACGAGATAACTTCAGTACCAACGACGGTAGTGAACGACGAGCTCATCATGGTCGGTGTGATTCCGGCGGGGGAGCTAGCCTGGCGACTTCTCGAGCGGGAGGGTCCGGAGGCGGAGAAGGTGGTCTTCGGCGCGTTGGTGGCTTCGGGCCGGCACTCTGATGCCGCCGAACGGCTATCGGACGGACGGGCCACGGAGGCTTTCCTGGAGCTTTGGGGTCAGAGTACGCTGGAGAGCCGGATGGGGCTCTTCCTTGTGGCTGAGGAATCCATTCAATGGTATCCCGATTCACTCAATGAGCTGGGAGCACACCTCATCAAGGGTCTGCAGGGGGATGGGCCCATTACTCAGGATCCCACCCGAATAGGCGATACCGCTGATCTCCTGGGTCAAATCGGCATTCCGGAGGCCCGCCCGGTTTTGGAGGCTCTTAGCCGGGACCCGAACGAGGAAGTGGCGGAGGCCGCAGCGGATGCGTTGAAAGAATTGAATTAAATCAGACTTAAAAAGATTTCGCTAGAAATTTTTTCTTTTCTTCTGGATCTATCCCACCTATACTAGATCCTCGGGCCGGCCGGCTGGCCTGCCTGAACACAGAGAAAACAATACCTCCAAATCCACCATGTCGGTGCCGAACCCGAGATCCTTCGGGTAAGGTCGTCGCGTTCCCATTCCGAGAGGTGACTATGGGCTGGTTCCGTTCCTCCGTTCTAGCTGTCTGTGCCGGTACTCTGGCGCTGGTGATTTCGTCCTGCGATAGCGGGGAGGGCACCGGGCCTGTCTCCGTCGGCCAAGTTCAGGTCTCGCCGCCAACGAGTTCCGTTGAGGTGGGTCAAACCACGCAGCTTACCGTATCGGTGAAGGATGCCGATGGGAACGCCCTAACGGGCCGGACCGTAACCTGGTCCAGTGGGAGTGCTTCCGTTGCAACGGTCTCCTCTGGCGGTTTGGTGACGGGTGTATCTGAAGGCACGGCGACCATTAACGCTACCTCTGAGGGGATCAGTGGCTCTGCTTCGGTCACGGTGACGCCTGAACCCGTTTCTACGGTTGAGGTGGCGCCCGCTCAGCTGGACATCATTCTGGGTGAGGCCGGGCAACTAACGGCCACCACGAAGGGCCCGACCGGGACGGTTTTGACGGGCCGGGGCGTGATCTGGACGTCATCCGACGATGGAATCGCAACGGTGGACGCCGCCGGGGAAGTGACTTCCGTGGCCCTCGGGACGGCCACCGTTACGGCCACATCAGAAGGAAAGAGCGGAACGGCGACGGTGAATGTGCTGCCCATGCCGGTTGAGACGGTCGAAGTTGCGCCGGTCGAACTGAGCGTCGCCGTTGGGTTGGCTGGTCAGCTCACCGCGACGACGAAGGCCGCCGATGGGACGGTCCTTGTTGGTCGGACCATTGTCTGGTCCACCTCCGCCGGTGGAATCGCAACGGTTGATGCGACTGGAATGGTCACTGGTGTGGCAGTGGGCGCGGCGACCATCACGGCGACCTCCGAAGGGAAGAGCGGAACGGCGGCCGTGACCGTGAGCCCCGCTGATTTTGAACCGCTAGGGGACACCACACTTGAAG
>RCNC010003694.1_pt1 | contig 16646 bp, 13 predicted proteins | sample 2041301 | NCBI WGS metagenome assembly RCNC01 (sample SAMN09708231, study PRJNA481090) | Marine sediment metagenome, whole genome shotgun sequencing project. | biome: marine sediment; feature: ocean; material: sediment; isolation source: Sewage treatment plant 13A marine sediment (STP13A) ... | reverse complement strand
GGCGGAAGCGATGGTTCCCCTGGCAATGGCCGAAGCCTTTAAAAAAGGGAACATGGGTGTGATGGATTACTACAAGATGAAAAATATTGTGGCAGACACCCAGATGCGTGACACCATCGGTTCACCTGACGACAAAAAGGGCTAAGAAATGAAAACCGAATATATTATATGGATCGTCATTTGTCTGTTTTATGTTGTGTCGGTCATTATTAAAAAAGGACGTGCCACTTCAAACACCGGTGAGAAAGAGGTCGCCAAAAAGCCTCCTGCGTGGATAGAGAAACTTAACAAATTTGTGTCCCAGGTTCAGCAAACGGATAGGCAAGAAGATGTGTTTGAGGATCCGGAATCCAGTCGGGAAGAGAATTATACCGAAACAATTGAGCTGGTTATAGATGAACCACCGTTGCCGAAAATAAAACCACGGCGTGTGAAAGCGGACACCGAAGGGCTGGCACCGGCCGATTCAGGAAAAGAGATCCTATCTAAAGATATGGTGTATGGGATACAGGATCTTAGAAAGGCGGTTATATGGTCGGAGATACTGGCACCGCCGTTGGCTTTGAGAGACGAATAGCCTTAGGGTTACAGCAACTTATAAATTACGCCACCCCATGTCAGGCCTGCCCCTAAACCAATGAACATGATGGTGTCCTTTGATTTTAGAATATTTTTTTCCATAAGCTCGTCAAGTGCAATAGGAATTGTTGCCGCAGTTGTATTTCCATATCGCTGAATATTGTTATATATTTTTTCCCTCGGGATATTCATCCGTTTCTTGAAAGCTTCATTTATTCTTAGATTTGCCTGATGGGGAATTACCATATCCACATCTTCAATTTTCATGTTTGCTTTTTCCAACAGCTCCGCTGTAACCTTTGGAAGGAGGGTTACAGCCAATTTGAATACCATCTTTCCGTCCATATAAGGAAGATGTTCCTTGTTTTTTATTGCGGTTGGACTGATTGCTTTTCCGGATTTTCGGGCGGGCATTCCAACTCGCAATGCGCCTGAGTATTTCCCATCAGCATGGAGAATCGATGTTATGATTCCGATGTCATCTCTGGATTCAACAGCTTCAATGCAAACAGCACCGGCACCATCTGCAAAAATCACCGCAGTATCGCGGTTTTCAGTCGTTAGCTCTAAGTATCGGCTTTGAAACTCAGCACCTACCAGCAGGATCTTCTGAGCTTTTTCGCTCCTGATATAGGCATCACAGACTTCCAGCCCATGCAGAAATCCAGTGCATTGTTGACGGATGTCGAGAGCAGGCACATTTTTCGCACCTAATCGGTCTTGCAGGAATACTCCCGAACCCGGTACATTGACGTCGGGTGTCATGGTTGCAAATACAATTAAATCCAGGTCTTCAGGATTCCAGCCTGCTCTTTCCATTGCTATTATTGAAGCTTCATATGCAAGATCAGATGTCCCGACGCTCTCACCTTCACTGACCCAGTACCTAGCTTCGATGCCTGTACGTTGCACAATCCATTCATTCGATGTTTCCATCAAATCGCTTAGCTCTTCGTTGGGGACATGTCTATCGGGTAAATACCTGCCAGTGCTTTTTATAATTGATCGTTTCATAGGAGAAGAATGACTCATTGCCTTTTCTGTATATTTTTTTCATGTATTTCTCTGGTAGCGGATGAGATAACGTTTACGATTATCACAGAGTCGGTGGGAAATCAAAAGAGATTAGACTATAGCCTAAACAACCTGGGCAGTCAGGGTGTTATCCTGTCGCTGTTCCAGTATTTCTCCCCTGGTACCGATGACGACCGTTTCCATTGGGACGGTTTTGCCTGCTTTTTCCATGCCTTTCTTGATAATGTACGGGAGACCGGAACAACAGGGAACCTCCATGATCACTGCCGTGATGCTTGCGATATCCGATTCGCTGAAAATAGCGGCAAATCTGTCGATATAATCCTGCACATCGTCAAATTTTGGACACCCCATCAATACGGCCTTGCCTTTCAAGAACCGTTCATGGAAATCCGGATAGGCCAATGGTGTACAGTCTGCTGCGACGAGGAGATCTGCATTTTTCAGAAAAGAGGCGTTTGGCGGCACAAGCCGAATTTGAACCGGCCAGTGTGAAAGTGCAGAGGCGCTGTTTGCCTGGACCGTCGGCTGATTTGCCTTCTGACAGGCTGTGGGTGCAAAGGTCTGCAGTTTTGCCGATGGACACCCGGCAGGTGGGGTAGATGCTTTTGGGGCCTGGTCTTTTTCTATCTGGGACAAGTGTTCCTCCACCGCAATTTCATCAAATTCTTCGGCTTCTTTTTCTATAATGGTCAGGGCGTCGTTAGGACATTCACCAATACAGGCACCTAATCCATCACAGAATTTATCTGCTACAACTTTTGCCTTGCCGTCTACAATCTTAAGGGCACCTTCGGCACAGCCGATGATGCAGAGACCACAACCGTCACATCGTTCTTCATCAATTTCAATTATCTTGCGATATACTTTCATTGTCTATTTTCCTTTTAAGCCTTTGATATTACAAATGCTATAGAAGACCCCAAAAAAGGTACTTACCATCAAACACCGGATTTCTTGTGATATTCACGAGATCGAAAACACCTTGCGGGCCTCTTCCTGGCCACCTGCCGTCAATAGAGATGACTGAATGAAATTGTCGATGCGGTCAGGATCCAGGGGGCTGTCCTTGTGGCGTTCTTCCGTGTTGGTGATCATGTCCGCATCATACAGAACTTTGAAGTTGGTACTTTCATCATTCCGGGGGTGGTGATGATGTCCGATGATGTCGCAAACTTCCTCAATCAGGGCATCCTTGGCCCCCAGTTTTTCCAGGATGGCCTGGGCGATTGGTGGACCTTCCTGTTCCTGGTATTTTGCGGCCGTGCTCTGGTGCTTGCGTTCTGACTCCGGGATACCAATGTCGTGAAGGTAGGCCGCACAAAGTATGACAGCCATATTCCCGACCTCTTTTTTAGCGATTCTTTCAGCATACCTGGCCACACGCGTCGCATGGCCGATTCGCTTGAAATCTGTTTTAAAATAGCGTTTCATTTCAATGGCGACCCGGTCTTTAAGCAGATCTTCTTTTCCCGCCAGAAGTTCGGGCGGCAGGGTGCCGATGCACTGCTCTGCAAACTCGCAATAGGATGCACATCCGAAATCCATTTTAGGATTGACGAACCGGTGCCCGCAATGATGGCATTTCCTGGTTGTGTCATCCTTGAAGAATTCCACGGAATGGCCACATTTTGGACAGGATTCTTCAAAAATCGCTCCAGGTTTCCAATATCGACTGTCTTGACCAGGACACTTCATGGCATATCCCTATGATTCTGTTTAAGTTTTTTTTGGATAAGATGATCATAATTCTACACGAAACAATTTGTGCGGAATTATGATCATCTATGTCTTTTCAAGCGGCGAAGCCGCGTTTAATAAATTCGTTTAACGAATTTATCCTAATATCGCTTTCAAGTCTTCATCCGGTGTCGATATGGGCATCAGATTGAAGTTTTTGACCAATACATCGAGAACATTGGGTGTAACAAAAGCCGGCAGGCTCGGTCCCAGCCGAATGTCCTTAATACCGAGATGAAGAAGCGTCAACAGTATGGCACAGGCCTTCTGCTCGTACCATGACAGAACCATGGATAGTGGCAGATCGTTAACACCGCAATCAAAGGCATTTGCCAGAGCTACGGCAATCTGCACGGCAGAGTAGGCGTCGTTGCACTGACCGACATCGAGCAGTCTCGGGATTCCGCCTATATCTCCAAGATCCTGATCAAAGAATCTGAATTTACCACACGCCAGTGTCAGGACAACGCTGTCGGTGGGGACTTTTTCCACGAACTCGGTATAGTAGTTTCGACCCGGCTTGGCACCGTCACAACCGGCTACGAGGAAAAAATGACGGATGGCCTTGCTTTTTACGGCTTCGACGATCTTGTCAGCTACCGACAGGACCGCATTTCTGGCAAACCCGACCATAACGGACTTTCCTTCCGTATCTTCCTGGAAACCCGGCAGTTCGAGGGCTTTTTCGATGACAGCTGAAAAATCCGGGCCCGCAATGTGCTTTACCCCGGGCCAACCCACAAGACCGGTGGTAAATATATTTTCCTGATAAAGATCTTTGGGTTTCTGGATACAGTTGGTTGTCATCAGAATAGCCCCGGGAAATTCGCCGAATTCTTTTTTCTGATTCTGCCAGGCTGTGCCATAGTGCCCATATAAGTGGTCATATTTTTTCAACTCTGGATACCCGTGGCAGGGCAGCATTTCGCCGTGCGTATAAATCTGGATACCTTTCCCTTCAGTCTGTTTCAGTATTTCATACAAGTCCTTGAGGTCGTGTCCGGATACGAGAATCGCTTTTCCTTTTTTTACACCCAAGGGCACACTCGTGGGGACAGGATGACCATAGGTGCCGGTGTTTGCGGTATCCAGCAGTTCCATGGCTTTAAGGTTGACTTCACCACATTTCAGCGCAAGGCCCACCAGATCCTCTACACCCAATTCGTCATCGAGTGTTGCCGCCAGTGCCTGGTAGACAAAATCATAAACCGTGTCATCGTGCTGTCCGAGTATCCGGGCATGATCCGCATAGGCTGCGAGACCCTTGAGGCCATAGATCAACAGTTCTCTAAGGGAGAGAATGTCCGCATTGACATCCGGGTCTGATTGTATGCCCACTGACTCTCCCTGCGCCACGAGTTCTTCAAGATTGCTGGCCGGGGAAAAAGTTGCGGGGCCTTCGGGGAACTGTGCGCCACTTTCCACGGCTTCGATGCGTTTCTTCAACGCGTCTCTGCGTGTGACGGTTTCTTGAATTAAAGCAACAAACCGATCAGAATCAAAATTGACATTGGTCAGCGTCGAGAAGACTGCCTCGCAGGTAAAATGATCGAGGTCCGTATCTCTTAGGCCGAGGCTGTGGCCCTTTAAAGCCACCTGGGAAAGTCCTTTGAGCGTATAAATCAGCAGGTCCTGCAGTGCGGCGGTATCAGGTTGCTTTCCGCAGACACCAACGTTGGTACATCCTTGACCTTTTGCGGTCTGTTCACATTGAAAACAAAACATATTGTTTACTCCTTTCTTGCTCGATTCGGATCGAACAGTGTGGTTCGTTAATGGTTGAGTCGACTATATCGGCCAATGTCGATGGTTTCATTGACATAAGTCAATAGATTGGTTTTAAATTTTAATTTTTAGGTGTTAGGGAAAATGAATTTGCATTTGATTATTCCTTGATCATTGCTGTAATATAATAAAATCGTTTCACGATTTTATTATGGAGCAGTGTTGCCATGGAAAAAATACTGAAAATTATATCCCTGATACCACTTTTCCAGAATGTTCGGGAAGGGGAACTGAAAAAAATCCGGGCGATTGCCGTGGATAAATTTTACAACAAAGGCCGGACTGTCTTTTCAGAGGGCGACAAAGGCGACGGCTTTTACATGGTTGCAGATGGAAAAGTCAAGATTTACAAGGTTTCCATGGACGGCAAGGAGCAGATCCTGCATATCTATGGCCCTGGAAGTCCTTTTGGTGAAGTGGCCGTTTTTGCCGGGAAAAATTTTCCGGCAAATGCCGAAACGCTGTTAAAAAGTCATCTTCTCTTTTTTCCGAGGGCTGCTTTTGTTGAACTGATTTCTAACAATCCATCCCTCAGTCTCAATATGCTGGCCATGCTTTCCATGCGCCTACGTCAGTTTACCATCCAGGTGGAAAATCTGTCCTTGAAAGAGGGCCCCGGTCGTCTCGCTTCCTACCTGATCTATCTTTCCCGGGAGCAGGGGGTCGAAGACAGTGTGTCCCTGCCACTTTCAAAGGGGCAGCTTGCAAGCCTGTTAGGAACCATTCCCGAAACATTGTCTCGAATTCTTGCCAAAATGAGTGCGAGAAGTCTCATCGCTGTTGACGGGCGTGAGATCAAACTGCTCGACATGCCGGGACTGGAGGATCTGGCGGAGAATGGGAAGTTATAAGCTTTAAGCAATAAGCAATAAGCACTAAGCTGTTGAGCAGCATACCAGCCTCATAGCATCCTATCATCCTGGCATATCAGTTTGGTCACGCTGCCGGGTAATTGATTTCACTGAGTTGTGCCTTGATAATCTCCAGCGTCGCGGGTGCTTCCCATTCCACCGTCATGGATTTTGTTTCCGGATCGCCATCCACTGTGCTGATGCCTTTTATATCACCCAATTCGTTTTTAATACTCATTACACAGTGTCCACAGGATATATTCGGTATGGTAAAGGTCGTTTTTTCCATGGTATAATCTCCTAAAACCTATCTCAAAATAATCTAAGTCCCCCTGGCGGTGTTGCAAAACAGCTCAAAATGCTCACATACTACGTGTATGCTCCGCTTTTTCGTTGTCCCGCGCCTTGCCAGAAGCACTAATCTTCATTTTGAGATAGGTTGTAATCATGTCCCAACTTTTTAACCAAGAAGTCAAAATCAGATTTCTTGAAAATTTGTGCGAAACGTTCGCCGTGGGAACTGTTACGCTTATAAAAGCTAATACAGTACTGGATAATTTCAAGAACCTTTTCTTCCGTGTACACACCTGGCAGTTCTTTTGCCAATTGTGGGTGCCGGCCTAACTTGCCACCGAGCTGAATCCTGAAGCCCCTTTCCCGTTCCCGAATGGTTTGGGTGGGACAGACTTTCACACATTTCCCACAGGACATACATCGGTCCATGTCGATTTCGGGTCTTTCAGTGTCGCTGTCAAGATGGATACTGTTGTCCGGACAGCATTCAACACAAGCCTCGCAACCTGTGCAGGCTTTATCTGTAAGCCCGGGAACCAGAGCTCCGATGATGCCCATGTCCTTGATCTGGGGTTGAGAGCATGCATTGGGGCACTCTGCAAGAGTGATTCTGAACTCATGGTGGTATTTAAGGTCTCCCTGAACGTGAAGCTTCAGGAAAGAAAGGAGATCCTCTGCCGCAACCATTTTCTCTATGCGCTCGAGAAGGCGTTCCGAAGGTACCGTCCGGTTGGGGCATCCACCCGGCCCAAAACAGGTGTCGATCTGGTAGCCTTTGATTTCCTCGCTCATTTTTTGCAGGTGTCGTTTCTGGGCTGTTCTGACGTCTGTCAGCCTGACGATTTTTTTTCCTGTCTCCGCCACCTGTGTTTCAACCCGTGCTCGGACTTTTTTCCTGACGAAAAAAGGCACTTTTTTTACCGCGTTTTCAGCATCTTTTGTCCATTCCACAGGATGCCCCCTGGAAAAATCTGACGGTTTTTTAGCTCTTGGTTCTTAGCTGTTAGCTCCTGGTTGTTGACCGACCAAGAACGAAGGGTTAAGCGCTAACATCCAAATGCTAAATTATTATCACATAGTGGTATGCAGTCATTGATTTAAGTCAAATATGTGATATACATGATACGTATATCATCGTATGAGATCTGCAGGTGATTTAATTTTGACATTGTTCAAAGCGATACCTATTTTACTTGAATTATTTACAAATTCCACTGGAAAGGTGACTCAGACAATCCATGGCAGATAAGAACCCTATATGGAAACTTTTTGTGTCGATTCGGCTGACCGTCGTGCTGCTGTTGTCTCTGGCGGTGACATCCATCATTGGTACGCTTGTGCCACAAAATGCGAGTGCCGAGGCCTATTTTCATAAATACGGCGCATTTCTTTATCGTCTATTCGATATCCTCAATATTTTTGATATGTATCACTCTTGGTGGTTTCAACTGCTGCTGCTGTTGCTCATCTGCAACATCATTGCCTGTTCCATCGATCGGCTTGCCGGTACCTGGAAACTGATATTTCCAAAAGAAACCACATTCAAACTCTCGACGTTTCAAAAGCTAAAGAAAAAAGAAAATTTTACTGATTCAAGGCTGCCGGAAGAACTGGAAACCGAATTCACCGCTGTTTTTACCAAGGCGTTTGGTACCCCCAGGATTGAAAAATCAGACCAGGGGTTTTCCTTGTTTGCAGAAAAATGGCGCTGGACCCGATTAGGTGTGTATATTGTTCATTCGAGTATTCTTTTTCTCATTGCCGGGGCCATGATCGGGTCGATGTTTGGGTTCGAGGGCTATGTGAACATTCCGGAAGGTGAGAGCGTTGACCACGTACAAATCAGGAACACAGGCCGGACCCAGCACCTTGGTTTTGAAGTTCAGTGCAACGATTTTGAATTGAGCACCTATGAGAACGGTGCGCCAAAGGAATACCGGTCCAGCCTGACAATTCTTGAAAACGGAAAACCCGTTTTGACGAAAGACATTATTGTCAATGATCCGCTGCACTACAAAGGGATTAGCCTTTTCCAGTCTAGCTACGGGGAAATATCACCGGAACACACCGAGGCACCATCATTTTCTGCTGAAGATATCCAGCTTGCCTTTTTTGTGAATGCTTCGGGGATGGTTTACAAACGAACAGCCGAGATTGGAAAACCCCTGGAGATACCGGAGGGAATGGGAAAGTTCGTTGTCATGGATTTCAAGGAATCGGCTTTATTTATGGGCCAGAATATTGGAGCGGCTTTAATTGGAATCCTGACGCCTGAGGGTGGTGAACCCGCGGAGGTCACCCTGCCGATCGAATTTCCTAATTTTGACAAAATGAGAAGAGGGGATGTGGTTATTTCGGTTGTCCATCAGCATGAAAAGCAACCCCACGAAAAGAATCCTGAAAAGAAACGGTATTATACCGGGTTGCAGGTGGTCAAAGATCCTGGTGTATGGGTTGTTTACTCGGGGTTTATTGTTATGATAGCCGGTATCATCATAACCTTTTTTATGTCTCACCAACGCCTTTGCGTCGACGTCAGCCGAAAAGGAAAGAAAAGCCGGATCATGGTTGCGGGGACAGCCAACAAGAATAAATTAGGCATGGGGATAAAGGTGGAGAAGATCGCACGGCTCCTGGGTAACCCCGAAAAATGAACCGCATAGAGCGACAAGGTCGCGTTCTGTAAAATCGTGCTATGATTTTATTTTGAGGTTGGATATGAACAGTTCTGAATTATTGTCTGTCGTAACATTTGGTTATGGGATCGCAGCGACACTGTATCTGGTTTCGTGGATATTTCAAAAACCGTTTCCCGCCCAACTTGCCAAATGGGCTGCTGTATTAACGGTCATCGGTAACCTGGCAGGGTTTTTCATGCGCTGGGCAGAGTCGTATCGTCTCGGTATTGGTCATGCGCCCTTGTCGAACATGTATGAGTCGCTGGTTTTTTTCGCTCTGACCATCGGTGTTATCTACCTGTTCATTGAAATCCGTTATCGGAGCCCTTTAATAGGGGTTTTTGCAACACCCCTGGCTTTCCTGGCAATGGCCTATGCGTCCATGTCTCCCAATGTCAGCGATCGCATCCAGCCACTGGTTCCGGCCTTGAAAAGCAACTGGCTCATTGCGCACGTATTTACCTGCTTTTTTGGATATGCTGCATTTGCGATCGCGTTTGGCGTCAGCATCATGTACTTGTTAAAACAGCGAGAGCGTTCAGATGGAAAGGGGCTGCTGGCATACCTCCCGAAAGTGAATATATTGGATGACCTGACACACCGTATGGTTCTGTTCGGGTTTCTGTTCCTCTCTATCGGTATTATCACCGGGGCCGTATGGGCCAACTCGGCCTGGGGGAGTTATTGGTCCTGGGATCCAAAGGAAACCTGGTCTCTCATAACATGGTTTGTCTATGCAACCCTCCTGCATGCCAGATTGATACGGGGATGGTATGGCAAAAAGATCGCCTATCTTTCGATTATCGGATTTGTGGCCATGCTGTTTACCTATTTTGGTGTCAATTATCTGCCCGGGCTGCATAGCTATGGTTCCTTCTAGAATTCCTCTCAAAAATGAAACCACCCGTTTCACGGGTGGCGATTTTCTATTCCCATATTTCGCTATATTTTTGATTTATTAATAATGTTCCGAAAATAGGATGGCGGCATAAGGGTTTGTAGCAGAAAAACGGTCCTCAATCGGAACGTTTTTCTGACAACCCCTATAAGTCAATGCACCCCATCCATTGTTGATGTAGAAATCATCCAAATTACTTGATGATGAATGCGATATCTCGCATTTGGAGGGATAATGATTGAAATCCATCTATATGGTAAGTTAGGCAAGATGCTGGATGATGACTTTTCGAGAGAAGGTAACGTTTTGCGGCTTTCTTCCGAACCCGGTGAAACCATAGCCTCGGTTTTTGAGCGCACGGGCATATCCGCGGAAGATGTCTACAGTCTTTTCCTGAATGCCAAACTGCTTGCTGCCCGCAGCAATATGGTACGATGGCTCGGATACCAGCAGGCCGGGCCAGATCCCTTGTCCTGGGATCTGAATGTACCGGTTTCCTCGGGTGATCGCATCGGTCTATTCGGGCGCGACATGGCTGCGTTGGTTGTATAGGTTTGGATCATCTCCAAAAGAGTTGATCCAAATGAAGGGTTCGAGGGTCCGAGGGTTATACAAGGGTTGGAGGGTGGCTGACAGCTGTGAGCATATAGCAGTATTCCAGCCTCCAGGCATCCTCGCATTCCAGCCTATCATGGGCAACTCAACAAACCCAATAAACTCATAGTTCCCCTTTACTCTGCAAGTTGTCTTGCAAAGGTTTCCGGATCGTCTGTGGGTGCCTGGCAGGTTTTGTTTTCACATACATAGGCGGTGGGCTTACCATTCAAGGCAGCTTTATGTTTCATTAGGGGAATGACCTGTGCCTGGGCATCCAAATCTTTACCCTCGGTGGCCACAGCGATGATACGGCCTGGTAAATACTGCTGTCTGATTTTACCAAGGAGTCTATTTGATGTTCCATTTTTCCCCTCTGGTTCGATGATGACGATTTCCCTTGGCGGCACCAGAAAATTATCGAGTGCCAACTGGAATTCGGGCATGGCGGTGGGATTGGTGGACAGTGTTCCGGAGAAAGCTTTCAATGCTTTTTCAGCTCGGGCAAGGTAGTCGCTGTTTGATGTGAAGGCCCCCAGTCGCAGCAGATTCATCGTGGCGATGGCATTGCCGGAGGGCAGGGCGCCGTCATGCTTTGGTTTTTCTCTGGCAATCAGGTCCTCGTGGTCGATGCTTGTCATGAAAAAACCACCATTTTCTGAATCCTCAAAATTCCGTGCAAGAATTTTTTCCAACTTCACGGCCTGTTTCAACCAGCGAATGTCGTGGCTTGTTTCATACAGGTCGATCATGCCGGCAGTCAGGAAAGCATAGTCATTCAGATAGCCATTGTGTTTTACGACATCGTCCATGTAACTCCGCTGCAGCCTTCCCCGGGTATGGAGATGATCCAGCACGAATGTTGCTGCACGGGCGGCGCTTTCCATAAATTTGGGTTCATCAAGAACGAAGCCGGCTCGGGCAAATGCCGATATCATCAAACCGTTCCAGGCTGTGAGGATTTTTTCGTCCCTCAAAGGATGTGGGCGGCGTTCGCGTTCATCCCGCAGTATTTCGAGCGCTTTTGCAACTTGTGTACGCAGGTACTGCTCTTCCAGGTGTAATCGCCCAGCCAGGTCTGATATGGGCTCAGGTGTATTGAGGATATGCCGCCCCTCGAAATTGGGGAACGAACCAACGGCATGGGTTTCCTTTATCAGGCCGGCAAGTTCCGGGCCTATCAGTTTCTCGATTTCCTGTGGTGTCCAGGTAAAAAAATAGCCTTCCTCCCTGTGCCCCCCGGGTGTCAAACTGTCCGCATCTGTTGCGGAGAAAAAAGCGCCGTCCGGTGAAGTCATATCCCGTTGAACATAGTTGAGAACTTCCTCCACCACACGCCTGTATTCAGGGTCTCCCGTCAATTGATACCCTTCCAGATAATCCAAGACCAGCAAGGCGTTATCGTAGAGCATTTTCTCAAAGTGGGGCACCAGCCATTTTTCATCCGTTGCATAACGATGAAATCCACCGCCCACATGGTCATAAAGCCCGCCTGCGGCCATTTTATCCAATGTCTGCGTGGCCATATTCAGTGCCTCGGAATCTTTAAAACGCTGGGAATAACGAAAAAGGAAACGGATCGGCAGGGAACTCGGAAATTTCGGCGCACCTTTGAGACCCCCGTTAACACTGTCGAAACGGCTACGATATGATTGAAATGACTTCTGCATAATGTCATTTCCAGGGAACTGTGTCACGGCATCCGGCGCCAGCATCTGGTTGACCACATCCGTCAATTGCTGGCTGGTCTGGCTTACCAGGTCCTTGCGGTCATGGTAGCTCTCTTTTATTTTTTTCAGCAAGGTCAGAAAACCGACACCGGCACCACGGTCACCATCACGGGCAGGATAATACGTGCCGCCGTAAAAAGGTTTCCTGTCAGGGGTCAACCAGACGGTCATGGGCCATCCACCCCTGCCTGTGAGCGCCTGGACTGCCGCCATGTAAATGGCATCCACATCGGGTCTTTCTTCCCGGTCCACCTTGATGGCGATATAATTTTCGTTGATATAGCGGGCGATTTCCTGGTCCTCAAACGATTCTTCTTCCATGACGTGGCACCAATGACAGGTGGAGTAACCCACGGATAGCAGAACCGGGCGATTGAAGGCCGTTGCAGTCTGAAATGCCTCGTCGCCCCATGGGTACCAGTCAACAGGGTTGTGCGCGTGCTGTAGAAGATACGGGCTGGATTCCAGGAACAGCCGGTTGGTATATGTTGCCCAGCCATCAGGATTCAGGTGTTTTGTGCGGGGAGTATATGATGAGCCTTTTGTCTGTCTCATTTCTGAGTATTGATCCACAAGATTCATTTTTAATCCTTCTGTACCGGGTAAGGCTGTGAATGACGAGTGATTCTCCGGCAAAGGTTCTTGGGTATTTGTATCCAGAGTTTCAGAGGAACATGCTGCTATGGATGCAAAAATGAAGAATCCGGTAATCTGGACGGACAATGCGGCCGTGAGAGTCATCAGCACTTGCCTAAGTTGTTTATAGGGAATGGTGTTTAATCAGGTCTTTGAGTTGACGCCTCTGCCGGAAGGTCACTCCTTTAAAATGGAGACTCAATCGTCTGATTTTATTGTTTGGAAGCATCGATTCTCCCACATTTGTATCCGATGCCACCTTGAATCGGATAGGCTCAACCGTGTGACAGCTCCCAGCCTGGAGTTTTAAATATCGGGATCCTTTTCCAATGGCATGGCCGTTTTCATTACTTCTTTCTGCTTGTGAGCATTCTGGCATTTGAAAAAAATAAGGAAACCCCTGGCCGTGGGGATCATTCAGAAAAATTTTTGACAACAGATTTAAATAAAAATGCAACTGACGTAGTAAATATTATGTACCACAATGTGGTTTGTCAATGTTGGAAAAAGGAATTACTTGGTACCGTGACGGGGCAGAGAGGAGAAATCGAAGAGCTGGATATTCTTGTCGAGAATGTCGTTATTCCGTTTGATCTGCAGGGGATAGGTATTTCCGGTATCCGTGGTGAAAAGTCCCCATCTCAAATCAGCCAGGGACTGTATGGTAACGTGGTTGAACATGGTAATAATATCGCTTTTTTCCAGGCCGGACTTTTGGGCAGGGCTATTATCCACAACACTCTTAATCAGGAGTCCGGTATTATTCTCCTCCACGGCAACACCCAGTTTTGGTGATCGGGTCCCTTCAATTCTGGTGGTTTTCAGCACATAATCCGCGATCCCGCTTTCGATGGTTTCGTCCTGCAGTATGACGGCGGAAGATGCCATTGTGCGTCGCCGCAGACGTTTCGGAATCCCATATCGATACCGCAGGTGGCCATTTCCTGCCAGAACAATCAGTTTTCGGCCGGGGGCTTTCTGGAGGAACTGGTGGGCTGTTTCGGCCATTGTCTCATCCCACAAAACCTGCGCCTGATAAAAATAATTGAAATCTTTGAGAGCTTCCTGGCCGTTGTGCAGGTCAAAAACCGCCCTCAGGTCACGGGTATAACGGTTGTCGGAAAAATCAAGACTTTCAGGAATGAGGTCTTTGTCTGCGGGGTCAAGCATGTCGAGCCCGGATCGGGACACCTGCCGGGTGATTTTCTCAGGTAAATTTAGGGCTATGAGAGGGATGTGATTCTTTTTAATGAAATCGACGATGGGTTTGTAGAGATGGTAATTGTACCCCCATTCTTCAAAATAGCGGGTCTGCTTGAGGAATGTCTGTTCATCGATTTTATCCAGGAGATAGGCATCGATTACGCCCTGAAAGGGTTTCTTGAACATTTCCATGCCGACACCGAAATCAGATCCAGCTTTGTGAAACTGCTGAATGATGTGAAGCTGGTTGATATGATGCTCGAACCGATTATGTTGCTCCCCGACAAAGATGACACGCTTTTCCAACAGATCCGGAATGATCCTATCAAGGGTAGACATCTGGTCCGGCACAATAGCCATGGTGGGTGTTCGTTCGAATATGAGGATGCCGTCTTCAGCATCGGCTATTTCCTTGAGGATGTTACGTCCACGGTTGAATGCCAGATCCGAATATGGACCGTAATGGCGCAGTTTCTGCTGTATGGCTTTTGCTTCTGCCTTGTTTGCAACATCAGCCAGCAGGATTCGTTGTGCGGCATGGAATGGGTTTTTGAAAATTCTCAGATGGACCCCCGCCGTTGGCGTATCCATATCCCCGAACAGCATTTTCGATAGATTGCTGTTGGTACCGGCGATCAGCAGATTCTGTTCTTTAAGGTTGGTGATGTTCACCTTGTCAGGCGTCATGTAAGTGATATCAGGGATACCGAGTGCGTCAATAAGTGGCTGGAATTTATTTCTTTCTTCAGGTGAAATAACGGCCACCATATTAGGGCTTCCCAATATGGCAGCCAATACCGGTGGCGTTTCAGCTTCGGTGAGGTGCCGCATGACATCATACTGCTCATCAAGAACCACTCTGGATGGTAGTGCCGAAAGGGGCAGGTCAATAGATTCTGCGGAGGCTGTCACATGGATGGATTTCGCGGATGAAATATTGTCGGTATAAATGGATATTGGAATCGTCAATGGGAGTGAATCCGGTTTCCGGTGCAGATCGAATGTCAGATGCAGTTTTCCTTTGTTTACCAAAAGACGGGCGTTCTCGATATCAAGTGCGGGAATGTCGGTGCGGGTCAGCCAGGTGGCAAAGATTTCTTCCAGAGGTATGCCTGCCGCCTCTGTAAATGATGCCTGGATATCCTGCCACGATGCCCTTCGAAAAAGTTGTTGATGGATAAAATTCCGGAGGGCTTTTTGGAATATATCTTTGCCGAACCGATTGTGAAGTTCATGGAAAAACATGGCGGTCTTGCCGTAGCCGATCACGCTGTCGGATCGGTTCCTGCGGTATTTGAAAGCGCTCAAAGGCATGACCGTCTCCGGCCGGATATAAGCTTCATAATCCACCAAGATCTGTTTTCGATAGGCAGCGCCCCGACCCTCTCCTTGGGCGGTGCCATGATCTGCCAGATAGGTGGTGAGTCCCTCTGCCCAGTTACCGTAGGTGCTGTCGATATAAACGGCATTGCCGAACCATTGGTGAAGGATCTCATGCCCTAAGGAAGTTTTTACGATGAAAGGCAGGCGAATGATGTCTTTGCCCAGCAGTGTGAAAGTGGGCAGGGAGATTCCCGTGGGGAGAATGTTTTCTACGATGGCAAAGCGGCGGTAGGGATAGAATGTCAGTAGTTCCTGGTACCGCTGCAGGTATGCGATGGCATGGCGGATGTAGGTTTCGGCCAGACCGGAATCCTCTTTAAAAAAATAGGCCTCAATTTCAATGCCCTGGTAATAGTCTCTTTGAACCGTGAACCGACTCGAAGCCGCTATATGAACTGCATCGACAGGATGCTGAAAACGAAATGTATAGGTGGCAATACTACCCGATTGTTCTCGATGGATGGTCTCTGCTTCGGACACGGCAATGAATTCATGTGGGAGACTCAAGGTCAGTTGATACTCGGCCAAAGACGATGGCAGGGGATACCAGTGACCGGTCAAGAAAACATGTTCCGCATCCATGAAGGATCCTTTGATGTCCTTTGAAAAGACCTGAAAAGAGATGCGTGTTTCAATACCTCTGGCCACTTTCATGACCATGGTTTTTTCTGATTGCGTAATGACCCTGCCGGAGTGAACAGTGAGATTGCGAAGGTTCGCTATGCCGAGAGTTACTTCTCTGTCAATATGGGATGATATGCGTGCGGTACCGGAAATGACCTGCCGGGCGGGGTCGATATCCACTTCCAGCGCATAATACAGGTCGGTACAAAAGCCAGACACGGGTATCAGGAGAATGAGCCCGAGTATCAGTTTTTGAATTGTCGACATGAAATTATACCAAAATTTAGAGCTTGCCATAAGAATGCTCCCAATGATTTCAACGGTTCTCCTATTCGGAGTAACCGGAACTGTTTTGACAGATACAATCAAACATATACATTTTCAGCAGGGTTTCAAGAAGAAGGCGATAATGTGTGTTGTGACATTATCCGAGTTATCCGTCGAGACAAGTTATCGGAAAACGGCACCATAAGGGAGGTCACAGGAAAAGAAATACTCTATAGCATAAAGAGCGACGCGGTCGCGTTTGATATAGGGGTTGTCAGAAAAACGTTCCGATTGAGGACCGTTTTTCTGCTACAAACCCTTATGCCGCGATCCTATTTTCGGAACATTA
>RCNC010001427.1_pt1 | contig 16649 bp, 11 predicted proteins | sample 2041301 | NCBI WGS metagenome assembly RCNC01 (sample SAMN09708231, study PRJNA481090) | Marine sediment metagenome, whole genome shotgun sequencing project. | biome: marine sediment; feature: ocean; material: sediment; isolation source: Sewage treatment plant 13A marine sediment (STP13A) ... | reverse complement strand
GTTCTGGGTTCTGGGTTCTGGGTTCTGGGTTCTGGGTTCTGGGTTCTGGGTTCTGGGTTCTGGGTTCTGGGTTCAAAGATGAAAGGCTGGATTCCCGTCAATCTGTCAATCCCTTAATCCATCAATTCCCTTAATCCCCTAATCCCTCAATCCCCGTAATTCTCAATCTTAAAGATTGTCCTTGATCAGGTCACGAATGAAGGCCGGCGGGCGGACCACCCGCCCCTGGCCATTGATGAACGCGTGCCGGGTGTATCCAGTGGTGTGGATGACGGCGCCGTCCTGACTTGTGATCGTGTAGTCGAACTGCATGCCGGCGCGAAACCCCGTATTGAGGGTCGCTTCGATCACGATCACGTCATCATAGCGCGCGGGAGTGAGATATTTGCATTTGACCTCGGATACCGGAAGCATGAGCCCCCGGGCTTCGATCTCACGGTAGGGCAATCCCAAGTGACGAAACAGTTCGGTTCGGCCAATCTCAAACCAGCGCAGATAATTGGCGTGGTAGACGACCCCCATGGTGTCCGTGTCGCCGTAGATCACCCGGTAGGAGGAGCTGTGGGAAAGGGTATTGGGTTCTGGGTTCATGGTTCTGGGTGTTGGGTTCAGGGTTCAGGGTTCATCTGAGTTCTGAGTTCTGAGTTCTGAGTTCTGAGTTCTGAGTTCTGAGTTCTGAGTTCTGAGTTCTGAGTTCTGAGTTCAAATTTCAAAGCTCAAAGATGGAAAGGCTGCAATCCCGTCAATCTGTCAATCTGTCAATCTGTCAATCCCTTAATTCCTCAATTCCGAATTTTTCAATCCCCTGTCAGGATCTTTCCAAAGATCTTCATCAGATCGTCGTATGTTGTGGTCACGGGGAACTGGGGGAACTCATCGATCACATTCTGTGGGGGACAAAACAGGACGCCCTGGTGGGCCTCTTTGAGCATGTTGACGTCGTTGTAAGAGTCTCCCATGGCCAACACCTGGAAGTTCAAACTTTTAAAGGCTTGAACCACCTTGCGCTTGCCGTCGGTCTGCCGCAAGTTGTAACCGGCGATGGCGCCGCTGCCGTCGATGGTCAGGCCATGGCACAACAGCGTGGGCCAGCCCAACTTTTCCATCAGCGGCCGGGCAAATTCAACGAAGGTATCGGAAACAACGATCACCTGGGTGCGGGCCCGCAGCCAGTCGAGAAACTGCCGGGCACCCGGCAGCGGCTCCATGGTGGCGATAACGTCGGTGATGTCCTTCAGTTTGAGTCCGTTGGCGTCGAGTATGGACAGCCGCCGCTTCATCAGCACGTCATAATCGGAGATGTCCCGGGTGGTGAGACGCAGCTCATCGATGCCCGTACGCTCGGCCACGTTGATCCAAATTTCCGGGACGAAGACACCTTCCAGGTCTGAACAGATTACATGCATGAGACCTCCGTGGAATTACTCCTGCCCGTTATCATCTTCTATACGAATCAGCATCGGGATGCTGGCGACCACGTCCAGGGCGCTGATTTCCGATAATGCCCGGGTCACGTCCGCCTCCCGAGCATGGTGGGTCAGCATGACCACCGGCACCGAACCGTTTGTTTTTCTTCCCTTCTGGTGAACGAACTTAAGGCTGATGGCGAATTTTCCCAGGATACCGGCGATGGTGGCCAGCACCCCGGGCCGGTCCATGGCATCGAAGCGGAAGTAATAATTGGTGACAATGTCATCCATGGGCATCACGGCAATGGTCCGGATCTTATCAGGCTGAAAACCCATGACCGGCACCCGCCCGGCGCCGTCGGAAGCCAGATTTCTGGCGATGTCTGCCATGTCCGAAACCACGGCGCTGGCCGTGGGCATCATGCCCGCCCCGTGGCCGTAAAGCAGGATATCTCCCACCGCATCGGCAGATACGCTGATGGCGTTCAATGTGCCGTTGACATTGGATAGCATGTTGTCAAACGGAATCATGGTGGGGTGAACCCGGGCTTCCACGGCCCGGCCGTCAAACTTGGTGATGGCCAAAAGTTTGATGCGATAGCCGAACTGGGCGGCAAACTCGATGTCCATGGGGGTGATTCGGGAGATTCCTTCGATGTAGACATCATCGAAATTGATCTTCATCCCAAAGGCCAGGGCTGAAAGAATGGCCAGTTTGTGGGCCGCATCCTGCCCCTCGACGTCAAGGGTCGGATCGGCCTCGGCATAACCCTTTGCCTGGGCCTCAGCCAGGGCGGCTTGAAAAACCACGCCCTCGTCGGTAATCTTGGAAAGGATGTAGTTGCAGGTGCCGTTGAGAATGCCGATCATGGCGTTGATTCGATTGCCCACCAGGGATTCCCTCACCGTCTTGATGATGGGCATGCAACCACCCACACTGGCCTCGTAAGCCAGGTCGACACCGTTCTCGGTAGCGGCGGCGATAATCGCATTGCCGTGCTTGGCCAGTAGGGCCTTGTTGGCGGTTACCACATGCTTGCCCTTGCCGATGGCATCGAGAATCAATTGTTTGGCAATTCCCTCACCACCGATGGTCTCCACAACGATATCGACCGTTGGATCGGCGATGGCCGAGGCCGCATCCGGAATCATCACTCCGGGTGGCAAGGTAAGGCCCCGGTCCTTATCCATGTCGATATCAGCCACATATTTCAGATTGAGCGTGCACCCGATGCGGTCCCGGATGATATCCCCGTTTTCCAGCAGCAGACGGACCACACCCGTACCCACCGTGCCGCAGCCTAAAATGGCAATGTTGACCTGTCTCATCATTTATTGGTTCCTGTCTTACCTGATGCGTGTTGGTGTTCGAAAATCATCGCAAATGGTTAGCATTAATCCGGTAATTTCTTATGACCCCAACCTGAAAGTCAATAGAAAAAGGAACGTCATGGTTGATTGGTTCAATTCGTTCAATTGGTTTGATTGATTCATTAAGCGGTTAGATCGATCGGAATGTTGCAAATAGAGCTTTCAACTTCGAAGGCTACACGGTCCTCCCAACAGATTGACCGGCTCACTATCTTAACAGCTACTCACACCTTCAACCGTCGGGCCAATCGCCAGGACATGACCGCCACCACCAGCACACCGGCTATCAGAACCGACCAAAGCACAATCCGGCGCGTCGGCAGCGGTTTCGGCAACGGAGACAGGCGCTGTGGACCGCCCAGAACCATTCGTGAGCCTTGCGGCGTCACCCAGCGCTCAAGGCCATTATCACGATGCCGGCCGATACCGTCGAAAAGGGCGGCCACGTTTACGTTCAGCGGCTCAACTGCAGCGCTGCCGAAAGCCAGGGTAAAGGGGCCGCTGCCCCGGGCAATAAAAAAGATGTCGTGGGGGCGGTAGCCGATCTCAAGCCGGGGAACGGCCCTGCCGATGGTGCTGTCGCTGGCGTCAACGGTCAGGCGCCAGTGACGGTCCATGGAGATGGGCACGGCCTGGGGGGCGCTGGTCAGGGGGGTGTTGTCCACGTCGATGCGGTAAAACAGGCCCTTGCATCGCCGGGTCCAGGCCAACTTAGGATCATTGCGGGATTCGAGCACCGCTTCTGCCATACTGTTGGCCTGGTCGAAAATCAGATTGACCCGGTCCACCGGAAAAGCCCCGGCGCTGCGATATTCGAAGACACCCGCTGATTCAGAGTCAGGCTGACCGTCGATCTTCAAAAAAACACGAATGGCCATTCGTCCCTCTGGCTGCACCCGACCGGCGATGCGAACCAGGGAAAGCGCCGGGCCTGAATCCAGCTGGCGCAGGCGCAGATAGCGTTTGGTGCTCGGAATCAGGGCGATGGTGTTGCTGAGCAGCCGGCGGCCACCGTGCCGAATGTCCGAGATTGCCGATCGCTGTTGAATCGTTGTCCAGGCGACCATGTCGTCACTGGCATCCACGGCCAGGGTGGCCATCAGATTGTTTTCACTCCGTCGCCATTCCAGCCGCAGCTGGGCCAGGCTGCGCCCGACGCGGCTCAAATCAATCAGAAATGTCCGCGCGGTCTCAACCGGCGCGTTCGCTGGTCGGGGATCGACACGCACCACTGCCCCGTCCGGTCCGGTGCGAACATAAACCCGATAGCCGCCGGCTTCCGCTGTCGCTTCTTGCGGAAGCGGAAAAAATACGAGCGATCGCCAGGGCGCTTCAGCCGACTGCGTCTGTGCATATCGGATCATATGCGGCACCGGCTCCCCATCGGCATTGAATACCCGAACGTCTCCCAAATCCCTTCGGTAGGCATCTTCGTATACCTGCTCAGGCAGGCTCGTGGCGGCAACGGCCGAACCGGCAGGTACGTCGATCTTAATGCCGTAGGCAAAGTCGTCCACGGTCAGGTCCGCCAACGACACGGATGGGTTGCAAACTACCATCAGCACCAACCACAGCCATTTTCTCATTGGCGCTCTCCTTTCAATTCCACCGGAGGCAATGGGGTAAAAAAGCCAATCACCAGCATCAGTCCGCCCACCGCCAAAAATGAAACAATCCGGGAGACGGTGCCCGAGCCGGACAAGTCTACCACGAAAAGCTTCACGACCACCACCGCCAGCAGGCCGGTACCGGTAAACCACACCATCCGGTTTTTCAGGCGATCGGCGGCGATCATGCATCCCAGCGCCAGAAGCCCCCACAGCACGGCTATGGCCGCGTGGAACAGGTCGGATCGAAACAGGGCTTCCCCGTCATAGCGCACGTGGGCCATGTGGTGGACAGTACGGGCCACGACGGCGGTCAGCCAGAGGAAAATCCCTGCTGCCGGTATCCCCCACAACACCGACGCCGGCAAACCCTCAGTCGGGGCAACCGGCTCACGGTTCATCCACAGCACCCAGCTGATTGTCACCAGTAACACGACGACCTGCACCAGGTCCAACGGGTTAAGCAGCGGCAGGTAAGGCAGTGGCCTGGGATCACCGTTCATAGAGAGGCCCAGAACCGTCCATACCATCAACCCTGAGACCAGCACAGACGGCAGCCATCCACGGTAGGCACTCTGCCAGGGATCGAAGGGCCAGCCGATCCGATTGCTTAACCGGATCAGCAACGCGACGAAGACGGCCGGAACACCCCCCCAGGCAATAAAAGCCCAGACGCGCCCACCGTCGGCCAGCTGATCCAGCAACCACCCAGTTTCCCAACTGACCAGCAGGGTGGCCAACAGTGCCCCCGCCACATGCCAGCACACTGATATTTTCTCATTCCAGACGCCTTCCATGCGTCGCAGGAGATAATAATGAACCGCAACGGTCAACGGCCAAACGACGATCCACCACCCCTGAAAAGGATGCTTGAGGCCATATTGATCGAAAAGCGCCGCCACCACCAGCACCATTGCGGGCAGAAATCCCAGGGCCGGCCAGCGCAGCCCCTTCCAGTCCAGCCGCCGAAAAAGGATCCCCATGGCCAATGCAGTGAGGGAAATGAATGTCATCGAGACGACCAGTTCATGGCGGCGACTCAGCCGGCGGTCAATCTCCTCCAGTCCGGTGCCGAACCACCAGAGCAAACCCCAGGCCATAATGGCGGCGGCAAAAGGCCGCTCCAGCCGATGCAGCTGCGACCCATGTCGCTCCAGAAAAAAAGCGGAAAACAGGCCCGCCGTGCCCAGCATCATACCCCCCAGAAAGCGACTGTTGAAAACGGCCATTTCGCTGCCAACACCATGGCTGCCGAGAAGGAACAGGGTTCCCGATCCGACCTGAAGCAGCAACCCGAAAGCCCGCGCCGTCCAGCGGTTCTGACGGACACCCACCCAGATCAGTCCCGCCCCTTCCAAACTCCATGCAACGGCCGTCCAACTGCCGGACAGCGCCAGCGGAATGGCCAGGCTGCCAAAGATCACCCCTAGTGCCAGAAACGCCTCCACCAACACGCTCAGCCCTTGATCCCGTCGCCGCCACAAGGCGGTGGCCAGGCCGATATAGATCAGGCCCATGACCACGGCGCTGAAGGCCAGGCCGTACTCGACATTCCTCACCAACCCGGCCTGCAGGCCGATCACCACCAGGGGCATGCCGAAAACCAGGGTGCTATCAACCAGCCCTTTCAGCCGGGGCGGCTGCCGCAAGGCAAAAAGCACGGAAATAGCCAGATAAAAAGTGAAAAAGAGCATCAAAAACGGCTCGGTGGTGGGAAAATGATGCGGTCGGTAGTACTGCAAGCCCCAGGCGGAACCGATGCCGAAGGTAAAGATAAAGCCCAGCAGGTTGAGCCACCGCCACGCTTTGAACCAGGCGATGCCGAAGATACCGGCATTGAGCAGGGCGTAGTAAGAGAAGAGCATCACGTGGCTGCCAGACCCCGTGGAAAGCAGCACCGGCGCCATGAATCCGCCGGCAGCCCCCAGAACGGCCATGGCGGCGGCATTCTGCAGCACCGCCAGGATGCCGGAAAAAACCACCAGGCCCACCATCACCCCGAAGGTGAGGGTCAACGGCACCATGTGAAAGAGCCGGGCAGAGGCAAACAGGGTCAGGTACATTATCCCGATGCCGCCGCCCTGAAGGGCCACCGCATAGCCAAATCGATTGATGCGCAGCCGCCATCCCAGAAGCAGCAAACCGATGCCGGCGGCAAATGCGGCCGCCAGGCGGATTTCCAGCGGAACCAGATCACGGGCGGCAGCGTATTTCACCAGAAAGGCGAAACCGAACAGCAGCACCACCACCCCCACCCGCACCATGAGGTTGCCACCAAAGAAAAATTCTCTGATCTGATCGCCCAGACCAGGTGAATGCGCTGACGGCCGGTCCGGTGCCGGTGGTTTGGGCGGCGGTGCAAGATCGGAGATGGCTGTGTCGGACAGTTCCAGTTCAAGGGAAGGAATCTCGTCGGCAGATTCGGGGAAAGGGGTGGGGACCGGTGGTGTTTCAAATGCAGGAACACGGTCGGGCTTTTTTCCCGGCACGGACGTGCGACCGTGGCCGCCGGGTCCGGCAGGGGCAGCATGCGCCGGGTCGGTCGCATCGGCGGATGTCGTCGGGCCAGCAGATTTCTCTCCGGAAAGCAGCCCGGAGATCTGCGTCTCCATGGCCGCCAGTCGCTTTTTCAACGCAATGAGTCCGTTGCGCTGGTTAATGGCCGCCGCTGCCAGCAGGCCAATGATGCCACCCAGCAGAAAATCACCCCGACCATAGAGGTAGAAGCTGCCCATGACGGCCCCAATCAACCCCAGAACGATGTAGATCATTCACGCTCCCTTCTCTGCCGAGCATTGCCCGGCCACGCAATGATTGTTTCCGGCACCGCATGCCAGATATTTGAAAACTGACGGCAAATGGTCGTACCGCCGGCGATGGCTTCTTAGTTCGGCCGGAACGGGCGGCAACTCAAGAAAAAATGCAGCCGTGCCACCGCTATTAAGCAAAAGGAGGGGTGACTGGCAATTGCCCGGCCTGCGCATGCGGTTTTTTCAAGGCTCGATGAGCTTGCCGGGAAGGCTTAAATTAAAGACCGATATTAAATAGCCATGGGAATTCGCTCATCAGCCTTCCGCGGCGGCCGACCCGGTTTGACATTGTCAAATCAGGCATCATTTTTATGCTATCGTCCACTCACTGAATAAAGGAGTATCGTTATGGCCTACACATGCAAGAGCTGCGGCGCCATTGCCGATTCACCCGGGCATCTGTGTAATCCTTGCGGGGATAAAGAGAAATGCAGTTTCTGCGGTACAGCGGAAGTTGACCCCACGCACATCTGCAAGGACAAGCTGGCGGAGATGAAGTATGTATGCAATGGATGCGGACGCGTGGCCATGGATGAGAAGCATCTTTGCAGTCCAGCGCCCATCAAGTAGTCTGAAGATGACGATCGAACCATTGGCACAAAGCGGTTCCAATTTGATTCATGAACGCTTCTGCGACTATGAGGACCGTTTTCGCCGGATTACGCTGCGTTCGCCTGGACGATTCATGAACCGCCAGTGGGAACTGGTCCAGGCCGACACCACCGAGCGGCTGAATCTGTACACATCCATCGTCGACCAGACTGAAATCGACATCCGCAGCCTGCTCGAAGACCGGGTTGCCGATGACGCCTTATGGACCGCCGCCAAGACCGACTATGCAGACCGCATCGCCGGCATGGATGACCGGGAGCTGGCCGAAACCTTTTTCAATTCGGTCACCCGCCGTATTTTCGGCACCGTCGGCGTGAACCGGCAGATCGAGTTTGTCCACGATGACCGCCAGCCGGCATCGCCATGCCCGACCGAGTCTGTTTTCAAAACCTATCCGTTGACGGGGGCCATTGAACCGGTCGTCCGAAAGATCCTGTCCGATTACAGCGATCTCAAGATCGACTACACGGCCCTGGAAAAAACAATGCCCCGGATCGTGAAACGCGTGGAAAAACGCCTGGGCGAGATGAACGACCCCACCCAGCCGGTTCGTGTCGAAATGATTCGTCACATCTTCTACCGCGGACAGGGCGCTTATCTCATCGGACGCGTGGTGGCGGGAAAAAAGATTGTCCCGCTGGCTATGGCACTGCTTAATCCATCCAAAGGTGTGGTGGTGGACGCCCTGCTGCTGGATTCGGACGGGTTGAGCATCGTCTTTTCCTATACCCGCTCGGCCTTTCACGTAACGGTGGAAACGCTATGCGAACTGGTCGGTTTTCTCAAGTCCATCATGCCCGCCAAACCCGAAGCCGAAATCTACTCTGCCATCGGCTATTTCAAACACGGCAAGACAGTGCTTTACCAGGATGTTTGCCGACATACGGCAGAGTGCACGGACGGCCGGTTTCGTATATCGCCGGGCAAACGGGGTATGGTCATGGTGGTGTTCGACATGGCCGACCACGAAATGGTGGTCAAACTGATCCGTGACCGCTTCGACACCCCCAAGAAGACCACACGGCGCAAAGTCATCGAACAATATGACTTCGTGTTCAACCACTACCGGGTTGGGCGGCTCATCGAGGCCCACACCTTCGAACACCTCTCTTTCGACCGCTGCTGGTTTTCCGACGATCTGATCGATCATCTCACGGCCGAGGCAGGTCAGACCGTTCATCTGATAGATGATCGGGTGATCATCGACCATGCTTACCTGGAACGCCGGGTGACCCCGCTGGATATCTACCTGAAGGAGCAGACCAACCCGAAAGCCGAAGCCGCGGTGGTAGACTTCGGCAATGCGATCAAGGATCTGGCTTTCGCCAATATCTTTCCCGGCGATTTGCTGCTCAAGAATTTCGGCGTGACCCGCCATGGTCGCGTGGTGTTTTACGACTACGATGAAATTGTTCCGCTGACCACGTGTCGATTCAAAAATATTCCCCAGGCCCGGTCATACATGGAAGAGATGGCCGACGAACCCTGGTACGCCGTGGGAGAGGACGATGTCTTTCCCGAGGAGTTTTCCCGTTTCCTGGGACTCTCACCCGGACATCGGGAACTTTTTTTAAGCCAGCATGCCGATCTGCTGGCGCCTGACTTCTGGATAAAGGCGCAGGATGAAATCCGTTCAGGGCACATCCGACACATCCGTCCCTATCACCCTCGATACCGACTGTAGGGACGGCATTATCAATACACATAAGGAGGAATCAGATGAGTAACACCCACATTCCAGATGGCGTCACCATCAACGCACCAGTCACCGACGCGTTCGGCAGCATCCTGACACCCGAAGCCCTGAGCTTTGTGCGCACACTCGCACGTCGGTTCGACACCCGTCGGCGGGAACTGATCACCCGCCGGGAGACGGTTCAGGCCGATATCGACGCGGGACACCTGCCGGACTTTCTGCCGGATACCAAGCCTATCCGGGATGGAGACTGGACAGTGGCCCCGGTGCCCGCCGACCTTTCCGACCGCCGGGTGGAAATTACCGGTCCGGTGGACCGAAAAATGGTCATCAACGCACTCAATTCCGGGGCAAAGACCTACATGGCCGATTTCGAAGACAGCCACTGCCCCACCTGGACGAACACCATCGACGGACAGATCAACCTTCGCGACGCCGTCAACCAGACCATCGAATTTGCCACCCCGGAAGGCAAAACCTACCGTTTGAATGACAAGACCGCCACCCTCATCGTGCGCCCCCGCGGCTGGCATCTGGTGGAAAAACATGTTCTCATTGACGGGCAGCCCGTTTCGGGAAGCCTCTTCGATTTCGGACTCTTCTTCTTCCACAACGCCAAGCGCCTTCTGGACCGGGGCAGCGGGCCCTACTTTTACCTGCCCAAGATGGAGAGCCACCTGGAAGCACGGCTGTGGAACGACGTCTTCATCGTCGCCCAGGAGGCGCTGGACATCCCGACTGGCACCATCAAAGCAACAGTGCTCATCGAGACGATCATGGCCGCCTTTGAAATGGATGAAATCCTCTATGAGCTCAAGGACCACAGTGCCGGGCTGAACTGTGGGCGCTGGGATTACATTTTCAGTTTCATCAAACGATTCAAAAATGTTCCCGGCTATCTGTTCCCTGACCGTGCCCAGATCACGATGACCCGCCACTGCATGCGTTCTTACTCGCTGCTGGCGATCAAGACCTGCCACCGCCGCGGGGCCTATGCCGTCGGCGGCATGGCCGCACAGATTCCCATCAAAAGCGACCCGGAGAAAAACCTCGAGGCATTGGGAAAAGTCCGGGCGGACAAGACCCGTGAAGCCACCGACGGCCACGACGGCACTTGGGTGGCCCATCCGGGGCTGGTTTCCATCGCCATGGAGGAATTCGACAAGGCCATGCCCGCACCCAGCCAGATCGACCGGGTGCGAAAAGACGTTCACGTCACGGCTGCAGACCTGCTGAAGGTACCTGCCGGAACCATCACCGAGCCGGGCATGCGCACCAACATCAGCGTGGGCATCCAATACATGGCCAACTGGCTCTCGGGTCTGGGGTGCGTGCCCCTGTACAACCTCATGGAAGACGCGGCCACCGCCGAAATTTCGCGGGCTCAGCTGTGGCAGTGGATCAACCAACCGGATGCGGCACTTGACGACGGGCGCAAGATTACGCTGGACCTATTTCGCTCGATGATGACAGAGGAGATCGAGAAGATCAAAGCCGAGGTAGGAGATATGCATTTCCAACAGGTCAAGTATGAACAGGCCGCAGCCCTGTTCGACGAAATCATCGCCGCCGACAGCTTGGCGGAGTTCTTGACGCTGAAGGCTTACGATCATCTGGAGGGGTAATTTGCGTGCCGCATGGACGACTTACCATGACTCTTTTTTTGGTGATAGCGGCTTCCAGCCGCGATAAGTTGGTTTAGAGCGGTTTTTATATATCGCGGCTGGAAGCCGCTCCTACGGCTCCAGCGCGGAAATGAAATTTTACACAAGGAGAGGCAAGATGAAGACCATAGAAGAGAACGCCGAAGAGATCTGCCAACGATTGACCTGTCACGAAGTGGTGGCCGACGAACGGGAAGAGCTGGAAACCCACTGGGCCGATGATCCGCGCTGGAAAGGCATCGTCCGCCCCTATTCGGCCGAAGATGTGCTGAAGCTGCGCGGCAACCTGACCATCGCTTACACCTTTGCGACCATTGGCGCCAAGCGACTCTGGTACCTGATCAACCATGAAGACTATGTGCCGGCGTTGGGGGCGCTGACGGGCAACCAGGCAGTTCAGCAGGTTGAGGCCGGCCTCAAGGCCATCTACCTGAGCGGCTGGCAGGTCGCTGCCGACGCCAACCTGGCCGGCGAGATGTACCCGGATCAAAGCCTGTATCCGTCCAACAGTGTGCCGGCGGTGGTCCAACGCATCAACAACGCCCTGCGGCGGGCCGATCAGATTCAGGTGCTGGACGAAAGAAAGACCGGTCCTTACTGGTTCGCGCCCATCGTGGCCGATGCCGAAGCGGGATTCGGCGGTCCGCTCAACGCCTTCGAACTGATGAAGCAGATGATCCAGGCCGGCGCGGCCGGGGTGCATTTCGAAGACCAACTCTCTTCGGCCAAAAAATGCGGACACATGGGCGGCAAGGTGCTGGTCCCGACCCAAGAGGCGGTGGCCAAACTCGTGGCAGCCCGATTGTCCGCCGACGTCTGCGGCGTTCCGACCATCCTGGTGGCACGAACGGATGCCGATGCCGCCAAGCTGGTCACCAGCGACATCGACGAATGGGACCGGCCATTTATTCTCGACCAACCCCGCTCCAACGAAGGCTTCTTCTACGTAAAAAATGGGGTGGAATCCGCCATAGCCCGCGGCCTGGCCTACGCCCCTTACGCAGACATGGTCTGGTGCGAAACATCCAAGCCGGACCTCGATCAGGCCAGGCGCTTTGCCGAAGGCATTCACGAGAAGTTTCCCAACAAGCTGCTGGCGTACAACTGCTCTCCGTCGTTCAACTGGAAAGCCAACCTGGACGATGCCACCATCGCCACCTTTCAGCGCGAACTGGGGGCCATGGGCTACAAATTCCAGTTCGTCACCCTGGCCGGGTTCCATGCCCTGAACCTGGGTATGTTCGACTTGGCCATGAACTACCGCAAACAAGGTATGCTGGCCTACTCCCGGTTCCAGGAAGAGGAGTTTCGCTTCGGCAATGAAGACGGCTACATGGCCACCACCCACCAGAAATTCGTCGGGGCCGGCTATTTTGACCGGTTAATTGACACGATCAGCAGTGGCGATTCCTCGGTGGGTGCCATGTCCGGCAGCACCGAAGAGGATCAATTCAAGTAAGGCCAGAAACGGTGAGAAAGCGGCGTATGTTTGCCTGATGAGAATATTTTAGGCCGGTTCGTGACACCGGCATGGACCCTTCATCGCTTTTATGATGGCATTAAAAGGTAGGCAGCAAAAAAAGGCAGCGCGTCCCGGAAATCCGGGGCCCGCTGCCTTTTGGTCCATCTGTGGGTTGTCCGGTTCTCGGGCTTCAGGAGATTTTACACCCGCATGCGCACTGGTTGTTTTTCATCTGGCAAACCGATTCGTGTTCCCGGCTTTGCATACACGCATGGTAGGCTGACTCGCAGCTTTTCATACAGCTCTTGCTATCTTTTTTATTTGACTGGCTCATGTTTCACCTCCCCGATCAGCACTAATGGTTCTCGTTTCATGTGCGGGATTGAACCCGCATTAATTCATCGTAAGCGTTCAACGGTTCAGCGTTTACCGTTAAATGATACTTTGGCCGAGGTTCTGGTGCACCCTCAACCGCTGAACCCTATACCGTTGCACCGGTGAACGGCCACAATTCATCAGTGGACGCTCAGCTCACGGCTTATCTAAATGTAAAAATAAGCATGATTGGTGTGAATACCAAACCTGCCTTTTTCGGTGGTCCCTGATCGCGAGTCGCAGGCAGACAATCAAATGGAATCAAACCGTTCTTTTTTTAGAAAAAAAGATCGACGGTGCCAAATTAATCAAAATGGTCGAAAGCGGGAAGCATCAGCAGGAAATCATGAAAGCCTTTAAATTCAGCACCGCCGCACAATCCAAAACGCATCATCTCGATGCGTTGATGAAAGCTGGCAAGACACCGGAAATCAAATCCGGGCGTGGAAAAGCAAAAGCCAATTCGGCTAAAGAAGTCCTGGTGAGTAAACGCGGCAGTGTCGTCATTCCAAAATCGATGATTGATGAAAGGGGTTTTGCAGAAGGCAACAAGTTCACCGTTCCCAAGACCAAATCAGGGATCTCCTTGAAGGTGATTGGGAAATAGTTTCAGCTCTTTTCACTGATGTGGGAGATAAAAAAGCAGGCCGTGTGCGGCCTGCTTTTTTCTTTTTAACTGGGTGTTGGAAAACGTCATGAGTGCACGCAAGACAAGACATAATTAGGTAAAAAACCGACGCTTATGTGTAAAAAAATGATGCAGTGAACCAAAACCGAAATCGATTCGTTACGATTGATTAATCGTTACATCAGGGTCTCCATTAGCTTTCTCATCTGTTCTTCAAACACATCGGCGTTAAAACAATACTGGATGTCCAAATATTGTTCTCGCAACCGGGACACCGCTTCCTTTACCGGAATATCATCCATAACGACATCCCGCATCAGTTGGGCCAGTTGTTGAAATCCCTGGGGCCCCATGCCGAAGCGGGTCATTTCGGACACGCCCATTCGCAGCATGCCAGAAGCGGAAAAGCTCTCATCTTCGGGTCCCGCCTGATAGTTGCAGATGATGTTGTTGGCTTCCAGGCGCCGGGCGATCTGCGGGCCCTTGGCATACCCGACATCCACGAGCACCTGGTGGGTTTCCGTGTAACCCTCGGCCGGGTCGCCGGCAACGTGCAGCCCGCAATCGGCAAGTGCCCGTGCAAATGCCTTTGCGTTTGATATGACCGCAGACTGGTAGGCGTCCTTGAAATGATTCATTTCATAGGCGGCCAGCAGGAGTCCCACCAGGGTCCCCAGGTGGTGGTTGGACACCGATCCGGGAAAGGTCCGCCGTTCGATGGCTTCCCAGAGGGCATAACGTTCATCGGCTTCCGCATAGCGACTGGCCACCACGCCCCGCTGCGTGCCGAAAAAAGTCTTGTGCGTCGAACCGGTGACCAGGTCGGCACCCTCTTTGAACGGATCCTGGAAATGCGGGCCCGCCAGTCCCAGCACATGGGCCATGTCGTACATCACTACCGCGTCGATGCCCTGCTGGTCCAGAAAGGTCCTGACTGGCGCGACCGGTTCCTTGCTGATGACCATGCTCTTGCCGAAGATAATCAACTCGGGCCGATGCTGGTCGATCAACTTCAGCGTGGACGGCACGTCGATGCGAAAGGGATTGTCCGGCAGGACCGGGAAATTGACCACCGACGGCCGTTCCGTGGCTGGGTCCCGGGCCACGAAATCCCTGAGGGCGCCCATGGGCTGAGCGCTGAGGTGGCCGCCCTTGCCGATGTGGTTGTTCATAACCTTGCGCATGCGCCGGGGTTCACACTTGCGGTCGGCCCGGTTGATATAGTCCAGCATGGCGCTATAAACGGCAGTGTTGGCCATCTGCCCGCTGATCACCCGGGTCTCCACCTCGGCGCATCCAAAGTATCGCTTCATTTCCTTGACCAGCAGTGCTTCCACCTCATCAATGAAATCGCAGCCCTGGTAGTAGAACACCTCGGCATCGTAATAGGCTTTTAGTTTGCGGTGCTCGGCGTAACGGAAGGACGGATCCGTGATGGAGAGCATGCGCACCAGGGGAGAGGCGGTCATCTCCGAGGGGATCAGGTTGATGCAGGCCTGCTGCCGCCAGCGGTGGTTGACCGTGGCCTTCTTCAGCAGACGCAGGGCATCGGCCTGGGTGGTATCCGATTCAACGGCTTTTCGCACACGACCATGATCATACAAAATAGGCCGGGTATACGGTGGTGCTTCGCTGCGCATGTGATAGGGCACCGCCATGGCCGGCACCTGTTTTCCGCGGATTTCAACCGACAGCGGAGCCTCGTCGAGGATATCGCTGTCAATATAGGCCAGACAGATGGAGCGCCGCTGATTCGTGTCACTGAGGTCGGCATGAACGCTTTGACCTGCAAATTCCCAATAGGGCACCATGGTGCCGCTGGTGACGGTCCCCACGATTCTGTCACCGTCAAACACCTTGGCTCCCTGGCGGGCGATGCCGCGCCCGGCCAATACCAGCGGCCGGATCATCCGGGGCAGATCGGCCATGGCCGAGAAATCCCGGAAGAGGATTTTCCGGAACGCGTCGTGCTGGCGCGCCAGGGACCGGCGTCCCATAAAATCGCCCTTCAATGGAGAAAAACTGACGCCGAACTTGGCCAGCTGACAGGCAAAAATGGGTATTTCATGTCCGTCGGAATCCGTGCCCAGTTCATGACCGTAAAGGGGCAGCGCCGCTTCCAACCGCAGGGTGTCCCGGGCGCCCAGGCCCACGGGCGTGGCTCCATTTTCCACCAGCCGTTCCCAGACATCCACCGCTGCAGCGCGGGGAATGAACAACTCGAACCCCAGTGGTTCACCGGTGTATCCGGTACGCGCCAGCAGAACCCTGGCACCGGCGATAGACACCGTGCTCAGTGCGTTTCTCGCGGGTTCCGGCAAACGCCCAGCCGCGATGATTGCCGACACCATCGAACGGGATGTCGGCCCCTGCACCGACACCATGGCCAGATCGTCACTGCGGTCGATGAGTTCTACATGATCGAACGTTTTCAGCAGTTCCTGGAAATGCTGCCAGTCCTTGTCACGGTTACCGGCATTGACCACCAACAAGTATTCGTCGTCTTCGAACCGGTAGAGATAGGCATCGTCCACCGCCGTGCCGGCTGTGGTGGGGATCAGTGTGTACTGGGCTCCCCTGTCGAGGCTATCCAGGGCCTCGGCGTTGTTGGTAAGCGCATATTGCAGAAATTCTAGCGCTCTTGAACCCCGAAACACAAACCGGCCCATGTGGGAGACATCGAACAGTCCGGCACCCTTGCGTGTGGCCAGGTGTTCGGCCAGAATCCCCCCGCCGTACATCACCGGCATGTCCCAGCCGCCGAACGGCACCATCTGGGCGCCAGACTTGACGTGGCAGTCATATAAAATCGTGCGTTTAAGATCATTCATTCTTTTCTCCTTGGTGTTAGAGCTCTTCCGGTACAAACGCAACCACCTCGTCGATTGATGCCGCGCCGGTAAGAAGCATCACCAGCCGGTCGAGTCCTAAAGCAATTCCGGCAGCCGGCGGCAGGCTTTCCAAGGCCTGGAGAAACGGTTCGGCAATGGGATAAACCGTTTTGCCGATTGCTCC